>Ga0137412_10000051_pt1 | contig 60570 bp, 50 predicted proteins | sample CZODoug2_1_16fun_FD_122160 | JGI IMG/M metagenome (GOLD analysis project Ga0137412, IMG submission 122160) | Vadose zone soil fungal communities from Angelo Coast Range Reserve, California, USA - CZODoug2_1_16fungal (Hybrid Assembly) | ecosystem: Environmental > Terrestrial > Soil > Vadose zone...
GAGAGGTTCGCGGCCAGTGGCCCGGGATCATCGGGCTGATCGCCTGCCGCCTGGAGCTCCGCAACCGCAGAGTTTGCAGAATTCTGTGCATGAGCGACGGACCCTGCGAGGATTGTGGCCGCCAGGAGAGCGAGAGGTAAGTATGGCTTCGTCATGAAAGCATCCAGTTTACGGTGAGCGTCTGCTGGCCGAGTCAATCGAGGTCGACTGCTAAGCGCTTGAGGTCCGCGAGCGAGCAGAAGCTCAAGGCACCTTCATGTGTAGCGCGCAAGACCACGCGCGGCGCACGTCCCGCTTGCAGCGCCTCCTGCCACCGGGGTGCGCACAGACACCAGCGATCACCGGGCTTCAGTCCCGGAAAGCCGAATTCCGGGACCGGAGTCGAGAGATCATTGCCGGAGGACTTCGAATACTCAAGAAATCCCGCGGTCATGACGGCGCACACCGTGTGGCTGCCGATGTCCTCGCGGCTGGTGTCGCAGCAGCCGTCGCGAAAAAAACCCGTCATCGGGCTCAAGGAGCAGACTTCGAGTCGATTGCCCAGCACGTTCTTGGGCTCGTTGCGCCGGCCGCCGCCCTTGCCAGCGTCTTCTCTCAACATCGGGATTCTCTGCATCGTCGCTCCCTCCCTCGCTTCGAAAATGTCCATTCCGCTTGATCCGACCTAACCACCCTTTTCTTTCGGATCCGTACGTTTAGCACGGACATCAGCCGAGCGTGGTTGCTAAGAACGTCAGCCAGGATCCTCGACACTCTCCTTGCTGATAGCATTTCGTACGGCTCCGGAAGATAGTAACTAGCTGTTTTTATTGTCGTTTTTTGATTCACTACGTTCGGGAGGTGGGAGTCGCAGGTTCAAATCCTGTCGAAAATATTCCATAAAGCGGTTGCTGCATTGCGTCATGCCCAGCCTTGTCAGCGTTATGGGATTCTGGCCGCTGACCGTTGCGCGCCGGTCGTCTTGTCACAAGTTTGCACGAGCGGACGCAGTTCTCGGAAATCAGTGGCGATGCACGCTTAAGATCATGCAGCAAAGTACGCGAGCGTCGCTCGTATGCCAAAAACTGAACACATCCTGCTCGAGTCAGACTTGCGCCAGGTGCCGGACCTTCGCGACGCGCGCACGGTCCACGCGCGAATCGAGTTCCGCAGCCGCCTGCGCAGACACCTCATGCAGCTTGAGATCATCGACTACTACTATCTCTCCGTGCGCTCGCGCTCACGCAAAAAGGTGCGCGAGTACGTCCTCGACCTGCGGTTTGCCGATGCGCCTCGCAGATTGAGGCACATCTCATGGCGATGGATCAGCTTCTCGCTGGTATTCATAGCCGTAGCGTTAGGGACCGCTGCGCGGATTGACCCCTCAGCAACGGCGTCGTGGCAGCGCCATTGGCTTTCGATTTGTATCTCCGTGATCGGGGTGTGGGCATTCGCGACGCTCGTTGCCGTATACCGGACCACTGAGAAAGTGAGTCTGTTGAGTACCCACGGGGCGGCGAGATTGTTGGAATGCACCGGCGGCCTTGGAACATTCCGTGTCTTTCGCAGTTTCATGGCAAAGCTCGCGGCGCACATTCGACTCGCTGCGGGAGCGCGCCGGCGCACGAAGACCGAGCACCTCCGCGACGAAATGCGCGAGCATCTCCGCCTCAGGGAAATCGGGGTGCTATCTGCAGGGGAGTACGAGAAGGCAAAGGTGCGCATCCTCGACCAACACTCTCCCGGCGAGCAACCTGCTGTCGCTCACGGCTCCACGAGGAAGGCAATAGACACGTAGCGTGCTTACCATTCGATGACCCCTCCCCTTCAACCGGGACGTTTGTCTCGATTGTGCGCCAAATTCCAAAGGCAATCGGCACAAAGCGCCGATCACTTGGTCTTGCTTTCCATGCCGGATAGTCGCAAGTTACGCTCAACGCATTCTATGTTCCGGGGAGAAAAATGATGAGAATCCACAGCCGGCTGATCTTGAGCTTTTGCATTGCCACAATCGTCAGTGTCGCGACTGCGTCTCACGCCGACGAGACTTGCAATTCGCCCTATATGTCCGGCCTGATCAAGGGTCAGGAGGATTTCGTGCACGTGTGGACGCTTGGCGTCCCGGGCATGGGCGATGGATCGGATAAGCTTGTAACGATCAGTGCGAATCCCTCAGCCAAGACGTACGGGAAAGTGATTCACAAGATTTCAGTCGGTGGCCGGGGTGAGGCGCACCACATGGGATTCACGGACGATCGTAAATATCTCTGGGCCGGCGGCCTGGACGACAGCAAGATCTATGTCTTCGATGTGGGCAGCAACCCTTCGCACCCGACACTCATCAAGACGATCGATGATCTGTCGGCGAAGACCGGCTACGCAGGACCGCATACTTTTTACGCACTGCCCGGACGCATGTTGATCGGCGATTTATCGAACGCGGCGGACAAGGGCGGCGTGACCGGGATGACGGTGTACAACAACAAGGGCGACTTCATCGCCAAGTACGATATGCCCACGACCACGATCAAACAGGTCAAAGGCGATGGCTATGGCTACGACATTGCGGTGAATCCGGCGAAAAATGCCTTGTTGACCTCGAGTTTCAGCGGCTGGAACAACTACATGCGCGATCTCGGCGAGCTCATGAAGGATCCGGACGCCATGAAGCATTTCGGCAATTCCATGGTGATGTGGAATCTAAAGACCATGCAGCCGGAGCAAATCCTCGCCGTGCCGGGAGCACCGTTGGAGATTCGCTGGGCCTTGGCGGAGGGCCAGAATTGGGCGATCACCGCGACGGCTCTGACCTCGCAACTGTGGCTGGTCAGCCGCGACCCGCAAGGACTCTGGCAGGCGAAGGACGTCGCCCAGATCGGCGATCCCGCCAAGATTCCCCTGCCGGTGGACATATCGATCACGGCGGATGCGAAGGGCCTGTGGGTAAACACCTTCATGGATGGCACCACGCATTATTTCGATCTCACCGACCCTCAGCATCCGAAGGAAACCTACAGCAAGCACACCGGCAGCCAAGTAAACATGGTGTCGCAGAGCTGGGACGGCCGCCGCGTCTACATTACCTCGAGTTTATTGTCGAAGTGGGACAAAAAGGGCAAGGACAATGAACAGTTCCTGCGCGCATTCCATTGGGACGGTCATGAACTCACGCCGGCGTTCGAAATTGACTTCACGAAGGAACAGCTCGGCCGTCCTCATCACATGAAGTTCACCGCCAACCCGCCCCGCGTGGCATCGCTTACGGGCGCATCCGTACGCTGATGCGTCGGGTCGGCGCGCTGGCCGGAGCGGTAGCCGGAGTGTTGTCTCTCTGCGGCATAGCTGGTGTGGCGGGCGCAGCTGTCGACCCCGGCAAGGCGACGCCGCCACGCATGGAATTCGTGCCGCCGCCGCCGGGTAGTTACAAGCTTCAGAAGATTCAGCGTGTCACGGATGCCATATTGCTCGATACTTCAGGTCATGCAGTCAAGCTTTCGGCACTCACGCAAAGCAAGATCACTCTGCTTACTTTTTTCTATACGTACTGCGCCGATCCTTTGGGATGCCCGTTTGCGCATACGACGCTCGCCGGTTTGCGCGATCGCGTGAGAGGCGACCGGGCGCTCACGGAGCGGGTACGTTTCGTCAGCGTCAGCTTGGATCCCACCCACGACACACCTGAAGTCGTCGCCGGCTACAGCAAGGAATTTATGATCGATCCAAAATTTGACTGGCGCTTCCTGACGGCGCGCCGCGTGCCGGACCTTTTACCCATTCTCGACGATTTCGGGCAGGACGTCAGTGTGGAAACGGATCAGAACGGCTATGCGACGCGCACGTTGCACCACATGCTGAAAATGTTTCTGATCGACGCCCGCGGCGAGGTACGGGAAATTTACACGCTATCCTTTTTACAACCTCAAGTGATGTTCAACGACATCAAGACGCTTGCTCTGGAAACGGGCTGATCACGGTTGCGCGAACCAAGGCTCCAACGCCTTGGCGACATGCAGTACGACGCAGGCCCATTGCGAGACTTGCATCTCAGCAAACTAACGGTTCGGGCGCCGTAAATTTGGGAAGATCGATGGGTTCGCGTCGTATCCTGAAATCGAGCGCATCGGCGAAATTCTTCGCATAGCGATCCCGCATCCGCATCGGTTCGAGCCCCCAGCGCCACTCGATCATTCTTAAGATCGAGCAATGCTCATAGGGACCGGCCGACTCGATTTTCCGGGGTGCGAACGGGCCCATCGCGATCGCTGGCACCCGAAACCCAAGTCGCTTGAGATCCGGGAACGGACCCCTTCCTATTTGCACGGTGTCATCCCGGCAGGCCGGCGGCGGAACGTGATCGAAAAAGCCGCCGTGCTCGTCGAAGTTCAGCACGAACACCATGCGGTCCCACTGCGGACTGTTTTTCAACGCGTCGTGTACACGGGCCACAAATTGTTCGGCCACCAGCACGCTGCCCTTGGGGTGATAATCGTTGGAGGTTCCGTTGCCTTCGGCTGCATCGGTATAGTTGGGATCGACGAACGCGACGTTGGGCAATGCGCCCCGCTGCGCATCCTCCCAGAACCGATCGATCAAGTGAGAAAGATGGTCGTACTTCTTGCTCTTGAAGAGTCCCGTCATCGGCTCGCCATGATAGTAGTAGGCTGAGCGGAGACCCGCAGCGGCGAGTCGGTCGAATATCGTCGTCGAGATATCGCATTGGCGATCGGCGTCCGTTTGCGGGAAGCCGTAGGTCATGTCTACCTGGGTCGTGCCCGACAGTTGATAGAGGCGATTTTCCCAGGTGGGACCCTGCATCGAACAGAAATAATTGTCGAACGTCGTATAGCCGGTGGCGAGTGCGGCCAAAATCGGCAAGTCATTCTTACGGTAGTATCCGATCGGAAAGCGATCACCGACCGGCGCGGTTTTCAGAAACCCGTCACAGCGCCCGTTGGCGTGCTGCGTGGCCGTGCCTTGCCATGAGTGGTCCGGGTCGCTCAATGTGCAACCCTGCCATTCCGGCGCCAGGGGGTAGGTCGCATGCACAACCCCGCGCGCGTCGGCGTAACTCAATCCGGCTTGGCGCCCATTGGCGCCCGGCAGCCAGCCGAGCACATGATCGAAAGAGCGGTTCTCCATCATCAAAACGACGACGATATCGAATGGAGCATCGCCAGGCCTCGGGAGTGCCTCGCGGGAACCGGCCGATGCGGCGGCGGCATCCAAATCGAGCACTGTCACCGCTGTGGCCAGCGTCAGAAAATCACGGCGCGTGAGATTCGATGGCATGCTGATCTCCCTGAAGCGTCTCGCCGTTCATGGAACACGAATAGTGCATCATTGTTGGGTGCTCGGCACAGTCAGATTTAGTGCCTGGATGTAACCCGGATTCACCTCGCAATGAACGAACCGGATATTTTCAAGCAGGCTCTGGAAGGCAGCCCGTGAATGTTCCAGAGAGGGCCGCGCTGCTATGCGCACCCCCGTTTTGCTGGAATTTCCCGGAATCCTGCCATAGGCAGTGATCTCATCCCAGTGGGCAGGGTTCTGCCATGTCAGGAACGAAGACGCGGAGCCCGTCTTCTTGTAGGGCCAGAACGCCCAGCCGATCCCTTCTTTTTCCAGTACCTGCACGAAGTCATGAATCCATGCATCGTTATTCTCGCCCGATTCACCCATCCAGATGGGAACGTTGTAGTGGTCGCGGAAATCCACATAGGACTGGATGACCTCCTTGGTCGGCGCGGTCCAGTATTTGTGGAAGGTGTACATCAGATTGGCATCAAAGGGCGCGCCAAAGATGGCGAAGTTCGAATCCCACTGCGCGCCGCCCAGGATGATGACGTGATTCTTGTCCACTGTGCGTATGGCAGCCGTGAGCACCTTGTAGATGGGCTCCAACTTGCTGTTATATTTTTGCAGGGCCGGGAACTCCGGAATCGGTTCGTTGAGCAGGTCGTAACCCAGAACCGACGGATTGTCTCGGTAATGTCCGGCAATCCGTTTCCAGACGGCAACGGTCATCGCCTGGCTGGCCTGCGATTCATAGAGCCATGGGTAGCCCCAGCTGTCATCGATATTGGCGCCTGTCTGGCCTCCCGGTGCACAGTGCAGATCGAGAACAACGTAGATATGGTATTTTCTCGCCCACCCGACAACCCGATCGACTAACGTGAAGCCCTCTTCGTTCCCAGGCATGAAGAACTTGTAGTGCAGCGGAATGCGAATGGAATTCACGCCAGTCTGGCTCAGGTAGCGAATATCCTCTTCAGTGATATAGGCTCTGCGATAGGCATGCCAGAACTGCGTGGCATCGGCCGGGCCAATCAACTCACTCACGAATGCCTCAATCTCGCGCGGCGAAGCCGGTCCGTCGTTCAGACCGAACATATACCCTTCGGGTACCAGCCAATTGCCGAGGTTGATGCCCCGTAGCTGTAACGCGCGTCCATCCGCGTCAAACAGGTGCGTTCCACTGGCATGAACAAACCGGCTCGCACGAGAAAAAGCGGCACTAGCATGGCCAGAAAAGCCAATTGCGACGATGAAAAGAACAGCAAGCAGTTCGAGTCGTTTTATAGGAACTCCGGACATCATCGGCTCTGCACAGGCTGGCCCGCGGGCGCGCACCACATCAGGTGCCGGCGCGTCGCTCAAGGATCGCGCGGAACCGATAGCGATCAGGATGGTATCTCGTGGTTTCCAGGCTGAACGAGAGGCCGTCCGCGCGCGTCGTGATGCAATTCATGCAAAGCAATCCGCGGCCCGCTATCACGCCGAGCAACTGCGCATCGGCCGGCGTCGCATCCACTACCTCGACGAATGCGTCCGCGCGCGTCGGGTAGATGCCTTGCGATTCGAGCGCGGAGTAGATGGATCCGCTGAAATCGAACTTCGGCGGCCACTGCACGCGGCTCACTGGCATGCGCAGGCGCTCGATCGCCGTCGGACGGTCATCGAGCAGGCGCAGCCGCGAGAGGTCGATCATCGGAGCGCCGGGCGCCACACGCAGTGATTCGGACTCATCGATGGTCGCCTCGCGGTATTCGAGCGACAGAACCCGAGAGGTCGCGACCAGACCCCGCTGACGCGCCATTTGTGTAAACCCCATCAGGGCATTGAGCGGTTCGCTGACGGGCCCGCCGCGGACTTGCCAGCCGCGCCGCTCGTCGGGTTCCAGAAGACCTCGCTTGGCAAGTTCCATTAACGCCCGCCGCACAGTGAGCCTGGTAAAACCCAATGTCTCGGCCAGCGACCGCTCGGATGCCAGGCGTTGTCCGGGTTGCAGGACCCCTTGGGCAATCTCGCGGCTCAGCACATCGGCGCACGACTCGTATAGGGATCGCGAGTCCAGTTTCGGCGGGGCTGACCTGGCCGCGGGTCGGTGCTTTCGCGCAGGCATTGAGGTGGTTCTATCTGGTAGTCAATGGTTGCTTTTGAGGTTTTCCGAGGCTACGCTACCCTGATACGCGATGCAACACGGTAGCCGGCTGGACCGGCGATCATCATCGAACTGGAAGCCGATCGAGAACCCGAGGCGGATGAATAACACGGCGAGTCCGCAGCGGGTGGGAGTCGCGTTGATCGGCTCGCAATTCATTGCCTCCATCCACGCCGAGGCGCTGCGCGCCTGTAGTCAGGCCGATATCCGCGCCGTTGCCTCGCCGACGCCGGGAAATGCCCTCGCCTTTGCGCAGCGACATGGCATTGCGCGCCACTTTACCGATTATCGGCGGCTTCTGGATCTGCCGGACGTCGATATGGTGGTCGTGGGCGCGCCGAACGACCTACATTGCCAGATAGCGCTGGATGCCGCTGCGGCCGGCAAGCATGTAGTGATGGAGAAGCCGCTGTGTCTGAATCTCGCCGAGGCGGATCGCATGATCGAGGCATGCCGGCGCGCGAACGTGAAACTCATGTACGCCGAGGAATTGTGTTTCGCGCCCAAGTATTTGCGGCTCAAAGCGCTGCTCGACGAAGGGGCCTTAGGGACACCCACCTTGATCAAGCAATCGGAAAAGCATGACGGCCCCCATGCTGCCCACTTCTGGGATGTCGCGCGTTCCGGCGGTGGCGTCACGATGGATATGGGTTGCCACGCAATCGAATTCTTTCGGTGGATGCTCGGGCGCCCTCCCATCAAGTCCGTGTACGCTCAGATGAGCACTCTCGTTCATGGTGCCAAGACGCGCGGTGATGACAATGCCATCCTGATACTGGAATTCGCGGATGGCACGACGGCGCTCGCGGAAGAGAGCTGGACCAAGCTCGGCGGAATGGACGATCGGGCCGAAGTACACGGATCCAAGGGCGTGGCCTACGCGGACCTGCTGCACGGCAACGCGGTGGAGGCGTTCAGCAGTACTGGATACGGGTACGCCGCGGAAAAAGCCGGCTCGACCACAGGCTGGACCTTTCCGATCTATGAGGAAGCGTGGAACTACGGCTTCCATGCGGAGATGGCGCACTTCGTCGACTGTGTGCAGAACGACCGTAAACCCCTGGTGAGCGGCGAGGACGGCAGAGCCGTGCTCGAAGTGATTTTTGCGGCCTACGAGTCCGCGCGTACCGGCCGCAAGGTGCTCCTGCCGTTCCACACGACGGCACACAAGCCAATCGATCTTTGGCTGGACTGATGGAAACCGCCATTTTTGATGCAATCGTGGTCGGCAGCGGCATCAGCGGCGGCTGGGCCGCCAAGGAACTCTGCGAGAAAGGATTGAAAACTTTGGTTCTGGAGCGCGGGCGGGACGTGCGGCACATCCAGGACTACCCGACCATGAATATGGCCAGGTGGGATTTTCCGCTGCGCGGAGACAACTCCCGGAGTTGGAAGGAGGAAAATCCGCTGATCTCCAGGGCTGCAGGCTGCGACGCCACCACGGCGCATTTTTTCGTCAAGGATGCGGACCATCCCTACATCCAGGAGAAACCGTTTAACTGGGTGCGCGGCTATCAGGTCGGCGGGAAATCGCTGATCTGGGGCCGCGCCTGTGCGCGGTGGAGCCACAGCGACTTCACTGCACCCCAGCGCTACGGATATGGAATCCCCTGGCCCATCGGCTACGACGACGTCGCGCCGTGGTACAGCCACGTCGAGAAATTCATCGGCGTGTGCGGCACCCGGGAGGGCCTAGAGACAATGCCGGACGGCGAGTATCTGCCGGCCTATGAACTGAACTGCGTCGAGCAGCATCTGCGCACCGTGCTGGCGCACCGGTTTGGGCGGCATTACGTGTCGGGGCGGTGGGCGCACATCACCGAGGCGCAGCCCATCCACCGCCAACAGGGACGCGGCACCTGCTTGAACCGCAATCTGTGCATGCGGGGGTGTCCCTACGGCGGCTATTTCAGTTCCAACAGCAGCACCTTGCCGTGGGCCGAGCGAACCGGAAACCTGACGGTGCGGCCGCACTCGGTCGTGCACTCCGTTGAGTACGACGAACAGCTTCGGGCAGCCACCGGTGTGCGGGTCATCGACAGTGAAACCAAGCAGGTACTCGTCTTCAAGGCCAAGACGATTTTCGTCAACGCCTCGGCACTGAACACCAATCTGATCCTGCTGAATTCGAAGTCCCGGCGCTTTCCCAACGGCCTGGGGAACGACAACGGACTGCTGGGCACGCACATCGGATTTCACAACTATCGCGCCGGAATGGGCGGGCAGCTGGACGGATTCGAGGACAAGTACTTTGAAGTCGGCAAGCCGGCGGAGAACATCATTCCCAATTTCCGCAATGTGCACCGGCAGGACACCGATTTTCTGGGCGGCTATGTGATCTTCTCCGGCGCCAGCCGGGAAGACCTCAATGAGTCCGGTCTCGCCGAGACGATCGGGGCGAATTTCAAAAGAGCGATCAGCCAGCCCGGCAAGTGGACGGCGTACATGTACATGCAGGGCGAGACGCTGCCCAAGGTATCGAACCACGTGCGCCTGAGTAAGGATCAAACCGATCAATGGGGCATCCCCTTGCTGATCATCTCGGTGGACTACGATGCCAACGATGACCGGATGGTGGCGGACTTTCTCACCCAGGGCCGCGCCATGCTCGAGGCCGCCGGGGTAAAGGATATAAAATCCGGGGACAATCGCCAGCCGCCGGGCCTCGACATTCACGAGATGGGCGGCGTGCGCATGGGATCCGACCCCAGGACCTCGCTTCTGAATGCCCATAACCAACTGCATCAGTGCAAGAACGTGTTCGTCACCGACGGGGCGTGCATGACCAGCACGGGCAGCCAAAGTCCCTCCATTTTGTACATGGCATTGACTGCGCGCGCCGCCCACTATGCGGCCGAGCAGCTCAAGCTACACGGCAAGGTTGGGTGATTGCGATGCAGCGCAGGGAACTCATTCAATTGATCGCCGCGCTCACGGGGTGCGCATTTGTTGGCCATGATGCGCTGTGGGCGGCCGGCGATCCTAAGGCGCCATTTCCCTATTCCGACTCCGACGTCGATTTCCTGGACGATGTCGCCGATACCATCCTGCCCACCACCGACACCCCCGGAGCGCGGGACGCGGCGGTCGGTCCGTTCATGGCCAGGTATTCGGCCGCCTGCTACCCACCGGAGCACATTGCATTGTTGAAATCCGGCCTTGCGGACATCGACGCGCAAATGCAAACCCTGCAGAGCAAGGGATTCCGGCAGGCGAATGCGGCGGCGAAAATTTCGTTGCTGACTCAAATAGACCGGCAGGCAAAAGAGCAAGCGCGCCTGGCAGAAGCCAAGCCCGGCGATAATTCACCGCATTACTTCACGCTGATGAAGCAGCTGACGCTGTACGGCTTTTTCACTTCGGAACCCGGTGCGACCCGCGTCGCGCGCTATCGTCCCGTGCCGGGCAAGTACAGGGGTTGCATCCCCTACGTCCAGGGCGAGACCTTCTGGGCCTGGTAGGCCGATCAGCGGGACGCGCAGGCCTCGCTGGCGACCGGTGTTTCGAGTTCCGGTAGATTCGGGGAGTGCGCGTAGCGAAGACCGTAGCCGCGCGCGAACAGCGGCCTCGCGTTTCCTGCAAAGGAATCCTGGCAGGGTGACCGGGGCCACGCGAACGGCAAGGTGCCACGAAAATCGAACTTGGCCACTCCGTGCGCATCGGCGAACAGCACATCCGCAATCCCAAAGCCTTCCGTGCCGGGCAGCCAGGCCGCGACGAATGCATCGGAGCGGTTGATCAGATCATTCACGTACAGCGGTCTTCCCGACAGCAGCACGGTAACGACGGGCTTGCCGTGGCCAGCCACCCTGTCGAGCACCGCGCGGTCCTCGGGATGCTGGCTGCTCAGCGACAGCAGAGCGGGTGAGACAATGTCGCCCTTCATTTCTGCGTAGGGATCTTCGCCGACGACGGCGATGATGGCGTCAAAATCGCCCGGCGTGACCATCGCGGCATCCTCGCTGTAGACGACGTTCGCATTCCCCGCCGCCTCGCGTATACCCGCCAGAATCGTCTCGCCCGCCGGAAAATCCGCATTCGTATTTTTCGTGCCCTGCCAGTCGAGCGACCAGCCGCCGGTTTGGTTGCGCAGCGAATTCGCGCTCCGGCCGACCACCAGGATCTTTTTATTCCGGGCCAGCGGCAGGGTCCGTCCGTTGTTCTTCAACAGAACCAGTGATTCGCGCACCGCGCGCCGTGCCAGTGGGCGTGCCAGCAAGCTCGATTCATCGCCATAGAACTGGTCCGGCTTGCGATCGAACAACCCGGCGCGCATCTTGACGCGCAGGATGCGTGTCACGGCATCGTCGATTCGCGCCAGCGGAATCTCGCCATCATTCACCTGCTTGATGGTGTTGGCGATGAAGCTCTTCCACTGTTCGGGCACCATCATCATGTCGATGCCGGAGTTGATCGCGCGCGCGCAGTCATCGACGCTGCACCCGTCGACCTCGCCGATCCCGTTCCAGTCGGACACGATGAAGCCATCAAATCCCATGCGACCCTTCAGCACGTCCGTCAGCAGCGCATGCGCGCCATGCATCTTGCCGTAGTCATGTCCGCCCTGGCGGTCGTTCCAGCTGTTGTAGGAGGCCATCACCGTCTGCACCCCCGCGCCGAGCGCCCCGACATAGCCCTGCGCATGGGTGCCGATCATTTGGGCCTGACTGGAGAGATTGACACCGCGATCTACGCCGCGCTCGGTTCCGCCATCGCCGATGAAGTGCTTGGCGGTTGCCACTGCATTGGCCGGACCTGCAAAGCGGCCCTGCAGAGCGGCGACGAAGGAGGCGGCATACTCGCGCACCAACGCCGGGTCCGAGGAGTAGCTCTCGTAGCTGCGGCCCCAGCGGTAATTCTGCACCACGGTCAGTGTCGGCGCGAACACCCAGTCGATGCCGGTCGCGCGTACTTGCGCCCCCACTGCCGCGCCGATCTCACCGACCAGTTCTGCATCGTGTGCGGCTCCAAGACCGATGTTATGCGGGAAAATCGATGCGCCGCGCACGATACCGTGGCCGTGCACGGCATCCGTGCCCCAGATCAGCGGAATCCTGACCGTCATGTCGGTGGCCAGCGCAGCGGCGTGGTACTGGCGCGTTGTCTCGCGCCATTGCTGGAACGTGGCGAACCGGGCGCCGAACGGCTGCGAATCCGCCCCGTTCAAAATCCCGCCCAGATAGTAATTGCGCACATCATCGGGCGTCGCCTTGCCGATATCCGGCTGGGTCATCTGGCCGACTTTCTGCGCCAGGGACATGCCGGCAATAATGGCCTTTATGCGTGATTCCATGGCGAGGTCCGGCGCGATGGCGCTGGCCACCTGCGGCCACTCGGACAAGCTTGGGTCCGCAGCGGACAACTGTGCGATGGGGCCGCACGCAGACGCTGCGAGCGCCGCGGCCGCGCTGACGCTCGTCAGGAACGATGCAACGCTGCCGAAGAGGCTTCTTTCGCGCCCGCCGGCAGCGTCGCGTCTTGCCTCAGAGCTTATAATTGACCCCCAGCAGGAACGTGCGCCCGTAGGTGTCGTATTCCAGCGGGGTCTTGATCGTGCCACCCACCGGCAGAGTCGTGATCTGGACGGTCTTGTAAGGTGAGTTCGTGAGGTTGTTGATCTGCAGCTGCACGGACAATCCCTTCGCCGGACCTCTCTGCAGTTCGTAACCCGCCTGGAAGTTCAGGGTCCGGTCGATTTCGATCTGCGTATAACCCAGCTGGTCGAAATTGCCGACGACCTCGCCCGTGAAGGGCGAGCGGTAAGTTTCCGCTACGCGGACCGAAGCGCCGTACTTTTCGTAGTACAGCGTGAGCGCGCCAACTTTCTTGGAGAAGCCGGGGAACGTCGTGGGTCCGCCCGGAACGTTGCCGAGAATATTGGTCGGAATGAAATTGTTGGTGTACGCGAAATTCGACTGCAGGCCGAATCCGTCCAGCCACTGAGTAAACAGGCTGCCCTCCAGCACGAGGGCGACCTCGTACCCCTGGATCTTTCCGCCCGATCCGTTTTCCGGGGTGCTGTAGCTGCCGATGTTGTGGAGCTTTGGGTCGGGCTGTCGACCGCTGGTCGTGAAGCCCGTGAAGTCGTAATTCTCGTCGGTCTGGGTAAATATATATGAAGTCAAGTTCTTGTTGAACAACGCCAGCGAGAAATAGCTGGCCCTGCCGAATATCTTCTCGAACGAGAGGTCCTCGCCGATCGCGATATAGGGCTTGAGATGAGGATTGCCGCCGCTCCCGCTCCATTTTGCCGGCCCTGTCGCGGGTACCGACGCGGAGGAAGCGGCCTTCTCATCGTCGATGCGCCCGCGCATCATGCTCTTCGAAGCACCGAGGCGCAGATAGTAGCGGTCAGCGAATGCGCCGACGAGGTTCAGGCTCGGCAACACTTCGTTATAAGAGAATGACGTATTGACCGAACCATTCGGCTTCCCTGTGTCGGGATCGGTGATCACTGCGATCCCATATTGTGTCGTGTGCACGAATTGCACCCCGACATTGCCGCGTATCCCGACTCCCGCGACGTTCGTGTCGATGTCCAGCCTGACATAGCCGACAGGCACCTTTTCTTCGACCGAATAGTTGCGGTTGTAGTCGCCGGGGGCCAAGTCCTGAGCGAGATAGAACTGGCGGCTCAGAGCGTCGTACACATTGTAATTGATGACCCCCGGCACGCCGACATAGGACAGGGAAGTGGGCGAATAGAGCAGCGCGCCGTCGACGGGGGCATATTGCGTGTTGTTGTAAGGGGCACAGGTAGGCTGGGCTTTGCCGCAACCATTGCCGAGAAGATAGGCGAAGTACACGTCCGCCGATTTCACTTTCTTGCGATCCGAGTAATCGAACCCGACATCCACGTCCTTGAATATCCATCCCAGCGGGTGCTTCACCTCCAGCCGGGCCGCCTTGATCGTGTCCCTCTGCTTGTCGAACTCGTCGCGGCCGTTGTAGCCATAGCCATCCGGATCCGTGAAACCCACCAGGGTCGGATCGGCCAAGTTGTACGGAACGCTCAGATTGGGATAACCGGGCGCGATATGAAAACCGATCCCGTTCACCACCCCGATCTGGGGACCCGTGAAAGCATAGGCATCGTGCAGCGTATCGCGCGCGCTTGAATAGGAAAGATCGGTGATGATCGTCCAGTCGTGAGCCAACTCGAAGCGGTTGTTCCAGCCGACCGAAATATCCCGGGTGTCGACGATGGTGTACTCGTTCTGCATGAGCGGCTTGACGCCGTTCACGACGCCATCGGTAAGCACACTGTTGGGGCCTGGGCTCGTCGTGACACCGGTATAGCTGATGCCGTCCCAGGGGCTGCTCGACCACTGCAGTCCATTGAGACTGGTCTCGTCCTTGAATTTCGAATAAAACAAGTCGAGCTCGCTGTGAATTGAATCGTTGGGGGCCCACTCGAGCACGCTCATGAGGCCGGTGCGCACCTGGCTGAGCGATTTGGCGCGAGCCTGATTCCCTTCCTCGCTCAGGGTGAAGTCTGGAATCCCGTCGACGTGACCGGCCCACCCCTGACCCTCGTAGGTATTGCTGCCCGGCGGCCCATTGTTGCGGCCCCAGTACCAGGCCTGATACTGCTTTTCCTGGATCGGCGAGTCCAGGCGCGCAACGCCGAAAGCCACACCCAGCGTATGGTCGAAGAACTGGTCTACGACCGAAAAACTCACCCGGCTTCCCGTCCTCCCAATACCCTGGCCGGGATTCAGATTCTCGTAGGAGCCGCGCTCTCCGCGCGCATTGATCGCCATGTGGAATCCGTTGGAGGCGAGCGGCTTGATCGTTTCCAGGTTGACCGTGCCGGCGAGGCCTTGGCCGATGAGACTCGCGTCCGGCGTCTTGTACACCTGGACGGCGTTGATCAATTCAGCGGGGTATTGATCGAATTCGACGCCGCGGTTCTCGCCCGTGGAGGCCTGCTCGCGTCCCATCAAGGTGGTACCGCTGAAATCGGCAGCAAAGCCGCGGATCGAAATGAAGTTCGAGCGCCCGTCGGTGCGTTGCGCGGCGACTCCCGGCAGCCGCGCCAGGCTGTCCGCGATACTCAAGTCCGGCAGCTTGCCGAGATCTTCGGCGGATATGGTCTCGATAATGCTGTTGGACTGCTCCTTCATCGTGATGGCGGTGGCGATGCTCGCCCGTATGCCGGTGACGGTGATTTCCTCGAGAGCGTCCGCGGAAGTGTCCGCGGCGGCGACAACGCCGGCGCTCATTGCAAACAGTACACCTGCACAAACCGCAGCACCGGGCGCAATCCCCTGGGTTGGAGGAAGCAATGCCTGCTTAACTGCCCGAACGAGCGGATTGTTGTGCTGTTTCATCCGAAGCTCCCCGACCGACCACCGCATGGAATTCTTATTCAGGCATAATGCAACCACATGCAACCAAAAAATGCAACCATAAGCAACCTAGTGGGACACCATGCCGGGTGAGAGCGTGGCGACCTTCGTCTGGTCGCAACCGGATGCGCTCCGCTACAATTGAATATCCGCATGACTCACCCCGCCGTAAAGCACATTGTCATCGTCGGCGGCGGCACCGCCGGATGGATGACCGCGGCCGCCATGGCCAAGGTACTACTCGGCGACTTCAGCATCCGCCTGATCGAATCCGACGACATCGGCACGGTTGGCGTCGGCGAAGCCACGATTCCGCAGATCAGGCAGTTCAATCAAGCGCTCGAGATCGACGAAAACGACTTCGTGCGTCAGACCCAGGCCACGTTCAAACTGGGCATTCAATTCGTCGACTGGGGCCGGCTCGGCGATTCGTACATGCACGGCTTCGGCATCCTGGGCCGCGACCGCGGCCTGCTGTCGTTTCATCACTATTGGCTCAAAGCTCATCTCGCCGGCAAGGTGAGCGCTATTGGCCCGTATTGCCTGAACGTCGCCGCAGCGCTGCACGGCAAGTTCATGCGACCGCCCGATCTCGGCGCCGAATCCCCGCTCTCGAGTATCGCCTATGCGTACCATTTCGACGCCGGCCTTTACGCGCGCTACCTGCGCCGCTTTGCCGAGGCGCGCGGCGTACGCCGTACCGAGGGCAAGGTGAAGGAGACTGTACTGCGCCCGGCGGACGGGTTCATCGAGGCGATCGTTCTCGACGGCGGCGAGAAAATCCCAGGCGATCTGTTCATCGATTGCTCCGGGTTCCGCGGCCTACTGATCGAACAGGCCCTGCACACCGGCTATGAAGATTGGACCCACTGGCTGCCCTGCGACCGTGCACTCGCCGTACCTTGCACATCGGTCGGTCCGCCTACCCCATACACACGCTCAACTGCCCGGGAAGCGGGATGGCAGTGGCGCATTCCGCTGCAGCATCGCATCGGCAACGGCTACGTCTATTCGAGCGCGCATATCAGTGACGATGAAGCCTCCGCCAGGTTGCTCGCGAATCTCGACGGCGCGCCCTTGAGCGACCCGCGGCCACTGCGCTTCGTGACCGGAAGGCGCAGGAAATTTTGGAACAGGAACTGCGTAGCGATTGGCCTCGCGGCCGGCTTCATGGAACCGCTCGAATCCACCAGCATCCATCTGATCCAGTCGGCAGTGACCATGTTGCTGAGTTTCTTCCCCGACCAGGGATTCGATCCGGTCATGACAGACCGGTTCAACGAGAAATCGACCATGGAGTGGGAACGCATCCGTGATTTCCTGATCCTGCATTACCATGCGACCGAGCGCAGCGACACGACATTCTGGAACGACTGCCGGACCATGAGTGTGCCGCGCCGGCTGCTCGACTACATGGATCTGTTTCGCCACAGCGGCCGCTTCTATCGGGAGAACGAGGAACTGTTCACGCAGACCAGCTGGGTACAGGTCATGCTCGGGCAGCGGATCACGCCGCGAAGCTATCACCCGCTGGTCGACCTGCTCAGCGATGCCGATCTGGATGCATTCATCGCCAATGTCCGGCACATCATCGAGCGCTGCGCGGACACGATGCCGCCGCACGAAAAGTTCATCGCGCGATATTGCGCGGCCAACCCGCCGGCTTAAGCCGCAGCTCTATTGAGCGGCCGAGGATGGGCCGTCCTGCGAGATCGGCGCCGAGAGCGGCAGGTCGCGCGACGAAGCGCCGACGTAGATTCTGCGGCTCCCGCGGACGACGGTATGCCAGGCACGGTCGGCGAGCGACCAGTATCGCAGCCGCTGCGGCGCGACCTGCAGCCGGACCTGGCGCACGGCGCCGGCCTCGACCCGGACTCGCGCGAAGGCGGCCAGCGCACGGACGGCGAAATCAGCGCCCGCGGGGGCCGGGGCCGGAGCGCCAAGGTACGCCTGTACCACAGCGTCGCCATCGCGCTTGCCGGTGTTATGGACACGGCATCGCACCGTCACGCCGCCGTCAGCGGATCGCGCCAGGCGCAGATCCGAATACACGAATGTCGAGTACGACAGTCCATGGCCAAAGGGAAACAACGGCTCAATTCCTTCGCGATCGAACCAGCGATAACCGACGTGCACGCCTTCGTCGTAAACCGTCCTGCCGTCGACGCGCCGCGAGGCGCGCTGTGGGTAGCGCGGATCCATTGCCGCATAATCCTCAAGGTGGGCCGGCCAGGTGATGGGCAATCGTCCGCCGGGATTGGTCCGCCCGGTGAGCAGATTGGCGGCTGCCCAACCACCCTCGTCGCCCGTGTACCACATCTCGAGAACCGCGCGGACCACATTGAGCCACGGCATGGCGACGGCCTGCCCGGTGTTGAGAACGACGACCGTATTCGGATTGACCCTGGCGACCGCCTCGATCAATCGATCCTGATCCCCCGGCAGGCCGAAGAACGGACGGTTGCGGCTCCACGCAAAGACTACGGCAACCGTGCTGCGCCGGGCGAGTTCGACCGCCGCGGTGAAGCTGCGCTCCCGCATCGATGGGGTGACCCAGGCAAGGCGCACCTGCACGGACTCGCCGCTGCCGTCCGCGGCCGCTTCGACGCGGACCGCATGGGGCCCGGCGCTCATGTGGGCCAGGCGGCGCACATTGTCGAGTCCATCGGTCGTCGGCACGACGTTGTCGCGGTTGGGAAACACGATGTCGCCGTGACCGCCCCACCAGCCCATGTCGCCGACCTTGCGACCGTCGATCGAGAATTTTCCGATTGCGCCCAGCAGCTGCAAATCTATGTCGTAGTCGCCGTCGACCGGAATCATCAGCGTGCCGTCCCACTGTGTACGCATCCCGGCCGGCAACTCATGCCCTGACTTGCGCGTGAAGTCGATCTGGTCCTCGAGGACAGTCGCCTGTCCGAGTTCGCCCAAGCGCGCGAGGCGCGCAAAAGCCTGTTTGGGTATCGGCTCTCCGGTCATATCGTCGGCCACCGCCAATTGCACGCCCTTGACGCCCTGGGCGCGCAGCGCCTGCCACGCACCGATCTGGCGCCCGGCACGGCCGTAGGATTGTTCCTGACCGTTAACGACCGCAAAAGTCTGCAGCGCGCCCGGACCGATGAGCGCCAACGAAGCCATATCGGTCGCGCGCAGCGGCAACACTCCATCGTTCTTGAGCAGAACCGCCCCGCGCTCGGCCAAGCGTTGCACGCTGCGCGCATTATCGGCAACGGGCAGAGCGCCGACCTGGTGGCTGGGGGGCCGATTCAGCCAGCCGAATCGTTCCATCTGTCCCAGCACATGCGCGACCGCAACGTCCAGATCGGCGTCGCTGACCGTACCCTGAGCCAGTGCTTCGCCCAGATTCTTGGAGCGGCGCACGGGCTGCGGCGCGCCGGCGTCGGCCGGCTTGGGCAGGGGAAAGCGTTGCTCCTCAGGGACACCCGTCGCCATCGTCTCCAGCAATTCCGCGGTCTCCTCGCCCGTCATTGCCGGCTCATCGGGCTCCGGACCCAGCGCGAAGTAGGCGGACGGGCCGGTGCCGGGCTGCTCCATATCCATGCCGTGCACGATGAACTCGGCGCCGTGCGCGGCGCCCCAGTCGGAGGTGATGAAGCCGGCGAATCCGTCCTCGCCACGCAGAATTCCGTTCAACAGCAACTCATCGTCACAGGCGTATACGCCGTTGATCCGATTGTAGGCGCACATGATCGACGCCACTCCTGCGCGGGACACGTCGGCAAACGGCGATAGATAGATCTCACGCAGCGCCTGGCCGCCCACCTCGGCATCGTCGCCGCCCTCGTAGGCCACGAAGTGCTTGGCCTGCGCCATGACATTCTGCGCCTGTGCGCCGAGCACAAATCTCGCCGCGAGCGTACCCGTCAGCACGGGATCCTCGCCCAGCGTGTTGTAGGCCCGTTCAAACGTCGGGTCCCGATACAGGTTGATGTACGGCTGCAGAATGACATCGATCCCGAGCGACCGGGCGTCTCGCCCGATCAGCGCACCCGTCGCCTCGGCATCGTTCGGACTGAAAGTTGCCGCCATCGACAGGGTCGACGGCATGCCCGTCGACGTGTGATGCACCAGGACGCCGGGAGGACCATCTGCAAATCGCAGATCCGGAATGCCGAGCCGCGGCACACCGCGCGTCCATCCGGCTTCGCCCTGCGCAGCACCGGGAGGTTCATGCGCGCCGCGAATGACTCCCATCTTGTCTTGCCGCGACATCGCGGCCAGCAAGCGTTGCACGCGCGGTGTCGGAACCCCGACCGCCGGTTCGGCCGCGAGATGAGCCCCCGCGGGATCGGCAATGCCGTCCGCGCCCGCGGCCTGCCGAAGGCCTCCTACGAGAAACAGCGTCGCCAGCCAGCACATGCGCCGCCAGGCGTTAAAGTGCGTGATGCGCTGAGCGGTCCTGATCCTGGTTGATTGCATGGCGTAGCGGGCATCTCCCCGAACCGGTGGTTTTGTTTGGTAGTTAATGGTTGCTTTCACGGCATCCACAGGCTACATTTCACCGGTTCGCGATGCAACGCTCTGCCTTGCATGACCCCTAATCAATCGCAAATTCCACTGGAGGGCCGGAACTGTGTCGCTAACCCCGCCGCGGATGCTTCTGGACATTCGCGGCCAGTCTGCGTCGCTGGACCGCGTCCTGGAGCAACAGTGTGGAGTCGGCCACTTACCGCTGCTCGAAGCCGCCGCGCTGCTTCGCTCAGCCAAGAGAGTGGTCATCGTCGGCATAGGCGCGTCACTGAATGCTGCGATACCTCTGGAGAATCTGCTGTGTGCGCATGGTATCGAGTCATGTTCGATCGAGGCCGGCGAGTTCTTGCACTATAGGTTGCGCGCTTACCCGGACGCGACAATTGCGGTCGTGTCGCGCTCGGGAGAATCCGTCGAAGTGGCCAAGTTGATCGCTGCGTTACGGGGACGCCAGCGCATCATCGGTATCACGAACGAAACCGCCGGCACGCTGGCTCGCGAGGCCGATGTCGTGCTCGACGTGGGAAGCTTGCCGGACGAAATGGTGGCAATCCAGAGTTATACGGGCACGCTGCTGACCTTGTACTTGCTTGGCATGGCCGCGGTCGACGAATGGGACGCCGGCCGTCGGGAACTCGATGCGGTACTGGCCGATTTGCCCGGCTGGATTGCCGCGAACCTGGAAGCGTCGCGCCAATGGGATGCGTTCCTCGACGGAGATTCAGCCGTTTATCTGCTCGGACGAGGGCCATCGTATGGGTCGGCCGCTGAGGGTGCACTGCTGTTCAACGAAATAGCGAAGGCGCCGGCGATCGGCATGGGAGTGGCGTCGTTTCGTCACGGGCCCATAGAGGTTGTCGACCGGCACTTCAAGGGACTCATCTTCGTTCCCTGCGGCAAAACCCGTGACATTAACCTGAGTCTCGCCGAAGACGTCCATCGCTTCGGAGGCCGCGTCCGGCTGATCGGTCCGCAGGACGCAGGTGTCGCCGGATTGCAATGGATCGACACCCCGTCGTGTTCGGATATGCTCGCTCCACTGTTGGAGATCGTGCCGGTGCAGGTGGCTGCGATGCGGCTCGCGGAGTTGCGTGGCGTCGTCGTGGGCAGTTTCCGGTACGCGACCCAGGTCACGCGAGACGAAGGATCGATCGCGCTTGAGCCCCCTTCTGCGGCGAACGGCTGAGAGAGCCGGTGGCGAGAACCCGCAAGCCGGTGCGTCCGGCGCGTCGACTATGGATCCGGCTTTAGAGCTTCACACCGACACTCGCATCGATCATGCAACCCACCAACAGAGCAGGTTTGTCGGAACGGTTGCTCCATGCGTGATTGGTTCCACGTATGACCACTGTATCGCCGGGTCGCATGAGCGCCTCATCCACGTCGGTAACAAGATAAATTTCGCCAACTACGCATGTAATACAATCCAGCGTGTCGGTTCGATGCATGCTCGGATGGCGCGCCAAATCCGCCGGACTCGGCGCATGTTTTTGCTCCACCTCGACATTCAGCTTCTTGAGAACGTCCACGTGCTTATCGCGGTCCGGCGAATCAGGTGGGATCTCCAGCGCCCGAAACAGCATGCCGCCCGCAGGCGGTTCGCGCGTCTTTACGGCCAGACCGCGATCGTCGGCGATCGAGTTGTCGACGGGAACTTCAGCGGCGCTCCATAAGGTGACTCTGTAAAAAATCCCCGGACTTTCCTGCACATTGGTTGCTTCCTGTGCCAACACTGCAGATTTACCGTTCGCGTCGGGTCCAACAACATACCTCTTCCACTTTGCCATTGTTCCAGCCTCCCTCAGCACCGTAGAGAATTGATTGCGAGCATGACGTCGGTAACAGGAAACGGCCTTATGTCGACCGAGTCCTCAATCCACGCGACGCGCGGAGTCGCGGCGTCGTAGCGCGGCCAAGTCGTGCCGTCTGAGCTCCTGGGGACCCCATTGACGGCGAACTCGATCCAAGCGTCCTGCATCAAGTCGGATACCCGCCGATCGACGGCATCGTAAGAGCCGTCGTCGGTAAGATTACCGAACACATAACGAATTTCGGCGGAATGCTTCGCCAGGTCGCCAGTGGCGATCGCTCCCGGCGATAGTCGATTGAAGTGGTAGTAGTAGAACGGCCGTCTCAAAGCTGCAAACTTACGAACCGTCTCCAGAGCGGGCTCAGTCCAGATCACCGCGGTGAATAGTTTGTCCAGCGCATCGTATGGCGGCAGCGCGGCCCGATCGAAGCTCTCCATGAGCTCCTCCGCTTTGGGACCGCCCAGCGCGCTGGCCATATTTTTCAGTATGTCGCGCGAATAGGATCCACCTGGTTTAATGAAATACCGCGCCTCGTTTTCCAGGCACCCCATCAGTACAGGCACGTGCTCGGGCCAGCCTGGAAACCCATCGACCACAACTCGTCCATCCACAACCGGCATCCAAACCAAATTTGCGGGGGTATGCACCTGGCCCGGCGCCGGAAATATTCCGGACAACTCATGCGAGGCCAGTTTTAGATCCGCGCTGGGTACTCGGCGCAGCGCATCGAGATCCCGAGTACCGAGTCTTTCAAATAGGGATTCCGCCGCTGCCTGTGCGCGTTCGTATGACCAGGATTTGGCGAAGGCTGGGCGCTCGAAACCCGCGCTTTGAATCACGGCGCGATGAAACAATCCGTGTGCTCGCGGACAGGAAAGCAACGTGCGCACGGCGACTGCGCCCGCGGACTCTCCAAAGACGGTGACGTTGCCAGGGTCTCCACCAAAAGCGGCGATATTGCTGCGTACCCAGTTCAGCGCAGCCACATAGTCCAGGACCCCGAAATTGGCCCCAACGCTCGGGTGGGCGAGAAAGCCAAAGGCTCCGAGCCGGTAGTTGAAGGTAACAGCGGTAACATCCTTGCCCGCGAAGCGCGATCCATCGAATGCGTCCTCGGATCCGGCTCCCCCTAGATTTCCGCCGCCATGTATCCAAACCATAACCGGCCGGCGCGCATCGACGTCGAGTGTTTTCGTCCAAACATTCAGATATAAGCAGTCCTCGCTTTGCTCCTGGGTCCGCATATCGAAAGCCGCACCGACAGTCTGGAGACATGCCGCGCCGAATCGCTTTGCGTCTCGTACGCCGTTCCACGCCCGCATGCTCACGGGGGCACACCAGCGTAGCTCAGCCACCGGCGGCGCGGCGAATGGCACACCGAAGAACTTGCAGAGGCCATGCTCCACGAATCCTTCGAGCTGTCCCTGCTCAACATGGACACGACACGTAGCCGAGTTGTTCGACATCGATCGCTTACCGAAAGCTCGTGTACATGCGAATCCCAAACGTGCGCGGATCTCCCGCATAGCCGTCAGGTACGACACCGCTGGCCGCCGTAGTGGTCAGATATCGTTTGTCGGCCAGATTCTTGCCCCACAATTCCACTTGCCAGAACGAAGCGGTGGGCAGGAGAGTGATATGCGCATTGTACAGTCCGTATCCCGCCTGACTCTGCACCAGGGTGTTGGAGGGATCAAAAAATGCACGCGTGCGATACGCATAATCGCCGTGCAGCGACAAAGCGTAGGCTGCATTGATGCTCAAGTTGTAATCGGCGCCCACGAAACCGGAAAAGCGCGGCGAGCCGTTCAGATACTTGTCGGCAGCATTCACGGTGCAGGTCGACCCGCTCGGCGCCGTCGTGCAAGTTTTGTCCGGCACATAGGGAATAATGGCGCTGCCCACCGAGGCCGCTGGATAGTTGTTATAGGTCGCTTCGAGATGCGCAAGCGATGCGGTCAGCTGTAGATTTGCGCTCGGCTTGGTGATCAGCTCCAGCTCGGCGCCCTTGCCGGTCGCGGAAGCCGCATTGCCGATTGAAAATGTGCCCGGTCCAACCAGCTGCGAGACTTGCAGATTCTTATAGTCGTAGACAAAGCCGGTCAGATTCACCCTCAAGCGATGATCCAACCAATCCGTCTTTGCGCCGGCTTCATAGCTCCACACTTTTTCCGGAGCAAATGAAGCGATGAGAGGCGAGATTGCCGAGAAATTAAAGCCGCCGCTCTTGTAGCCTCGAGTTGCCGATGCGTACAGCAACGCCTCGTCGGTGATCTGCCAATTGATACCTACCTTTGGCGTGACGCCCGTGTAATGTCCTGTCAATCCGAACGCGATGGGCGATCCGGGCAATTCTGCACCGTTGGTGCGTGGATTGAGTGAAGTCCGATTCGCCGATTGGGCAAATGTCTTGTCATCCGAGGTATAGCGTCCACCGACAACCACGGCTAGCCGTGGAATGATCTGGTAAGTCCCCTGCGCAAATCCGGCATTGGAGGTTGATGTGACCAGCGGCGCGGCTCTTATGAACTGCGCTGCGACGGGCGGAATGATGACGCTGGGCGGTAGCGCCACGGTATTGATCTGCCGATCATGGTCGTGAAAAAAGTAGTAGCCGGCAATACCCTGGAATTTTTCGGTGTTGACCTGAAAGTCCACTTCCTGAGAAATGCCGTGTTCTTGCTCTGCCTGATGACTCAGTTGCAGTTCCAATTCGGTCGAATCGTTGTCGTTGGTCAGGCTAAAACTGTCGGAGCGATATGCCGATAAGGACTTGATGTTCAGCCAGTCATTTGCGTGGTAATTGATCTCTTCCGAAACGCCGCCTATGTGGCCGATCGCCAGCTGGATATCGTTGAGCGCGACTTCAGCATAGTTACCAACGATTGAGTTGGCGAGCGTGGGAAACGGCGTTCTCGCGATCAGCTCGGAATAGCTCTCAGGATGCTCGCGGTAGCTGCTCCAATCAGCTCGACTTATTAGTTCCAGCTGATCGGACGGCGCGAAGCGCACGATGCCCTTCAATCCGCCGCGGCTTGCATCGCCCACCGACTGACCGCCGGGGACTATATTGTGAAAGTACGGGTCGTGACTCTCATAGTTTGCGGACAAGCTTGCCTGCAACTCTCCCGGTATCAACGCACCGCTCACATAAGCTTGCTCCTGAATTAATCCGAAATTGCCGCCGGTGAGAACATTTTCGGCAGCGAATCGGTCCGAGGGCATACGCGAAATAATATTGATGGTCCCGCCGATCGCGTTTCGGCCGTACAGCGTTCCTTGCGGTCCGCGTAAAATCTCCACCCGGTCAACATCGATGAAGTCTTGGAGTTGCGCCGAGGGACGGGCAATGTAAATGCCATCTATCTGCTCGGTTACATCCGGATCCGATCCGGGCGCAACGTTGTTGGATCCGATGCCGCGAATATAGACTTGCGCGGCCGTCAGCACTTGGCTGACCGTGATGTTCGGCGTTCGGCTGGCAAGATCCTTGATGGTATTTGACACGCTTCTGGATAGCTCGTCGCCTGAATAGACCGAGATTGCGATCGGTACCTTCTGTTGATTCTGAGCGCCGGTTCTTTGCGCGGTAACGATAACCGCTTCAATCTGATCCGATGCGACCTGATCCGCTGCAGACTGCGCAGCAGACGCAGCAACAAACGGCGCCGAATACGAAACAGCCAACGCAAGCGCTGCGTACGGTGTGGATTTCATGCCTCTCCCCTTCATCATTTTGCGTCCACCGACACATCTGGTCACCTGGTGACCTTATCACTAGTAAAATTACATGATGCCATGGCTGGACGCAATAGCCGTCTGCCGGCGCCCCGTCCGGGGTAGCGTTACCGCAGCTTGCCTGCCTTGAAATTAGCGGCGTCGTTAGGATCGCCGGATCCTTTGTAAATGGCCTGCAACGGATACGGATACATGGGCCGCGTGAAAGCGGCGCCGCCGGCTTGATTGGGATGTGACCCGATCATGACGTCCGGCGCCTTCCCCCGCTCTACCCAGGCTTCGATGTAGCTGAGGAAATCGATATCGGAGGCGCCCTCGCCTCCCCGGCAATGGCGCGCCCCCGGAATCACGAACATGCGAAAGAAGTCTTGCGTCGCAGCGCGTCCGCCCATGGTTTTCTCGGCGGTCTCGTAGTAATCAATGGCCACGCCGGGAAGCGTTCCTAAATCACTCCAACCCACATAGTTGATGAATTTACCACCCGCCGCCTTGAATCTGCGGAGATCCGGATTGTCCGCGGCATAGAGCGTTTCCATCACGTCGTTGCGCTTGTAGTCGCGATCGAAATCATAATCACGAGTTTGCCAATCCGGCCCTAACTCGGGGAGTCGCCCCATATAGCGAAAATAGTTCTCCGCCAGCGCGACGAGCCCGGTGCCGTTTGAATTGTAAATGAGTCGCCAATCGGGCTCCGAGCCCGGCGTCCAGCCCCCGGCCGTGAGTCTTTCGCCTCTTGAATTCGTCGGACCGGAGTACATTTTTTTGGCGATTGCCGCTATGTCGGGCGACAGACATGCCTTGGCGCGGGCGCTGCGGCAGACGAGCTGGTCGACATCGACTTTGCAGGAACGGGGGTTGCCGATCAGCCCATCTTTCACGCCGTCGTCCAGATCGCACTTGGCCAGAGCGGCGTTGTGAAGGATTCGAATGTCGGCCTCGGAAAACACTGAATTCAGATGAGAATCAAATGCGGTAGTGATTGCCCAGGCATTTTGCTGCATCAGATCACTGATGCGATTGGGCGCACCGCCGCCGACGATTCCGTCGAAATCCCAGGGAAAGCGCTGCGCCAGCACCATCGCTTGATGGCCGCCATAAGAGCATCCCATGAAATACGATTTCAGCGGCGGCTTGCCGTAGAAACTGTCAGTAATGGCCTTACCTGCGAGGGCGGTGACGTGAGTCGCGCGACCGCCCCAATCGAGTTCGGCCTGCAGATTGTTCGACGCCCACTTTCCATCCGTCCAAAAGACGTCGTCCGCCGGGGCTCTGTGACCACTGTCGGTTGCAATGCACGCATAGCCTTTGCGCAGCGGCGCATCGCATGCCTTGGGAAACACCACGCCGCAGTAATTTCCGCATCCCGCCTCGAAAAACCGACCATTCCAGTTCGTTGCAGGCAGCTTCAAAACGAACCCGACCGTTGCCGTTACCGCGCCTTCGATCAGGCAATAGGCGGGCACCTCATCCTTCGCCTCGACAAGCGCTGTCTTCGCAATGTGCGTAGGCGCTTCTGAAACGCGCGCAAAATCGACGCTTTGCAGGGCGGCGCAGCGGCTTGTGGCAGGCTCAGCGGCGTTTTGGGACTGGGCGTTTGCCAGCGCAACGCCGAGAAACGTGGCAAAGATTGTGGTGGCGGTTGCCGAAACTCTCATGACCAATGCTCCTCTTCCGCCGGCCTTTTTGCGCTGTCTGCGCCCAGCGCGCTTTGCTCGAGCTTGCTAGTATCTTTCGGAGCAAGTTACCTAGTCAATTGGTAAATTGTCACAACCAAGGCTCCTGAATCCGCGCTGGCCACAGCTGGATTTGATCATTGTCTCGATCGTATGAATTGACGCGTATGTTTCAAAGTGATAGATCACCTGGTGACAATGTCCCGTAGAAACATCCCGAGCACGGAAATATGAGCAGTTTCAAGAACGCAGCCGCCGCCAACGTTGTCGACCGCAGCCGTGTCGCTGACCAAATATTCAAGGAGTTACGGCATCAAATCGTCGTAGGAAACCTCCCCCGCGGCTCGAAACTTCCGACTGAACGTGAACTTGCCGAGCGCTACGACGTCAGCGGCCCCACGGTTCGGGAGGCGATTCGTGGCTTAACCGCCATGGGTCTCGCCGATGTCAGGCACGGGAGCGGAGCCTATGTGACCGCGGCGACCGAGTCGCTGATCGCCATGTCTCTCGGCACCGTCATACAGCTGGAGGGTCTTGGCGCCAATGATGTGCTGAGTATTCTGGGCGTACTGAATGAACAGGCAGCTCGCTTGGCGAGTCACTCGGCCACGGAACGAGATCACGAACGCCTGCGCGCAGCGCTGACCGAACTGGACATGGCCAAAACCGCTGCCGCTGCCGCCGCAGCGGTGCGCAACTTTCACCGCGCACTCGCAGAAGCGGCTCACAACCCATTGCTCGCGGCGCTGTGTGGTTTTCTTGCCGATCTGCAAGTGGAACTCGGTATGGAGTTGACCGGAGATTCAATCAAGGAATGGAAGCGAATCTTCGCGAATCTTAAAAAAGGCCGCTCCAATCTAGTGTCGGCGATCATCGAGGGCAAACAGGAACTTGCTGTCAGCCTAGCGCATGAGTTTCACGCCAAGGCCGTCGCCCTCATCACGTCACTGCCAAAGGCAAAGGAAGTGCGTCTTACAGATCCAAAACTTCGCGCGATGATCTCCTCAATGATGAGTCGAATTGGCTCGCAATGAGTTCGTCAAACCCAGGACCGCAAGCCCCGCTACCAACGAAGCCGACGCCAGCACGACAAACAATAGCTTGTAGTCGGAGCCGCCCAGGAGAAGCCCACCGATCAATGGACCCGTGATCGCGCCTAGGCGCCCAACTCCCATCGCCCAGCCCACACCGGTCGCACGAAGCTCGAGCGGGTAGAACTCGGCCGCAATTGCCACGACGGACAGTTGCGCGCCAATACACAGAAATCCGGCGACTGCCGCAAGCCAATAAATACTCGACGTGAGGTTGGTACCAACGCCGAGCGCGAGGACACATGCGGCACCGCCGACATAGGCTGCGCACACGATTCTGAATGATCCAAATCGATCGATCAGCCGGCCCAGACACACGCTTCCCACTATCCCGCCAAAATTCAGCATCGCGGCTGAGACTGCGGCCGCGTCCGCACCTCGCCCGCTTTGTTGAGCGATTGTGGGTATCCAATTGACCAACAGATAAACGACCAACAGACTCAAGAATAACGTGGTCCATAGCAGTAAAGTGCCGCCGCCGAAACCCGCGGCGAACAGGGCTGCGACTCGGTTTTGGGCCGCATTTCTCTCCGGTACCTCCAATTGATGGTCCCAGCTGTCCGCACGCTGCATTCTGGACAGTATCCGTCCGATCGCCAAACCACGCTTTTTGGCCGACAACCAGCGGATCGACTCCGGCATGACGAATATTACCAATGGCAGCAGCAATAACGGCAGAACTCCGCCTATCGAGAAAACTACCGCCCACCCGTAAGACGGCAGCAAATGCGCCGATGCAAGTGCGCCCACTATGGCACCGAGAGGAAAGCCGCAGAACATCGTTGTCACCAATGTCGCGCGCAGTCTTCGCGGCGCGAACTCGGCAGTCATCGAAATGATACTAGGTATTGCACCGCCCAACCCCAGGCCTGTAGTGAAGCGGAACAACATGAGTTCGTTGGCAAAATTCGCCCGTGCCGTCAGCAAAGAACCCAGCGCGAACACGATCATTGCCACGATCAGGGAAAACTTCCGCCCGGCCCGGTCTGCTACCAATCCGAATCCGAAGGCGCCCAACATGCCCCCCAACAGGCCCATCGAAAAAACCGGACCAAACGTCGCGACCGGTATGTTCAGCGCCACGGCAATTGCCGGCGCAGTAAAGGCGATAGCCTGCGTATCGAATCCGTCGAGCATTGCGATGAGCGCGCATAACGCGATGACCCCGAGTTGGTAGGCCGAGATTCGCTCGTCGTCGATCAGCGATGACAGCGTGCGCAATCCGCGCGTCTTGCTCGCCGCGTTCACTTGAACTCCTTCGCGTGTTACAGTTTCCAAGTCGCCTAGTGACTATAACTCTTTTCGACAAGGAGACAATCATGTACGAGAAAAATCGCATCATGGCGATGCTGCAGAACAAACAAGTGCCGTTGGGCATGCAGCTTTTTACCGGACACCCCGCATTGATCGAAATTCTCGGCATAACGGGGTTCGATTTCGTCATGATCGACACCGAGCATTCTGCGAACGATGCGCGAAAGCTGGAAGACTTGGTGCGGGCGGCCGACAGCGTCGGCCTGTTCACTTTTGTCCGTGTTTCGAAGCACGAGGACGAAAGCGACATCCATCGTGCGCTCGAGGCAGGCGCTCAAGGGATCTTCCTACCGCTCATAAAAACTGCCGAGGATGTAAAGCGGGCGGCCGATGCCGCGTTTTTTCCCATGAAAGGCAAGCGCGGCATCTGCCCTTCGTTGCGCGCGGCTCGCTATGACTGGAAGCATTTCGATCAATACGTGGCGTGGAACAACACAGAAATTCTGCTGGTTCCCATGATCGAGCAGGTCGAGGCGCTGGATAACATCGACGCAATCTGCGCTCTGGACGATGTAAAAATGCTGGTTTTCGCAGCCGGAGATCTCGCTTACGCCATGGGTGAGGCATCGCGCATGATGGATAGCCCTTTGGTCCGGGATGCCTATCGCAAAGTGTTGGACAGCGCCAAGCGTCACAACGTGGCCGTCATCGGCGGCCCGGTACTCGACCCGACACCGGACGGGTGTCGCAAGGCGATACAGGCAGGGGTCACCATCATGTGTTTGGGACTGGATACCATGGCTTTTCGCCGTGCGTGTGAACAAACCGTCACCGCCCTGGGAGCGGGCGTAGAGGGCACTGGGTTTACCCGTGCTGCAGCGCCGCCAAGCGGGTTCAAGAATTGAGATTCTAAACGGTACACTAAGGCATTCAGATGATCGGGCGATCTCACAGCCAGGGCGCAGAACTTGAAGACGAATCAGAAAGTCGGAATTGCAGCCCCGGCAAAAGCGCATCCCGGACGCGACCTGAATGATCTCTACATATTTGCTCAAGTCGTCATCCACAACGGATATTCCTCGGCCAGCCGCGATCTTGGGCTGCCAAAGTCCACTCTGAGCCGCCGCATCGCGGCACTTGAGGAGCGGCTCGGTTCTCGGCTGGTGCAGCGGTCAAGCCGAACATTTGCGGTCACCGCGGCAGGACAACTGTTTCTAAAGCATTGCCTTGCGATGATCGCCGAAGCGGATGCCGCGGAACTCGCGGTCGCTCAAACGCAGACGCGACCACGCGGCCTGGTTCGTGTCAGCTGTCCCATCTCGATGGCACAGTCGATGCTGGGTCCGATCCTCCCTGCGTACCTGAGCGAGAATCCCGAAGTGAACGTAAGCCTTGTATCGACAAATCGTTCGGTGAACCTCATCGAAGAGGGTTTTGATGTAGCTTTATTCATACACCGGACGCCCCTGCAGGACTCATCGTTGATTGTGCGTGCGATCGGCAGCAGTCCTCAGGTCCTGGTCGCAAGCCCGCGGCTCTTCGAACGCATACCCCGCCCGAGCTCTCCCGAGGAGTTGAACAGTCTTCCGACCATTTCCATGAACTACGGATTGGCCAATGACGACTGGACTCTTTTCAGAGGCGACGACAAGCGTACCGCCGTCATTGCGGAGCCACGTCTAATTGCGGAGAACTTGCTCATTTTGAAGGACGCCGCGCTGGGTGCCGTGGGCGTCGCACGATTGCCAAAGATTATCTGCGGAAAGGAGCTGCGTGAGGCTCAGCTGGAGGTTGTACTCCCGGACTGGTCCATGCCGCCGCACGAGATTCACGCGTGCTACCCTTCGCGAAAAGGCGTACCGCCGGCAGTGCGTTCCTTCGTGGATTACGTCGTCAAAGCTATCGGCGAGAGGCTCGCGAAAATCTAGATACACCTGCTGAGCGCCGGCGGACTCCCTCTGGTCATGGGTTGGGCTCCATTGTAATGACGATTCGGCCCGATGCGCGTCCACTTTCACAGTACGCGTGGGCTTCCACGATCTGATCGAGCGGATACGTTCGGTCGACTATTGGTCGAATCTTTCCTGCATCCACCATGTCGCTGATTATTTTCAGCGCTGCAGCGTTTGGCTGAGTAAACGCCCAGTGATAAGACCTTCCGAGCTCGCGCTGGGCAGCGTGTCGAGCATCGAAGAGATCGTCACCGCGGCGCAAACCCTCCTGGAGACCATACTGATCTATTAGCCGTAAGCGCGGCGACACAATGCTCACGTACTGCGCGCCGGCGCCAATCTTCAGCGCGCCCAGCAGCATCGCTTCGGTATCGGGCGACGTATCGAAGGCGATATCGAACTCGCGGAGGTGGGTGCGCGGATCTTGCCGGGTGTAATCAATAACTTCATCGGCCCCCAGACTCTGTACGAGAGCATGGTTGCGCGTACTGCAAATTGCTGCAACATACCCACCCCACGCTTTGACAAGTTGTACTGCCAAGCTGCCCACCCCGCCTGCCGCGCGCGGAATGATCACGCGCTTGTGCCGCGCGTTCTCTGGCGTAAGTCCCGCGGATCCGACCAACGCGGACCAGGCAGTCAGTGCGGAATACGGAATGGCGGCTGCCCGAACGAAATCTAGAGACTCCGGCTTGGCGGAAACTTGGGACTCAGGAATTATTGCGTATTCCGCGTTGCCTCCGCCCAAAGTCGCCGCGTAGACAGCATCTCCCACCTCAAATTGCGTGATTCCAGCACCGACCGAAACGATCTCACCGGCGGCGTCGCGACCTGGACACATAGGCAAGCGTGACATGCCTTTCGCTTCGAAATAGTCCTTGCCGTATCCGCGGCGCACCGCGCAGTCGATCGGGTTGACCGACGAGGCGTGGACGCGCACCAGCAAATCGCCCGGTCCAGGAACGGGGAGGGAACCGTTCGCGATGCGTAGCACGTCACGTGCGGCGCCGTATTCATGGAACTGGGCGTACTTCATCAGCAACGACGATTCATGGCGCGCCGAGAGTTCATGCTCGATGCATATCCCATGGCGTCTTACCCGGCGGTAGAGGCGGCCTTCGATACAAATCCTCAAGCGGCATCCCGCGCTCATAGTCGCGGATCATTTGCTCGGGATCGAAAATGATTCCCATGAAATTTTCCGGGTAGTAGCGATCAAGAAAAGCATTGGTCTCTTCGATCGTCCGGAAAACATCAACTTGCAACTCCACCTTATTGGCGTCCGGGTCCCGATAGTACATAGAAATGGTGGGTCCATGATTGATCGACCAGAAAGGTTCAATGTGCGAACTCTTCAGCCGCTGATAGGTTGCCAGCAATGCGCCCAGGTCTCGATAGGTGAACGACAAATGCTCGAGTCCGGCGCCGAGGCCAGCAATCGTGGCGACGCCTGGAATCTGCACGATGCCGACTCTGTGGTGCTCGTCGTCGTACGTGAGAAAGCTTACTTGATCGTTTTGATAGGACACGTGTCCGTGGAGCACATGCAAATACCAATCGCGCAAGCGCGGCATGTCAGCTGTGCGAAGCACAACGTGACCGAATTTCATCGGTGTGATTGGAGCCCCTCGACTAAGCACCTTCAAGTCGCGAGGTTCCGTCATGGCTCCGGCACGATGCGATTCTCAATGTGTCCGATGCCCTCTATCTCGACCCGCACGACATCGCCAATTTGCAAATAAGCCGGTGGCTGCCTCGCGCCGCCCACTCCCGCCGGGGTTCCCGTGGCAAGAATGTCGCCCGGCTCCAAGGTGAACACGGTACTTAGCTCTTCAATCATCTCGCCGAAGCGATAGATGAGGTCACTCGTGTTGCCGTCCTGGCGCAGTTCCCCGTTGACCCAAGTCCGTAGCGAAAGCTTATGAACGTTCGGCAGCTCCTCGGGCGTAACGATCCAGGGACCAATCGGGCCGTGCGTATCGAAGGATTTGCCCAGCGTCGCGGTGAATGCGCGTAGCTGCCACTCACGGACGCTGACGTCGTTGCATATCGTAAACCCCGCAATCATCTCGCGCACTGCAGGGCCACGGACATGCCGGCCTCGGGCGCCGATTACGATGGCCAGTTCGCCTTCGTAATCAAGCGTATTGGAAACCTTCGGTAACTGTACGTCATCGTACGGCCCATTCACGCAAGTCACTTGCTTGTTGAACCAAGTCTGATGTTTGGGCGCCGCCATGATGTGCGCGACTTCCTTCAGATGGGATCCGTAGCTTCCTCCCAACCCCATAAACTTACGCGGGCGCAATACGGGTGCATTGAGCCGAACGCTCGCGATTGGAAGACGCTTCGCCGAACTCGAGGCTTTGCGCACGGCGTCGAGTCCAGCCGGCCCTCGTTCGAGCAAGGCAATCATGTCCGTTGGAATGTCGGACGTAGAAGAAAGATCGACGATTTCATCGCCTACGATTACGCCCACCCGTACGCGGCCGCCTTCAGTAAAAGTTGCGAGCTTCACGGACTCACCCACATGACTCACCCCCAAAAGCTATTGCGAAAGGGTGCGCTTGATCGCGGCGAGCTGTCTATGTGGTGGAATGGAACGCTATGTTCCAACGAATAAACAAATTCGACTATGCGCCCGAATACAAGGAAAACAGTGCTGAGAGATCCTGACGCAGCAAACCACGCTCGGCCGCACGAACATAGATTTCAAGCGCAGCATCCTTCAGGGGCAGCCGGCAACCTCCAGCCCGCGCGAGTTCATCAATGGCGCGTAAGTCTTTCAGCATGAGGCCGAGTTCGCCTAAGACCGGTTCGGAATTCCCGGCTGCCATGCGTCGTCCAAATATCTGTAACGGCAGCGAATCTGCAAATCCACCCGCCAATGCGTCCGGCAACGCACTTAGCTTCAAATGGCTTGCCCGCGCCAGCGCCAAGGCCTCGGCAATCGCAACCAGATTCGACGCGACGATCAATTGATTGCACAATTTGAGTGCCTGTCCTGCGCCCAAATCACCTATTCTCGTATATCGCTGACCAATGGCGCGGAGAATGGGAGACACTGTTTCAATGTCCGCGGTCGAACCGCCACAGAACACCACCAACTTCCCTTGCTCGGCGCCAATCGCGCCACCCGACACCGGCGCGTCCACCCACGATGTCCCGCAGCGAGCTTGTAGCCGTTGTGCAAACGTAATCGTTGGGCCGGGACCGATAGTCGAGAAATCTATGAGTATCGAGGGTGAATCGACGCCATCGGACACGCCCTGCTCAGAAAAGAGCACGGCCTCGAGAGCCTCGGCATCCGACAAACAGACCAAAACCGCATCCGTACCACGCGCGGCGTCAGCGGGACTCGTCGCAAGTTCCGCCCCGGCGGCCAAGAGCGGCCCGAGCTTGGCGACGGTCCGATTCCACACGCGCACTCCAAATCCGGCCGAAAGAAGCCGCTTGGTCATCGGCGCGCCCATCAGGCCTGCACCGATAAATGCAATGTTCTTGATCATGCTACCGGCCATCTATAATGTCCTGCGGCCAACTTACAGCGCCGCTGTGAGTCACTGCGCCAAGGCTTGCCGAGCCAACACATTGCGCATACTTTTCTAAAAGTCCGCCTTTCGGAACGCGCTGGGGGACCCACCGCTTTCGACGATCACTGAGTTCCTCATCGGAGACATTGAGCGTCATCGTGCCGCTGCGTGCATCGATGTCTATCACATCGCCGTCGTGGACCAATGCAAGGTTGCCACCGACGGCTGCTTCAGGACTGACGTGGCCGATGCAAAGTCCACGAGTGGCACCGGAAAAGCGGCCATCCGTGACCAACGCGACTTTTTCGCCCAAGCCTTGACCGTAAATCAGGGCTGTTACACCCAACATCTCACGCATACCGGGTCCGCCACGCGGTCCTTCATTGCGAATGATCACGACCATCCCGGCCTTTACCTCGCCCAATCGGACGGCGCGAGCGCACGATTCTTCGTCTTCGAAAACCTTGCTTGTGCCTGAGAAAGCGAGTGTCTTGAGCCCGGCGACTTTGAGCAACGCACCCTCGGCGCACAGATTCCCTTTCAGCACCACGAGCCCGCCGCTTGGCGCCAGCGCCATTGCGCATGCGCGGACAATGTCACCGTCCGGAGCGTGCGCGCCGTCGAGGTGCTCCGCCAATGTTCCACCGCTCACATTCAATGTGTCGCCATGCAAATACCCGGCGTCCAACAGTTCTTTCAGTACCACGCGGACGCCGCCGATGGCATGCAAATCCTTGGCCACAAAGCGGCCGCCGGGTTTCATGTCGGCCAGCAAAGGCACTCGGGCCATCACCGCCGAGACGTTGTCTACGTCGAATTTGACCCCCGCTTCGTGGGCGATCGCGGGAATGTGCAATACGGCGTTCGTTGAACCGCCCGTCGCGGCAACAATGGCGCATGCATTTTCCAGGCTTTTATATGTGACCAAATCGCGCGGCAGCGGTGAGCCTGTCTGGAGAATTCGCATGACGGTGCCACCGGACGCGCGTGCCAGCCCGTCGCGAGCTGAATGCACGGCCGGCATGGTCGCACCGCCCGGTAGCGCGAAGCCGAGTGTTTCAGCGACCATCGCCATGGTGTTCGCGGTAAATTGCCCGGGACAGGAGCCCAGAGTGGGCACGGCGCAATGCTCCAATTCATTCAGATCGCTGTCCGACAGTGTGCCGGCCAGGACGGCGCCGACGCTCTCGTAGACATCCATGATCGTGACGTCTCGTCCTCGAAAACGTCCCGGCAGAGCGCTGCCGCCGTACAGAAACACGGACGGAACGTTGCATCGAACCATGCCCATCAATACTCCGGGCAGACTCTTGTCGCATCCGGCGATCCCGACCAAGGCATCGAAGGAATGGCCGCGCACGACCGCCTCGATGCTGTCTGCCATGAGCTCGCGGGTAATGAGTGAAAATTTCATTCCTTGATGATTCATCGAAAGACTGTCCGCAACCATGGCCATACCCGACTCTCGGCCGAGGCCGCCGGCCTCCGCGATTCCGGTCTTGACGGTCTTCATCAATGCCGCTACGTGCAAATTGCAGGGCGTCAACTCGCCGTACGGCCCCATCACCGCGACGAAGGGTTTTTCAATGTCAGCATCGGTCAGCCCCATCGCATGCATGAATGCGCGATGCGGAGCTCGTGTGCGACCTCTCTTGATTACGTCCGAGCGACGCGTGCGATTCATATCGGATGATGGTGCGGAATCAGGTGTTCCATGGAATTGAGTATAGACGAACCAGTTGCTCGCCGACGCGCTGCGCCGTCGTCATGCCATGGAAGACTGGTGGGTGATGAGCGATGGAACACAGCGTTCCAGTGTTCGCATAGACATCCGGTGGATATCCGGCGCAGGCTCCGACTGTGATGTCCTTTGGAACGGCTACAGAAGAAGTATCTTGTAAGATCGGGGAGCAAGCGATGATCACTGACGGAGGTCCGGGCACATTTGGCAGTTCGCGCAAACGGCGCGTGAGCATTATGTGGATCGCAATGATCGCGCCGTTCCCACCCGTCTACGCCCAATCCACCGTTTCACAAAATACGCAGGCATCCGCATCCGTGACTGCTGAAGATGCGACGCGATTGGAGCAAATCATCGTTACCGCGGAACGTAGGCCGAGTGATTTGCAAAAGACCCCCATTGCCGTCACGGTGATCAGCGGGGATGAGCTTGAGAGCCGGGAATTACACGACCCCTCACAGATACGATTGCTTGCCCCGAGCCTGCAAGCGAATCCGGTTTCCCAATCTCCCAGTAACGCGGATTTCAGCATCCGTGGCGTTGGTACGACCTCGTTTTCGAATTCCACCGAATATGATGTTTCGACGGTAATTGATGATGTTGTGCTGGCCAGACCGGAACTGGGAATTGTTCAATATTTCGATCTGGACCGCATCGAGGTACTGGGCGGGCCGCAGGTCACTCTTTTCGGCAAGAATGCTTCTGCCGGCGTTGTTAGCATTCACACCAAACGACCGAAGATTGGCGTGACAGAAAGTCAAGTAAACGTGGAAGCCTCTCAGACGAACACACTCGGCTCCGGGCTCGGTGGCCGCGCCGAAGCGGTGACCAATTTACCGTTGACGGCGGATTCTGCACTGCGAGTAAGTGCGTTCGGTGTCGATCAGGCGCCCCTGGTCAAGAACGTTTTTCCCGGCAATCAAAGCCATCTTGGATTTGAGGAAGGCGGCGTCAAGGTCAAGTACCTCTGGGCGCCCACTGCGGACTTCCATCTCTATTCCATTGCCGACTACACCGCGGAGCGGGGAGCCGGACAACATGCATTCAGTCTGCGGGCAGTCGGAGACGGTGCGCCCTACCCCGCCGTACTCGCAAACTCCTTGAGCGCAAGCGGCATTGTGCCCGGATCGGACAACCTGAAATTGAATGCCAACGCGCCCTATGACACCAAATACTCCACCGGCGGCGCACAGGTCGAGGCAGGTTACGATTTCCCCGGTAGTGCCGCCTTAACAAATCTTTTGGCCTGGCGTACCGCCAGAATGAATAACGTCGGTGACTCGGATGCAACATCCGTCCGTTACTTCGACACGGTTGCGCTGGATCTCCATGACTATCAATGGTCCGACGAGCTCAGATTTTCTTCAGGTCCGGGCAAGTACATCGACGGCCAAGCCGGCATCTATTTGTTGGACGGTAAATTCGTCCGTAACACATCGGCATTCGGATTGTTCGGGCATGTCGAGCCGCCCGGCACTCAATTTCGGGGCGGTTTCAGTTACAGCACACAGTACGCGGACAGCGCAGCGGCATTTGGCCAAGTCGTTGTACATGCTGCGCCTTCGTTGCGTCTGATCGCGGGCGGTCGCTTCACGCATGATCACATCCGACTTGATGTGAATTCCATTCTGGGCAACGCAGTCACGCCATTCTTCCCGCTGGGCACGTTGCAGCAAACCCGGACCAACACGAACTTCTCGTATAAGGGAGGCATCGAATCCGACTTAACTGCGAATGCCATGGCGTACTTTACTTACACCGTCGGGTACAAAGGACCGGCTTTCAACAATACGGCAAGTTCCGCCGCCGCAATTGCCGTGAACCCCGAAATACCGCGATCTTACGAGGTGGGATTGAAGTCGGACTGGTTCGACCATCATGTTCGCCTGAATCTGTCAGCTTTTAGCACCACATTTGATGACTTCCAGACCAACTCCGTGGACCCGGTCACGCTTCTTACGGTACTTGAAAATGCGGGAAGTGCTCGCACCCGGGGTGTGGAAGCTCAACTCTCAATGCGCCCCACCTCACATTTCTCGGTTAGCGGCGGCGCGGCCTATGTGGATGCCGTTTACCTGAGCTTTTTGAACTCGCCTTGCTACGCCGGCCAAACCGTGGCTACGGGTTGTCGCATCGTTACGCCTGTCACCCGAACCGCGCCGGCGGTGACCGCCTTTGACGCGTCGGGCCAACCGCTCGGAAACGCGCCTAAGTTCACCACCGATCTTACCGTCCGTTACGATATGACGTTACCGCGAGAATTGAAGGGCACTTTCTCGGTTAGCGATTACTATAGGACGCGCGGAAATTTCAGCAACAATGGCAATCCCTATACTTGGCTTGGGGGCTACGGTACGCTCGATAGTGACTTCGGCGTTTCGACGCTCTCGGGCTCATGGCGAGTTGCGATATTCGTACACAACCTTTTGGATAAGCGTTTTCCCGGGATAATCCAAGCCAACAACGGGGCCCCCGGAACCTATCAACAGGGCTTTTCGCTCAACTCCTTTCGGACCGTCGGTTTTCAGGGCACCTTCAGCTTTTAGCGTGCCGGCCGCGAAGTGCCGATAACAATGAGGAGCAGTCGGAGTTGGCAATTGAACTTGAGCAAGCTCCGGCACTGACGCGGTTCAACAAGATTGCCTATGCCGTGGGCGGCGTGCCGGCGCTGATCGAACAGCGCGGCTTATCCGCGTTTCTATTGATATTTTACAATCAAGTTGTCGGCCTGCCCCCCTACCTCGTCACCTCCGCACTTCTGATTACAGCAATATTTGATGCGTTCTGCGATCCTGTCGTTGGGCAGATTTCTGACAACTTCCGATCGCGCTGGGGGCGACGCCATCCTTTCATTTATGCATCGATAGTCCCGCTGTCGTTGGGGTATTTTCTTATCTGGTGGCCGCCGCTCAACTGGTCACAGACGATGTTGTTTGCCTATCTTTTGGGAATGCTTCTCATCGTGCGCGTAGCCGATTCATGCTACGAACTGCCGTCGAGCGCGTTGCTGCCGGAGCTGACGCCGGATTACCACGAACGCACCGGTATCTTGTCGCTGCGCACGCTGTTCGCTCTGATCGGCGGCATGTCGATGTCGATGCTGGCACTGAGGGTCTTCCTGCGCGAAAGCTCCAATGGCGCGGGCGGGGTACTCGCGCGCCATGGGTATTTTGGATACGGATTGGCTTCGGCTCTCATCATCGCGGTTACGATATTGATATCGGCCGTAGGTACCCAAGGCCGCATTCCCTTTCTCAGCAAGCCGCGTCGCCGATCCGTAACCCTGAAAGCGATGCTCGGCGAGGTGGCCGCGACGATAAGCAACCGGTCGCTGCTGGCGTTGATCGTCACCGGCATTCTCATGTCCATCTGCAACGGTGCAAAAGCGGGCTTGGAGATCTATTTTGGCCTGTATTTCTGGGAACTTGAGCAAAGCCAGCTGGCCACGTTGGTGGTCGCCAGTCTAATCGGCATCTTTGTCGGCGTGGCGCTCGCACCTCCGCTGGCGCGACGACTCGGCAAACGACCGGCCGTTGTGACAGTGATCGTCGCGGGCATCATCGGCAATGGAGGGCCCGTGTTCGCGCGGCTCTTCGGCGTGATGCCGCCCAATCACACGCAAGCGCTGTTTGTCATTCTATTTGCCGATGTCGCCTTCACATTTTGCGTGGCCACGGCAACAACGATACTGATGACCTCCATGCTCAACGACGTTGTTGAAGATGTCGAGGTCAAAACAGGGCGACGGTCCGAAGGCTTGCTTCTGGCTGCAGACACGCTATGTCGGAAACTGGTCTCGAGCCTCGGCATATTTATCGCGGGACTGATACTGACGCTGATTGGTTTTCCACGCAAGGCGGCCCGCGGATCGGTACCGCCGGAGCTGGTAGGCAAACTCGCCTACGCCTATGTGGTCATGACCGTTTTGTACACGCTCGCGCTTTGTATACTGTACTTCTACCGCATTGACCGGACTGCGCATGAGAGGAACTTGCGAACACTTCGGCAACGCGCGGACCTTGGAGTGACAGGTGACGAGGCCGCATAGATCAAGATGATAAAAGGTATCCATGGCACTTCCGTCAACTGGCGCGACTAAACCGAAGGGGATTGAGCATGAAACTGTACGGAGCATATATGGCCGCGAATCCTCGTCGTGTGAAAATCTATCTCGCCGAGAAGGGCCTCAAAGACGTCGAGCAAGTTGATTTTCTGCCGCCGTTCAACGAGCTGCGCTCTCCGGAATTTCTCGCCAAGAATCCGGCCGGCCGCATCCCGGTGCTTGAGCTTGATGACGGTACCTGGCTACCGGAATCCGATGCCATTATCGAGTATCTGGAGGAACTCTACCCCGAGCCGCCAATGCTGGGCACCACCCCGCTGGAGCGTGCGTGGGTCAGGGCCTTCGATCGCATGACGCAGGATCTTTTCATCTGGGTGCGGACTCTCCTGCCCCATAAGTTTCCCGCTCGCATGGGAAACAAAGCGTACCCGGAGGTGGTCGAAATCCTGGAGCCGACCATTGAGCGCAGCCTCAACAATATTGACATCCGAATTGGGGATAAGCTGTTTCTAACCAATTCAATTCGTCCGATGATATGCGATTGTCACCTCTATGCGCTGGTCACGGGCGCAGGAAAATTCGGTTGGCAGATTCCGGAGCAATTCCGTCGCCTGCAGGGCTGGTATCAACGCTTCAGCGAGCGCCCAAGCGCGAATGCGTAACACGATGACAAAGCGATTCTGGAGCTGCGCCCTCGTGACGCTCCTCAGTACCGGTGTAAGTGCCGGCTTTTCCCTTGCTGGTCTACTCGGCCCCGGCAACGACGATAATTTCGCCCGGTATGCGGCTTCGCGAAGCGTCGCCTTGTTGCTGACGGTGCTGATCGCGGCCAGCGTTCGTTCACGCATGGCGATCGCGTTTCTGGGAATCGCCATGACGTTAGTGCAGGCGTTTGACGGCGTCGTCGGCGCGCTTGTCCACGATCCTTCAAAGACCTACGGACCGTTTGCCTTTGCTGTCCTCAACGCACTCGCGGTGGGCTGGCTCCTGCGAGAGCAGGCGAGTCACGCCAACGAGCCAGTGAAAAGCTAGCCGCGGCTCGACCAGCGCACCGCACATCAGCCGCAACGGCAGAAACATCTTACCTGGGTGTCAGTACGACCTCTGGACCAGTTGAGCTGCTTTGTTTGCTACTTCGTCTCGGCCACCCACTTCAAAGTCGCCAGCCAGAGATCGTGTCCGCGATGCATGAGCGTCTCATCACTCTTGCGAAGGCTCGCCGCATCCTTTCCAACGCCGGCCTCGTCCATTACGACATGGCACATGGAGCCCTGAGGCTCCAGATACCAGGAGTGATAGAAGCTAGGCTTGGCTCCCGGCGCGTAGCCGTACCATCCCAGGCGCCGGTTCAATACATACTCGTTCACTTTGCTTTCGATCGCCAAGCCGAACGTGGTCCACCGGAACACCGTGCCGTCCCGGAGTACCGGATCCCCGCCCCGGATTTCAACATCCTTGGAGTTGGGATACCAGGTCGGCCACCGGCTCGCTTCGATGATATGTGTCCAGACCCGCTCACAAGACGCATCGATGATCAGCTCATTGTGGGCGAACAAGTCAGCCTTCTCCGGCTCGAAGCCGATAGGCCAGTGGATGTTCGGGGAGCGGTGGGCAAGATCGTCTTTCATTGACACGGCTTTGTACTTTTCTGCAGAGGTAGCCGAGTAGGAATCGATCGGCGTGCCCGCACCTGCGAGCCCGAAGGCCATCAGGAAGCCTGCAAGAATGCGGCCGGTATTCAGCAAAGTGCTGAGGTGGTTCATATACGCCCTGACGGCAACTCCATTCGGTTTCGACAGCACTCGCGATTCGGCCAGGTCGAAGCTAAACGTTCGGGCTCGCGCGCCTCCAGATGATGCTCGCCAACTTCAGGCTGCCGTTGAACATCAGCGGGCGGTTGGGAGTGAGGTGCAGCTCCTTCTCATCGAGCTTGACGATGCGCGCCTGCCGTTGGCCCTTCCAATTCGGGAACAGGCTGACGAACATCTCGTGCTCGACGATCCGGTTGGCTTCATCGACATAGTACGGACCGGAGTAGGCGAGATAGCTGAGGCCGGCGGCCACGTATTCTTCTTGTTTGCCCTTGTACATGTCGCCGCTCTCGAAGTTCGGGCGGTCGGCCGCGCTGAGCTGGGCCGACATATAGCCGTCCGGCGTGTAGAGGATGAGCCCCTCGGGCTTATCGCCCAGGGGGCGATCAACCGCGCCGGTCTTAATGTCGGTCTCGACGCTAGAGACGAGCCGCCAGGCGCCGATCAAGGTTTCGCGAAGTGATCTGCTCGACGCGGCTCCCGCCAAGGCGGGTGTTACGCCGGCTGTCCCGAGAGCCGCCCCTGCGGCTAAGAGGCTCGTGTGTATCAAAACGGTTCTCCGATTGCGGTTGCGCAAGATTTCAGACCTCAACGCTCACGCTCGGTCGAGGCCGCGATAAAGGCCGCGTTCAAACTCGCCGTAGAGCCTGACGATGCTTGGATCATAGAAGGGCAAGGTCTGCGTAAAGATTGTTCCGGTAACCCGCTTGACAGGGTCGAGCCAGAAGTAGCAGTTGAGAAGCCCCGCCCAACTGACACTGCCGGCGCTTCGGCCGTATGATCCGGGCTGGGTGTTGATGTCGAAGGACAGGCCCCATTTATGAACCATTCCTGGAAATTCGTCGAAGCTGTTTGAATACGCCGGCTGTGCCGTTTTCATTTCAACGACCTGCAGATCACCGATGTGATTCTGATACATCGACGCGACGGTTTCCGGCTTTAAGATCCGCGCACCGCCAAACGTACCGCCACGCAACAGCATTTGCAGGAACCTCACGTAGTCGCGAGGCGTGCCGAACAGGCCACCGCCTCCGCTGAAGAATTCAGGGCGCTGTGCCATCTCAAACGGCGCAGGCTTGAGAGACCCGTCGGACTGACGGTTATACATCGTCGCCACGCGCCGCCTTTGAGCGCTGCTCATGAGAAACCCCGTGTTGCTCATGCCGAGCGGCGCGAAAATGTTTTCCCGAAAATAGACTTCAAGTGACTGGTCGCTGATAGCCTCCACAAGCTTACCGGCCCAATCCATGCCGATCCCATATTGCCAACGATCGCCCGGATCGAACTCCAACGGCGCAGTGAATGCCCCGTTTCTGGAATACGCAATATCGGGCATTCCGGTAACCTTCTCGTACCGGGTGAGGCCTTCACTCCAGACAGAGTACGTAAAGCCCGACGTATGGGTGAGCAGGTGTCGTACGGTGATCGGGCGTTTGGCCGAACGAAGCTTTGGCTGCCCCCCTGAATCGAACCCCTCCAGCACCTGCGGTGACTTGAGTTCGGGGAGGATCTGGCTCGCCGGTTGATCAAGTTGCAGCTTGCCCTGCTCGATGAGCTGCATGCAGGCGGCGGCGGTGATCGCCTTGGACATGGATAGCAGCCAGAACACGGTATCCGCTGAAATCTTCGAGCCGGCATTCACGTCGGCATTGCCGAATGCACCTTCGTAAACGACGCCCTTCTCGGTCGCGCCCAAAGCAACAACACCGGCAACCGTGTTGCTTTCGGCTGCCTGCCGCAGCACATGGTCGATTGGTGCGAAGGCCTGGTTGTGAGTTCGCTTTTCTTGTGCGTGTCCCGGCAATTCCTCCGAAGCAACCGCATCATAGTTAATCAGTCCGCCCATCGCGGTGGCGGCGACCAGGCCCGAAGCGCTATTTAGCATGTCGCGGCGAGTAAATTTCTGTTGCATAGCTCCTGTCACGATTGCCGTTCGCGTACTTTCATTCGACATGTACCACCCTCCTCGAGTCTTGTGTGTGTGGGATGGAGCATTGGCCTCGCAATTGGCAGAAATGCTTGAAGTCCCTACCATTTCGGTCGGGAATGTGTTGCCCTGCTCGGCACAGATTATTTACGGACATGCGGGATGAGTCTTGCACCTAACCGCCTTGTTTTTTCTGCTTCATCCCTGGAGGGCCCAGCCAACCGAGGTCCGCGTCGTTTCCAGTCACCGCACCTTGCTGCCGGTTCCGCGCGACTTCCCGGCCATGACTTCCATGCAAAACTCGATGAACATGCGCACCTTCGCTGCACGATGCAGCCGCGAGGGATATATGGCGTAGAGGGGAAAGCGCTCATCCGACCATTCCGGAAACAGCTCGACCAGCCGGCCGTTATCCAGAAGATGTCTGCATCCCAGTTCGAGGATCTGAGCGATTCCGGCACCAGCTTCGCATGCGCCAAGCAACGTCCCGGAATCCGATACCAGAAGGCGCCCCTTGACCCGAAGCGGGATCACCTCCTTCCTCCGTCTGACCTCCCAGTCGTAAGGCCTGGCGTTTGCAGCATCGTAGAAGTCGATGCAATCGCGTGCCTCAACATCCTTCGGGTGGCGTGGCCGTCCATGGCTTTTGATATACGAAGGTGAGGCTACGGTGAGTACCCGCGTTTCAATTAGCTTTCTAGCAACGAATGAGCCGACCGGCGGCTCGCCGAAACGTAGAGCGAGATCGAATCCATCGGCGACAAGGTCGCCCACAGCATCCCTCATGATCAACTCCACCGAAACATCCGGGTAGCGCGTCAGAAACGCCGCGAGATGTGCTGACAGGACGATGCGAGCGAAGTAGGGATCGATGTTAACGCGCAACCGTCCGAATACCTTGTTGGCGGATCCGGACGCCGCGATGGCCGCCTCCTCGATGCCGGCCAGATGCGGCCCGACTTGTTCATAGAAACGCCGTCCTTCATCGGTCAGCGAGAGCGAGCGAGTGGTTCGTGCCAGTAGCCGCGCGCCGACGCGTTGTTCTAGGCGCGAGAGTGCCCGGCTGACACCTGAGGGAGAGAGTCCCAAGGCTTCGGCGGCCCGCGCGATAGTCCCAGCCTCGACCACGGCGATGAGTACCGTCAGGCCAGAAAGCAGCTTGCTGTCGAACGTCATAATATTCCTGACGGAAACTCACGACTATCTTCACATAAACGCTGTTGTAGCACGAATGGCAACGCGAGATATTGATGCCTACCGCGCCAGAGCGTGATTTTTCAAGGAGTAGCGAATATGTATGCAGTTACTGGTATCACTGGGAAAGTCGGGGCCGCGGTGGCCCGTAGTCTCCTTTCCGCGGATCAACCCGTCCGCGCGGTCGTCCGAGATCGAGGCAAGGGCGCCGAATGGGCAAACCTTGGCTGCGACATTGCGGTCGCGGATCTTGTGGACGCGGGGGCGCTAACCAAAGCCTTCGAAGGGACGGCGGGCGTCTTTGCGATGCTGCCGCCAGTATTCGACCCGGCGCCCGGATTTCCCGAAGCCAGGGAATTCATCGCATCGATGTACGCGGCACTTGCTGAAGCGAAGCCAAAGAAGGTGGTGGTTCTCTCCACCATCGGCGCCGACGCGCCGCAGCCCAATTTGTTGAATGCCCTCGGTCTGATGGAGGATGCCATGAAGACCCTGCCGGTGCCCGTTGTGTTCCTGCGCGCGGCCTGGTTCATGGAAAACGCCGCATGGGACATCGCCTCGGCGAGACAAGGGAATATCCAGAGCTACCTTCAGCCGCTGGATCGTCCCATCCCGATGATCGCCACGGATGACGTCGGCCGCACCGCTGCTGCGCTCCTGCAAGAGCATTGGGAGGGACGGCGCGTGGTCGAACTGGAGGGTGCACGGCGCGTGTCGCCGAACGTCCTGGCCGATGCATTCGCCAAGGTGCTTGCGCAACCGGTGCGGGCGCAAGGCGTGCCGCGCGATCGATGGGAATCGATCTTTCGCGCCCAGGGCATGAAAAATCCGACGCCGCGCATGCAGATGCTCGACGGATTCAACGCCGGCTGGATCGACTTTCCGAATCGCGGCGCGAACGTCCGCAAGGGCAGCATCGGCATCGATCAGGCCATTGCCACCATGATCCAAAGAGCATCCACTTGAACCAAACCGTCGCTTTTCCTAAAACGCAGTCACGCTGGCGCCGAGAGAGTGGGTGATTGGTTCAGGCGCCATCGCTGACCGGTATCGTCACACCGCGGCCAACCCACTACATTGCCGCCAGTTTTAGAAAATCATTCTTCACCACCTCTCCATTCTTCATGACAAACCGGACACGCTCGAGTTCGGTTATGTCGGTTACGGGGTCGCCGGTTACGGCGACCAAATCAGCAAATTTTCCCGGCTCGAGGGCGCCAATCTTGTCTTGCCATCCCAGCATTTCTGCGGCATTGACGGTGATGGCACGGATCACGTCAAGTGGTTGCATCCCAGCTTGGTGCAAAGCCGTAAACCTCGACACCGAGGTTTGCCCGCGCGTTTTTCCCGGATAGAACCAGCAACTGTCACTCCCAGCCGCAAACTTCACTCCTGACTTCAGGACCCGCTGGACCAGACGGTTGTATCGCTGGTTTTCGCGTTCATCAAACTCATCGGGAAACTTCGCGCCCGACTTCAAGAGCTGAGCCAGATCGTTGTACCGTTGCCGGCTACGCTCATCGCCCTCGAGACGCTTAGGCCGCAGCTCTAAAGACATCGCAATGGTCGCTTCGAAAATCTTGGTAAAAAAGGCGCCATAAGAAGTGGCTGTGAAGTCGAAGAACATGCCCCTGTCGCGCATCTGCTTGAGTTGCTCGTCGGTTACCTCATTGCCGTGCTCGATAGAATCTGCCCCTGCGTCAATCGCGGTTTGTATCGAGGTCTTGTCGACGGCGTGAACGGCGACTTTCAAATGGCTGCGGTGCGCTTCTTCGATCGCCGCCGCCAGTTCAGGGACGCTAAGGTTCTCGTCGGCCGTGACTTTGATCACATCCACGTTTTGAAATTCATTCCGCCGTACTGCCTCACGCGCGCGGTCCGCTCCATCAATGAATATGAATTCCTGATTGAGGATCGCGTCGGCAAGCGCGGGATTGAGACTTTGAAGGTAGCTGCCTCGCGTGATCAGCTTGCGCCCCGACGCAAGAATCCTCGGTCCCGATAGGCGTCCCGCATTGATCGCATCCCTCAGCTCAACATCGCCGTCAATCCCGGAGTGTCCGAGATTTCGCACGGTGGTAATACCACTCTCCAGATCCTCTCGAGCCATCTGCGCGCCCAGCAACACTCGCTTGCTGGGTGATTCGACAATGGCCAGCAATTGCCCCGGCACAAAGCTGCCGTTCCACCGACGCGCCCGCTCGGCTTCAGCCGGCAGAACCACATCAAGCAACAAATGCGTGTGACTATCGATCAGACCGGGTAGCAGAGTTGCACTGCCGAGATCGACGGTCTTGACGCCGGCTGGCGCGTGAGCCTGCAACTGAGAGGGAGATCCAACTTCCTTGATCTTGCCGTCTTCAATTAGCACCGCGGCGGGGGAAAGCACGTTGCCCGTCCGGGGCTCGAGCAACCGGCCGGCTTTTACCAGAATCACGACGGCCGGCGATTGGGCGGCGAGCTGCCCGCTTGCAAACAGTGCGAAAAATAACGGCGCTAATCGCGTGAACAGACTGCGCATACGACTCACTACTCCCTCTAATACTCTCCGAAACGATCCTTCACCGAATCGAGCAGCTTATTGACGTCATATCCGACGCCGTCCTTGAAGACGATGGCGACGTTTTCGATATCTGCGATGCGAGCGGCTGGATCGCCCTTCACAACCACCAGGTCGGCGTTCTTTCCGGGCGCAATCGAACCGATGTGATCCTCGCGACCGAGAAAGATGGCGCCGTTCAAGGTTGCGATACGGATCGCCTGTACGGGCGTGAACCCGGCATCGACCAGCAACTCGATTTCAGTGTGATCGCCAAAGCCAGGGATCACGCCGCCGATGCCGTTCCCATCCGGCCCTGCCAGCAGTAGCCCGCCGGCGGCGACGAAGGCGCGCTCCAGATCCATGTCTCTGCGCAGCAGAAACGCATTGCCCGGAGTGGATTGGCTGGGAACTCGATTGCGACCGTAAAGAACCGCCTCGCGCAACGCGGGCGTCATGGCCTTGAGCGCCGCCGGCCGTAGCGGCGGGCGACCGTCCGCGGTCTTCTCCAACTCCGGCACGGATGAAGCCGTGCCCGGCAGTGTTGAGGTAATCGCGACATGATGCTTGATGAGGGTGGCGATCAGTCGATTCGCCTCGTCACTTCCGGGGCGCATGTGTTCGAGCGTGTAGTCGCCGGCACTGGCAGTGCAGCTGTCGGGCTTTTTATCTGGATCCAGTTGGGTATTGACGAAGAAGCCGTGCTCGAGGTTGTCGATGCCGATCTCGGCCGCTTCCTCATAAGTGATGGAGCATAGATGCCCCGTGATTTTCAGGCCACGTTTGTGTGCCTCCTTGACCGCGGCGCTCAATTCCGCACGTGTGAGATGTGCGTATGCCTTGAAGGAGGTCACGCCCCTGTCGGCCCAATAGGCTACGGTCTGACCCGCATCTTCCGGACCGCTGAGTTCCTGCATTTGGAGATTTTGATTGCCAGACCCATCGAGATAGGCGCCGGTGACGTCGAGGTGTGGGCCGGGAAGAACTCCGGATTCGATGCCTCGCTTGAGTTTCAAGTCCGTATAAGGGTCGACCCCGCCCGCCGTGCGCATGGTCGTCACGCCGTTCGCAAGATACAGGCGAGGCGCCGAAAAGCTCATCGGCAAAAACAACGCCGGGGCATCAAAGCTGCGGTCGGCTGCCAGATTGGGTCGCGCCAAATAGTACAGCGGATCGTGCATACCGATGATACCCGGCATGACCGAATAGCCTCGCAGGTCGATGATGGTAGTGCCCTGGCTGGAGGCTAGATCGGCGCCGGGCGATATCGCGGATATCTTTCCGTCTTCGATGTAGATGTTCTGATCGGGGCTCGGCGTGGCTCCCGTGCCGTCGATGACCTGAACGTGTTCAAGAACAGCCTTTGGGCTGCTGACCTGTACATACTTGCGCACCAGCGGACCAAGAACATCAATGCGCTGAGCATTGGCAAACTCGGCTTGCCACAAGGCGACCAAGCAGAAGAGCGGCATCCAAAGCATGGGGCGTCTTGCCGGTGCTGGCCAATCATGCGCCGGCGCTGCCTGCCTTCGTATTTCCGTCATGGGTTGGGAATATAGATCGTATCCCCTTCTCGGATGAGCCGATGTTGCAGCCCGAGGGACGCATGCGATGAACCGCGGGATATGGGCGATAAGCTGAAGCTCGCGGCTGTATATTAGCGGCCATGCTGAAGCGCGACGCTCTCGGATTTCCCAGCTTCTGGCCGACGCAGGCCATCGGCTGGGGTTATTTCTATCTGCTGCTGCTCGGTTCGAACCTACCGTCGCTGAAGATGCCAGGGGAACTTTGGGTCATCAGCTTCTCGGTACTCTCGATGTTTGCCGCCAGCTGCCTGCTGCGTTTCCCTTGCCGCGCGCTCATGCGGCGCGATCTACCCTGGACTTCTCTGGAGACGCGTGCGTTCGCGTTCTCGTTGCTGGCCGGCGCCGCCTCGGGCCTCGCGCATGAATGGTCGATCGGGCGCTGGAAAGGAACTTGGGATTGGCTGTCCTCCGCAGTGCATTCCACCATGATCTTGTTCTTGTGGTGCAATCTTTACTTCAGCGTCAAGCAATGGCAGCAATCGGCGCGGGAGCGCGAGCGCGGCTTGCGGGTCGAGGCCCAGGCACGCGATGCGCTACTTCGCGCCCTACGCTACCAGCTCAACCCTCACTTCCTGTTCAATTCTCTGAACGCGGTGTCCACCCTGGTCCTGGCCGGCAAAGCGTCAGCCGCCACGCGCACGCTGGCGCAATTGGCCGAATTGCTGAGAGCCGTCCTCAGGAGCGATGCCCTATCGGAGACGCCCCTGTCAGAAGAGATCGCATTCATCGAGCGCTACCTGGCCATCGAGCAGATCAGGCTCGCGGATCGGCTACGAATCGAGGTCACGATACCTGAGGATACCTTGGATGCGCTGGTTCCCAGTATGTTGCTGCAGCCGCTGGTGGAAAATGCGGTGCGACACGGCGTGGCGCCGCTCATCGCAGGCGGAACAATACGAATTCAGAGCTCGATTCAGAACGCTCGACTGCGCATCAGAGTCGCAAACTCCGGCCTTCCCCCTACCCCCCTTGATCGGCCCAACCCGCCTACCTATGGAGTCGGACTCAGCAATACCGTGCAGCGTCTCGAGACGCTCTATGCCGCTGATCACAAGTTCGAATTGCAGTGGCCCGAAGCGGGCGGCTGCGAAGTAAGGATTGAGCTGCCGTACCGAAAAGCGCCGGCGCAGGCAGGAATCGTATGCGCGTCCTGATCGTCGATGATGAGCCCTTGGCCAGACAGGGCGTGTCGTTGCGGCTCAAGACCACTCGCGATGTCGAGATCGTCGGTGAATGCGGGGACGGGCCCACCGCCGTTGAGAAGGTCCTCGAGCTTGCGCCCGATCTCGTGTTCCTGGACGTACAAATGCCCGGCATGGACGGATTCGAGGTGCTGCGCACGCTGCCCACGGAAAATTTACCGGCCGTCATTTTCGTCACCGCCCACGACCAACATGCGCTGCGCGCCTTCAGTATTCATGCGCTGGATTATCTGCTGAAACCGATCGACGATTCACGCTTTGCCGCAGCGGTGGATCGCGCCGCCAAACTGCTGAATTCAACCGCAAGAACTCAAATGGCCGAACGCATCCTGGAAATGCTCAACAAAGACCTGGGGAAATATCCCTCGCACATCTTGGTGCGCACGGGTCAGAGAACTCAGATCGTGCTCGTCGAAGACATTGAATGGATCAGCGCCGCCGGCGAGTACACGGAACTGCATGTTCAAGGCCGCTCGCATTTGCTGCGCGAGACCATGAGTTCCTTGCAGGCGAGGCTCGATCCGAGCGCATTTATTCGAATTCACCGTTCGAGAATCGTACGCACCCGATGCATCGTGGAATTGCGCAGCGTCGAGAATCGAGAACACATGATTATGCTCTCCGACGGCTCGGAACACCGATCCAGCCGCACCTACGCGCCGGCGCTTGAACGGTGGCTGGCGTCCGGTCGGGATGACACGCGGTGAGCAAGAGCTGCAGCCGTAGATGGCCGCAATCGTTCTTGCAATGTCTCGAGCAGTTCCGTCAGGTGAACAAGTTTCTCCAATTCAACAATGGCCAACATTTCCCGTCGAACGACTGCCACCTCGTCCCTTATTAGAAAGTAGAAATGCATGCCGGCTTCGGTGACCACGATGCGCCTTAGCCTTCTGTCGGAGGCCGATGATTCCCGCTTCACGAGTCCGTCCTTTACCAGGCGATCGATCGTATGCACCATGGATGCACGCGAAACCGCAAGTGTGTCGGCAAGATCTGACTGGGACAAAGGTGAACGAGCTTGCGCTGCGGCGGCGATCGTCATCCAACTCACTCGACTGACACCGAAACGACGCAGGCGACGGTCTACGGCCTGCCGCCACGCCATGGCGGCATTGCGCAGCGCGCTTTCGAACCGCTCGTGAAGATCGGAGGCATGTGAGGGCTCACCGCTCTTTTGATCGCAGTTCTCGCGAGCGAATTCAAAAAACATCCGGAGACTCGCTTCGTAACTGCGCGGTGTCTCGACTCAAAGGCGCCGATTGCGAGGAAGCGGTTTCGAGCGACGCACTCGGACTCGTACCCCCCAGCGCCAAAAAGAGCTGCACCGTATCGAGGTAACGCTGCGCCACTGCCCTGACATACCCGAGCCGGGCCTGTTGATACGAACGCTCGGCGTCCAATACCTGCAGGACGCCCGCATTGCCTTCCTTATAGCTGATGCGCGCCAGATCGAGACTGCTCTGCGCGGCTTGTTGCGCGTGATCTTGGGCATCCAGCTGTTCAGCGTCGTGGTCCAATCCTTCAAGCAGGTCGGCTACTTGCGCGAAGGCTTCCAGAACCGTCTGTTCGTACGTGGCCGCGCTTGCCCGCATCGCGTCCACCGCCGCACGCTTCTCGGCGCGCAGCGTTCCACCGTCGAAAATCGGCGCCGTCAAACCAGCGATGATGCTCCAGGCATTGTTCGACTTGTCGAATATCTGGTCCGCTTTGAGTGATTGCTGTCCCACGGAGGCGGTAAGCTCGATCTTGGGATACAGGTTGGATTGCGCGACCCCCACGGCGCTGGTCGCCGCGTGCAGCCGCGCCTCTGCGGCGAGAATGTCGGGCCGGCGATGCGCAAGCTCCGAGGGCAAACTTACCGGCACCTGTAAGGGCAGCGTAATTTGCGCAAGATCCACATCGGCAGGCAACTCGTTGGCCGGAGCGCGACCGAGCACCACCGACAGCGCGTGGCGCGACTTGGCAAGCTCCTGGCGCAACGGCGGCAGCAGGGTCATGTCGTTGGCAATCTGGCTCTGCGCGCTCACGACGTCCTCGCGTGCCACCGATCCATTGTCGAACGCGGTCTGCACGAGCCGCAGGTTATCGCGGTCCTGCGCCAGGATGGTTTCAACGGTCGCAATCTGTGCACGGACTGATGCGATCGTGAGCGTCTGCATGACGGCCTGGCCGGTGACCGTCAGATACGCCGCATCGCGCTGATGCTGTTCCACCTCGGCCAGCGCATATTGCTGCTCCACGCTGCGCGCCACCCCTCCGGTATAGTCGAGCGCGTAGCTTACTGTGGGCGTGACAGCGAAGTACGTAAACGGTGGTATTCCAATCGGACCGAGAAACTGTTTCCCATACTGCTGACGACCGGCTCCGGCGGTGAGGTCCAATTGCGGATACTGCGAGCCGGCTCGCGCCAACGCAAATTCTTGGGCCTGGGCGAGCGTGGCCATTGATGCTGCCAAACTGCGGTTGTGAGCCAACGCCTGTGTAACGAGCTGATCGATCGCGTCGGAATGGAACAAAGTCCACCAATTTCCCTCGATCTCCCGGCCGAGGGCAATGTGTTGCACATTACCGCTCGCCGAGGCGTCTTCGCCGCGCAGGGTATCGCGCGTATATCGCGCTGCCGGAGGGGCGTCAGGTCGCGCGAAGTTGGGGCCCACGGTGCACCCGCCCAAACCTACGGCATACGTCAATACGATCGCCAGGCTCTTCGGTGTGCGAGGCTGGCGGAAGCACGCTAATTTTTCGGCGCTGCCCTGCATGCCGGTCACTCCACGTGGACCGGCTCGACGTGACCTCTGGCCTTGCGCAGCAAGAAGACCAGTGGGATCGCCGCCAGACTCAGCACCATCATCAATCTGAAATCGTTGTTGTAGGCGATCATGGCCGCCTGCTCCGTAACGCTTGCGTTCAGTCCCGCCAAGGTGTGCATGCTCGGCGATCCGCCATCCGGCATCTGCGCGCGCATAACCGAACTGTAGCGGCTCACGTGCTCGCCGAGCGTCGCATGCATGATTTGCGTATTGCGTGTCAACAACGTGTTCACCACTGAAATGCCGATGCTGCTGCCAACATTACGGGTGAGGCTGAAGATCGCCGTGCCTTCGTTGCGAAGTGTCGGCGTCAGCGTCGCGAAGGTCGCGGCCGCGAGCGGCACATAGACAAAACCGGTACCCAGTCCCTGCAAGACACCGGACCACACGACCCCGGAGGAGTCCATCTGTAGATCGAATCCGGTCATCTGCCATGACGATACAGCGGTCATTGCAAACCCGGTGGCGATGATCAGGCGCATGTCGACCTTGCCCATGAGGCGTCCGACGATGAACATCGCTGCCAGGGTACCGGCCCCGCGCGGCGCGGTCACCAGACCCGTGGTCACGACGGGGTAGTTGAGAAGGTCCTGCAACAGCGGCGGCAGCAGCGCCAGCGTGGCGAATAGAACCACCCCGACGATGAAGATGAACACATTGCCGGTGAGAAAGTTTCGGTCCTTGAAGAGCGCAGGGCTCACGAAGCGCTGCTGAGTCGTCGTCAGCATGTGGATGACGAACAGATAAAAGGCCACTGCCGCAACGGTGGCTTCGGTCCAGATTTCCGTCGAGTTGAACCAGTCTTTCAATTGACCGCGATCGAGCATGATTTGAAAGGAAGCTATCGCCAAACTCAACGCGGCAAAACCGAAGAAATCGAAGCGCGACCTGCGGATCGGCGCCTCCGGAAGAAAACTCAAGATACCGAGGAATGCCAGAATCCCGAACGGCACGTTGATATAAAACACCCAGCGCCAATTGTAGTTCTCGGTCAACCAGCCGCCGAGAGCGGGACCGATGATGGGACCCAAGGTCACGCCCATGACCCAAACGGCCATTGCGCGCGCATGACGCGCGGGCGGATTGATATCGAGCAGTACCGCCTGCGACAGCGGGACCAGCGCCGCTCCGCACAGCCCCTGCAACAGCCGCGCCAAGACAATCTGCGGCAGGGATTGAGCGACGCCGCAAAGCATGGACGTCACGGTGAAACCCGCGACCGAATAGAGGAACACCCGATTGCGGCCGAATTGGCCGCTAAGCCAGCCGCTCAACGGGGTCATGATCGCGGCGGCGACGATGTACGAGGTCAGCACCCACGCCATCTGATCTTGCGTAGCAGAGACCGAACCTTGGATTCGAGGCAATGCGACGTTGGCGATCGTGGTGTCGAGCGAGGACATGATCGACGCCAGCATGACCGAGACCGTGATGAGTGCACGGCGTGATCCATCGAGCTCGGTGCTTTGCGCAGCGGCGCTACTCAACGCAACACCGCGTCTTCGGTGGTGGGACCGGCGTCGGCCAGTGCAGGATCGCGCGAGCGCGTGTCGACAGTCACATCGGCGCTCAATCCTGCCTGCAATAGGAACCCCGCATTGACGCTGGTCAGCTGGAGACGAACGGGCACACGCTGGACGACCTTCACCCAATTGCCGGTGGCGTTCTCCGGCGGCAGCAGCGAGAACTGCGAACCGGTGCTCGGGCTCACGCTGGTGACCCTGGCTGAAAATGCTCTGCCCGGGTAGCGATCGATCTTGACTGTCGCCTCCTGACCTGGCCGCATCCGGGCGAGCTGAACTTCCTTGAAGTTCGCCTCGATCCAGACATCGCCCGTCGATACCAAGGCGAATACCGGTGCGGATGCCGCAATGGTGTCGCCCACTTGCAGTTGCTCCACCTTGGCCACGACGCCATCCGTCGGGGCGCTGATCACCGTATAGGATAAGTTGAGCTGCGCACGATCGAGTGCGGCCTGCGCCTGCGCGACCAGCGGATGTCGTGCCGGCGCAATGTTGGGATCGCCTCCTAAATTAGCGAGTGCCACGCCGATTTGCTGCTGCACGTTGGCAACCTGTTGCCGCGCCGCATCGAGTGCATGGGCAGCCTGATCGTACTGCGCCTGCGACGCGATGCCGGATGTGATGAGACGGGTCTGCCGATCGTATTGCTGCTGCGCGTAGGCCTGACTATCTCGCGCCGCGCGCAGCTCCACCTGTCGCTGCCGATAGGTGGACTTGAGCGACTCGATTTGCAACCGCGCGTCTGCCAGGTGCGCAGCGGCGTCGCTGACGGCGATGCGGTACGGCGCGTCGTCCAGTCTGAATAGTGTCGCCCCTCGGCGCACGAGCTCATTGTCGCGCACCTCGATCTGGCTGACGCGCCCGGCAACGTTGGAGCTGATCGATACCGTGGCGGCCTGTGCGTACGCGTCATCGGTGCTCTGGTACCGGCCACCGGTTAAATAAAAATAGGCACTGCCGCCAACGACAGCAATAACTGCGAGCGACATCAGGGGCCATCGGAGTTTCTGCGCACGCGTTTTGCGCGCGGCATTAGCCGCAGTTGATTGACCGCCATTGTCCACAGAATCCTCCCCGCTCATCGCGTCAGCGCGCATCGTCGCGTGGGGGCGCGGCCGCCGAGGTCATGTCGACCTGTTGCACCTCCCGCGTCCGTGAAGTTGGCATCAGGGGAGCTGTCGCAGAATAACTCTTTGGCCACCACCAACAGCCCGATGAGCGCCAAGATTCCTAAAGCAAGGCTCAATGCGATCACGGTCCACATCGCCGAAACCCTCTCAGCGGTTGCAGTTTCCTCATGTCGACAAGGTTAATGCCACCCATTCCACCTAGGTAGCCTATATCTCTAGATGGAGTCCATCGCCTAAGACGATAAAGGCGCGCCGTCGTGCGCTGTTGTGATCGGCTCGCATTTCACCAAGACAGCGCCGGTGCCGCTCATCTCTGAATGCGATACTTCGTATCGAAAGATATTGGCTAGCAAGTTGGTCCCGCGACTCTTACGCTTACAGCGTGCGTGTCATGGATGTAATGTCGCTCTTGACAACGGTTGCCGGATTGCCGGCGCTGTACAGAACTCACCGAACCTGGGTCAGCCGAATCGTATCGCACAGAGTCTCACCGGCGATCGTCCTCTTCTGCTTGGTTTGCATGCTGATGCTCGAAGGATGCGCCGGCCTCGCACTCAGCGAGTCGAAAACATCGGTCGATGTGCGACAGTCTGCGGAACGGTCCATGACCTTTCGCACGCTGGGTCCCGATCAACAATTCTCGGAGGTGTCCTCGGTGACTGCGGCCGAGCAACTCCGTGCCACGCGCGCGGGAAAACCTCTCGCAATTCTTGCTCTCTCCGGGGGCGGCGCTGGCGGCGCGTTCGGGGCCGGCGCCGTCGCCGGTCTCACGCGCGCCGGTATGCGGCCCGAGTTCGACGTCGTAACAGGCGTCAGCGCCGGCGCGCTGGTCGCTCCCTATGCATTTCTCGGGCCCTCGTGGGATGCGCAACTCCTCGATGCCTTTACGGGCGTCGCGGGAGACAACTTGCTGCAATCGCGGGGACTGGGTGTCATTTTCGGATCGAGCGTCTACAGCGGTAAACCGTTACGGCAACTGGTCGACGCATACGTCACGGACGAAATGATGCGGGCAATCGCACGCGAAGCAGCCAAGGGACGCCTGCTGCTGGTAGCGACGACGGATGTGGCAAGTGGCGAGCCTGTAGTTTGGGACCTGGGCGCGATCGCGAAAAACGGCGGTTCCTCTGCGAGAGCCCTGATTCGCGACGTGTTGGTGGCATCGGCAAGCGTTCCCGGCATGTTTCCGCCGGTCATCATTCGGGTTGCGGAAGATGGTTTGAACGATGATCAAGCGCACGTTGATGGGTGCGCCACCCTGCCTTTCTTCGTGCCCCCAGCGCTGTTGCAAACAGCGGGGAGCGTCCAGGGAGCCGGTCGCGCCGCGGTTTTCGTCATTGTCGATGGCTCCTTGAGCGGAGGAGCACAAACGACTCGGCTGACGGCTCGTGCAATTCTCTCGAGAAGCATTCGTGTGGGGTTGGACCACTTGTTGATGACGACGCTGCAACTGACAGCCGCGACTGCTCAGCTGGAGGGTGCGGACCTGCAATATTCGTCAGTACCGGCAGATTATCCCCTTAATGACGCTTTTGATTTTAGCGCCCGGATCAGGCGCCCGCTCTTCCATTATGCATACCAATGCGCTGAATCGGGACGGTTGTGGACGGTGCTGCCGTCCGCTGATGACGATAAAGGGACCTCAAATTATATGGCGCGGACGGAAGCGATCCCGTGCCCCGCGGATAATCCGATGAACGGGTTTTTGGCCACGCGCTAAGAGGATTCAAAGCCGCCGGATCGATCCGCGAGTCGCCGTCAAAGGCTTTGCTTTCGTCTCGATGCCAGCGCGCGCCCCGAAGGCCGCCGACGAACAATCTTGGCAGCGATGGGAACCGGCTGCGATCGAGTGAGTTCTCGTTTGAGCGGCGGCGCCTGTGCTTGCTTGAGGCGTTCGATGAACCAACGTCCTGCGGGCCCGGGCGGACTGTCGGTTCGATAGACAGCTGACATCTGTATCGTGTGGCCGCCGGGCGGCGCATCTTCGGGTACGATTTCAATCAGCGCACCGCTTGCCAGTTCCGCCTCGACAGTATGCAGCGGCATGCCGCCGAAGCCGAAGCCCGCGCGCAGGAAGGCCAGCTTGGCGCCGAGATGGGAAAGGCGCCAGGTTTTCGGGTACTTTATACGCGCTCCAAAAATCAGTGAGAGATCGCAGGGATCGATATGGGAGAGCTGCGTGTGTTCGGCGAGCACGGTCATGGGAATCCGCCCTCGCCGGCAGGCAAGCGGGTGCTGTGGCGAAACCACCATGGGCACCCTGATGGTCAGCAGCGCTTCGTGACTGAGTTGCGGGGGCGTGAGCGCCCAAGATCCAACAACGCCGATGGCGCAGCGCCTCTCGAGCACCGGTTCGATCACCGCGCTCGATTCAATGTCGAATCTAAGCAGCGTCGCCGGGAATTTCTTCTGAAATGCAGCCACTGCGTTGGTGAATATCGCGTCTGGAAACATGACATCCACGGCCATGCTCAGTTCAGGTTCAAGGCCGCCCGCCAGGGTTTTCGCCCGCGCTTTGAGGAGGTCGACATCGCCCGCCACCGCGCGCGCATCGGCGAGAAGCGCGCGGCCTTGATCCGTTAGCACCGGAAGATGTCCGCTGCGATCGAAGAGCTTCACGCCGAGTTGACCTTCGAGATTGGCCAGGGTCTGGCTCACCACGGACTGGGCGCGGCGCAAGCGGCGGCCGGCCGCCGAGAAACTGCCCTCATCCGCGGCCGCAATGAAAGTGCGCAGTTGATCCAGTGATACCCCGTCAAGCATATATCTACCCCACCGATAACCCTAGGCGAGTTATATAGGCTAGCAAGTTGGACACCTACGCACCAGTGCTCGAACCGGACCTGCTTGCACCACCATAACTTAAGTCGTTCAGACTTAGCGCGGAAGCCCATATATTTCGATGGATGCTATCGATTCCATCGATAGGGGGTCCGGCCGCGCGGATATCGATCCCGGCGATGGGAACCATCGAGAGATATCGGCTTCCGATCCAATGCGTCAGGTACTAATCTGCGGCCAGAAGCTATCTCAGGAGACACCAAGTGACCGAAAGCCAAAAGTTATCAGTGCTACGTGACAAGCTCATCCGCCGGCGCCGCGCCCTCGTTGCGGGCCTTCAGAGTAACGCCACTGACCCGCAACCCAGCGACGACAATCTTGTGAGGGTCCAATATGAAATCGAGGCGGTGGAGAGGGCCATGGCCGAAGAGAAGCGTGCTGAATTTCGCGTCTGACCAATCACCAAGTAGTCGAGCTTTGTAGCTTCTATTCCTGGATTGCTCCAAAATGCCACGCAAAGAAACAACATAGGACTCATCATGTCTGTTAAAAAAGTAATGTATCGCGCGCACGCCAAGGCCACCGGCGGCCGTGACGGCCGCGCGGTCTCCTCCGACAACGTCCTCGACTTGAAGCTGACCGTTCCGCGCGAGATGGGCGGTGCCGGCGAGATCGGCACCAACCCGGAGCAGTTGTTCGCCGCCGGCTACTCGGCCTGCTTCCTGGGCGCGCTCAAGTATGTCGCCGGCCAGCAAAAGATCACCCTGCCGGCTACGGCCTCGATCGAGGGCAGCGTCGGCATCGGCCAGATCCCCACCGGCTTCGGCATCGAAGTCGAGTTGAAAATCAGCGTGCCCGGTTTACCGCGCGAGCAGGTGGAAGCCCTGGTGCAGAAAGCCCACATCGTCTGCCCGTACTCCAATGCAACACGCGGCAACATCGATGTGAA
>Ga0137412_10000053_pt1 | contig 60347 bp, 92 predicted proteins | sample CZODoug2_1_16fun_FD_122160 | JGI IMG/M metagenome (GOLD analysis project Ga0137412, IMG submission 122160) | Vadose zone soil fungal communities from Angelo Coast Range Reserve, California, USA - CZODoug2_1_16fungal (Hybrid Assembly) | ecosystem: Environmental > Terrestrial > Soil > Vadose zone...
CTGCCGAAGGCTCTCCCCCCAGCCCCGGGAATTTTAAACGGAGATCCACTGCATAATATTCGGTGACTCTCGGTAACCCGATGGCGGTGACTGTACGTGAGATCTCGACCGTGACGGTGGGTAAGGGTCCGGTCGAGCTGGCCACCCGGGCGATGGTCCGCAGCATGGGCATCCTGACCCCCCGCCAGAAGCTCACCGCCGCCGTCGCGGTCCGAGTCGCCGCGAACCTCGACGGCGAGGAAGACGGATCGAAGGCGTCCGCGCTGTCCCGCGAGCTGCGCCACCTGACGATGATCCTGATCCCGACCGCCGGCTCGACGTCCGTCGAGCCGGCGCACCTCGACCCGGTCGCGGCGCTGCGCGACGAGGTGGCGCGTAAGCGGCGTGAACGCGGGCAGGGCGCGTGAGCGACCTCGTCGGCCGGCAGGAGCCGACGTTCCTGTGGGTGCCCGAGCACGATTTCAGCTTGGGAGCTGAAGTCATCGAGTTGGCCGCCGCGGCCGGTCTGGTGCTGGACCCGTGGCAGCAGCTGCTGGTGAAACTCGCCTGCTCCGTCGACCCGGTCGACGCGTGGCTGTGTTTCGAGGTGTGCGTCATCGTGTCCCGCCAGAACGGCAAGGGCAGCTTCCTGGAGGCGCTGGAGCTGGGCTGGCTGTATCTGTTCGGCGACCGGATGATCATCCATTCCGCGCACCTATTCGAGACTTCTCGGGAGCATTTCCTGCGAATGCAGGCCCTTATCGGCGACAACGACGACTTTTCGCGGCGAATCCGCCGGATGCGCGAGGGTCGCGGCGCCGAAGAGATAGAGCTGATCGGCGGGCAGCGACTCAAGTTCATGACCCGCAAGGGCGGCGCCGGCCGCGGGTTCACCGGCTCCAAGGTTGTCCTCGATGAGGCCATGTACCTGGACGCGACGATGATGGCCGCGTCCCTGCCGACCCTGGCCACGATCCCCAACGCGCAGGTCGTCTACACCGGGTCGGCCGGGATGAAGCACTCCACCCAACTCGCCGCGGTACGCCGGCGCGGATACGCCCGCAACGACCCGGCGCTGATGTTCGCCGAATGGGCCGCCGACAAGGCCGTCTACGGGCCGCACGGTGAACTCCTCGCCGGTGACGACCCGGCCTCCCCGCAGACCTGGGCCAAGGTGAACCCCGGCCAAGGGATCCGGATCAGCGTCAGCTACATCCGCAAGGAGATGGCGACCTTGGGTGGACCCACGTCGAAAGAGTTCGGCACCGAACGGCTCGGGATCGGCGACTGGCCCGAGCAAGACGCAACGTGGGAAGTCATCGACAAGCAGACGTGGCAGTCCCGGGCCGACCAGGCAAGCCAGATCGTGGAGCGCGGGGCGATCGCCCTGGCCATCGACGCCGACCCGCAGCGGTCGATGGGCACCATCGGTGTCTGCGGGCTACGCGCCGACGGCCGCCGGCACATCGAGGTCATCGAACGGCACCGCGGCACCGGCTGGATCCTCGGCGCCAGCAGCGCCGCGGTCGGGAAGACCGACCCCGAGCCCGAGCATGAACTCTCCGACTGGGAACAGGCCATCGTCGACCGGATGACCGACCTGAAGACCCGCTACCGGCTATGTGCGGTGGCGGTGCTGAAAACGTCAGCGGCGGCGAGCCTGATCGCGGCGCTGGTACGGGCAGGGTTGCCGGTGAAATCCCCGACCGAGATCGAGTACGCGCAGGCGTGCGGGGACCTGTTCGAGGCGGTTGTCGAGAAGGACACGCTCGTTCACCTCGACCAGCCGTCGATGAACGACGCGGCCGGCGCCGCGCGTAAGCGCAGCGGCGTCGAGGGTGGTTGGCGTTGGTCGCGGGAGTCCGCGGTGGACGCGGCACCGATCGTGGTCGGCACCCTGGCGCTGTGGGCACATGAGAGTTTCGCGCCTGTCCCTCGAAGCAAGATCTGGTAAGGGAGCCACATATGATCCCGCAGGCCGACACCGAGGTGTCGTGGTTCGACCGAACCGCGCGACCGGCCGAACTGGCTCCGCGCCCGCGCATTCGTGGCCTGCGACTGCCCGCGCTCCCGTCGTGGCCGCTGGTCGCGCAGGTGGCCGGTGCGGTCGCTGCGCTGACCGGCGTGTACCAGGAGTGGGGCTCAGCGGTCGCGCTCATCGCCGCCGGCGTGGCCGCGGCTCTGATCGGCGCGCTGCGCGAGGCAGGCAAGATCTAACATGGGTCTCGGCCGGTTGTTCACGCGTTCGACGCGCTACACCGCGACCGACACGGTGACCGGCCAGACCGCTACGTACACCGTCATCGACAACATGGCCCCCGACTGGCCGTCGGCGGCGTATCAGGGTGGGATGGGTATCCCCGGCGCCTGGCGGGCCGCGACGCTGCTGTCCGACCTGCTCGGGTCAGTGCCGTGGGATGCCTACCGGCAGCCGATCGGACAGCCGGAAACAAAGATCGAGCCGACACCGCCGATACTGGACCAGCCGGCCCCGCCGGACACCCGCATGACGACGTTCTCCTCATGGGGTCTGGATCTGATCTGGCACGGCAACGCCGTCGGGGTGATCGCCGCGCGTAACGCGCTGGGCTGGCCGACCGCCGCCCTGCCGATACCGGCGCAGTTCGTCGGGGTGCGGCGGGTGACACCGTTCATCGACTCGCCGCTGCCGGTCGGTGCGCTCGAGTACCAGATCGGGGAGATGAAGCTCGGCTCCCAGGACGTCATCCACGTCAAGGGTCCGTGCCAGCCCGGCGCGGTACGCGGTCTGGGCGTGCTGGAAACCCAGCTGAACACGCTCAGCCTGGCGACCGAGCAGGCCCGGCAGGCCCGCTCGGTGTCTACACACGGCGTGCCGTCGGGCATCCTCGAGTCGTCCAACCCGGATCTGACCGATGACGAAGCCCGCGACTTGAAGGCCGGTTGGCTGGCGTCGCAGCAGTCCCGCACGATCGCCGTGCTCAATCCGAGCGTGAAGTTCACGCCGTTGTCCTGGAACCCCGAGCAGATGGAACTGGTCGCGGCCCGCCAGATGACGCTGAACGAGCTGGAGTTGGTGTTCGGGCTGCCGGTCGGCTGGCTGGGCGGGATGAACAGCGCCCGCCAATACTCTAATATCGAACAAGACGCCGTTAATCTGCTGAAATTCAGCCTTAACGGTCACCTGTCCCGGTTCGAGCAGACCCTCTCGCTGGCCTTACCTCGCGGCACGGTGGCCCGCGCCAACGTCGACTCTGTGCTGCGCGCGGACACATTGACTCGCTATCAGGCCCACGCGATCGGCATCGCGAGCGGCTTCCTCACCGTTGATGAGGCTCGCGACCTGGAGCACCGGCCGCCGCTACCCGACAAGCCGGCGATGGCTGACCCGTTCGCGGTCGGCGCAAGTCCGACCAGCGCCGATGCACCGCCCAGCAACACCAATCCGATGATGAATGGAGGGCCGCAGCCGTGACCGAGAAGACCCCGGCGCAGACCACGAAGACGACGGTGACGGCCGGCCCGGCGAAGACCGTCACCGAGACAACGAAGACCCAAGCCGGCGACGGGGAGCACACGACCACCGTCCAGACCCAGGTCCGGCCCGGCGGCGGATCAGAGACCCGCACCGACGTGAAGACACCGGCGCCCGGCGAGTGTGTGGTCGACGACGGCACGCACCACACCGGACGGGCCGTGCCGGGCACGAAGGTGTGTTCGGCGCACACGTTCCGCTACCACAACGACGGAACACCCCGGGACCCGGCGCAGACGGGGCAGGCGCCGAAGGTCGTCGAGAAGGACACGCTGGTCGACACCGATCCAAGGAACCAGGAGATGGTCCGAGCCGCGCAGTCGCGTGAGGTACGGACGTCCTGATGGCCGTCAGCGAGCGGCCGTGGGGCCGGTACGCCGAAGCGGAGTACAGCTCGTCGGAGTGGCGGTCGGCGTGCCTGGTCGACACGGGCATCGGCGACCCCGACGCGAAGTCGCGGTACAAGCTGCCCGTCCGTGAGCCCATGGGCGAGGTGAACCGCGGTGCCGTCCAGGCGGCCGCCGGCGGGCTCGCCGCGGTGCGCGGGATCTCGTCGGACATGCGCTCATCGGTCGGCCGGCAGCTGGTCGCACTGCTTCGTGACGTGGGCGAGGAACCCCCGGAAGGGCTGATGACTATGGCCGGACTACGCGACGCCCGGGACACCCCGGCGGTCGACACCGCTACGCCGCTGTACCGGTCGTTCGCCCCAGACCTTGAGGTCAAGCACGGCGGGGACGGCCGGACCGTGTACGGCATCGCCGTGCCCTACAACGCGCCGACCCGCATCGACGGTGAGCTGGTCGAGCAGTTCGCCCGCGGGGCGTTCAACCACCAGGTCCGCGACCCGGGCCGGGTCAAGTTCGCCCGCGAGCACGTCATGCTGGGCGGGTCGCTCATCGGTGCGTTGTCCGCGATGCGCGACGACGCCGCCGGGTTGTACGTGGAGATGCGGGCATCGCGGACCCCGGTCGGCGACGAGACGCTCGAGCTGGTGAAGGACGGTGCGCTCGACCAGTTGTCCATCATGTTCCGGGAACGGCAGAACCGGCGGCTGGCCGGCGGCGTCACCGAGCGGGTGAAGGCCCACCTCGCCGAGGTCGCGGTGGTGATGGAAGGCGCCTACGGGGACCTGGCCACCGCGGCGGGCGTCCGGTCCGCGCAGGTCCCGGCTGCGGCGCTGGATCTGGACCTGCGGGCCGCCGCCGAAACGTATCTGGTCGGTGGGCTACCCGAGCCGACCGACAACGAGCTTGTCATCCGCGCGATCGAGCTTGGGCTGTTCTGACCGACTGTTATCGTCCGACCTACATGTAAGCGCTGGACACCGGCCCCCCCGCCTATCGACGTGAACCCCCCGGCCCCTCAAAGAATGCCGGCACCTTCACCTCTCGACGCGGGCCCCCCGGTCACTCGGAGCATTCCAATCCTTGTGATCCCTGGAGGGGTTCGGCCATGGCCGAGAACGTCTATCTGCGTTCCATCCGCGAGCAGTACGACTCGCTCAAGAAGTCCATTGAAGGTCTGCAAACCCGGGCGACCGAGGCGAAGCGTGACCTGACCAACGAAGAGCTGCGCAGCATCATCGAACAGGGCGACAAGGCGAAGCTCCTGTACACCCAGATCGAGGACCTGTCCGAGATCGAGCTGCGCAACGCCAAGGTCGCGGCGATGCAGGAACGGGTGTCTTCGGCGATGGCCGCCGGCGCGGCGACCAAGCCCGACGAGCCGGTCGACGACGATCAGAGCGTCGACGATGGTACCCAGCTTCGCAACCTGGGCGGCGCCCGGACGCAGGACCGCGACCCCGGCTTCTACACCCGGGCGTCGCAGCATTCCTTCCTCGGCGACCAGTACCGGGCCGCCCGGCTCGGCGACGACGCGGCGAAGGCCCGGCTGACCAAGCACTCCAACGCGATGCGCGACAACACCCACCTGCGTGACGTGCTCGGCGCTGGTGCGTCCACGTTCGGCGCCGGTCTGGTTCCGCCGATCTGGCTGGCCGAACAGTTCGCGCCGATCCTGCACCGACGCCTGCGGGTGGCCAGCGTGTTGCGGCAGGTGCCGTGGGCCGGCCCGTTCCCGTGGACGATCCCGATCGCCGGCACGGTGGCATCCGGATCGACCATTACGGAAGGCGTCAACAGCACGGAGACCGACCCGGGCTATTCGACGATTACGGTCACGCCGTCGACCATCATGGGCTACTCCGAGGTGTCCCGGCAGATGCTCGAGGCCAGCAACCCCGCCGTCGATGCGATCATCTGGGGTGACCTGACGGGCGACTTCCTGGACCGCTGCGAGACGGCGGTTATCACCGCGCTCGAGGCGCAGACGTCGGTCAACCTGGCCACGGTCCTGGACAACACCCTGGCGACCAACATGCGCAACGGCGTGTTGGATGCGATCGCGGCGGTGTCGGACAACTCCGGCGGGGACGCGGACGTGTTCGTCAGTAAGAACTCGAAGTGGGTCGGCTACCTGAAGCTGACCGACTCGACGAACCGGCCGCTGGTGCTGTCGCAGCGCTACAACCCGCAGAACGCGATCGGCCAGGGCAACGACCTGCAGGCGTTCCGGTCCCCGATTCAGGGCGACCTGGAAAGCCTCATGGTGGTCACCTCGCCGACCGTCGGCACGATGCGCGGTTTCGTCATCAACTCGCAGGAAATCCTGTACCAGAACAGCCCGCCGATGCAGTTCCAGTTCGAGCAGCCCGCCGGCCCGGCGCTGATCCGGATCGGCATATGGGGATACATGGCCGTGTCGACCGCGCGGCGGCCGAAAGCGATAACGAAGATTGTTTACAGCAACAACTGAGGAGCCGCAGTGCAGAAACCATCGGTCGGCCGGATCGTGCATGTGGTCGGCGGTCCGGCTGTGTCGAACGGTGCCGACGTGGCGCCGGGGATCGTCACACGCGTGTGGTCCGAGTCGCCCGACGGGGACTTCTGGACGATAAACGCGACGGTGTTCCCCGACTGCGGGATCTCGCCGGCTCAGTCCGCGTCGTCGGTGTACCTGTACGAAACCGAAGAGGTGGCCCGGGAACGCAGCAGTGCGAATGCTGCCGCGTTCTGGCCGCCGCGAGCGTGAGGAGCGATGAACGTGGGAGGCAAGGCCAGCAAGGGGACGCCGCCTGATGGCCGGTTGTCCGAAAACAAGTCCGGCAGCGGGAGCAAACCTGCGGCCAGCAAACCGTCCGGCTACGGCTCGAAGTCCGGCGGCAAGGGCAAGTGAGCGAAGAGAGGTCATCTGTGCCGAACGCCACCGGGGACGGGCTTGTCCAGGTCGCCTACCTGCACGGCAACGATGTGCGCCACTCGTGGCACGAGTCGATGCGGCGACTGTACGAGCACGACCGGGTGGCGTTCGGCCGGATCTCCGGTACGAAGGGCCCACTCAACATCCGGTGCGGGACCGGCCAGCTGGTCCTCAAGCGCAACTACGCCGTCAAGCTGTTCCTGGACGGCACGCCGCACGAGTGGCTGTGGATGATCGACACCGACATGGGCTTCGCGCCGGACGTCGTCGAACGCCTGGTGCAGTCCGCGCATCCGGTCGACCGGCCGGTGGTCGGTGCGCTGTGCTTCACGTTGTCGGACGCCGCCTACGACGGAATGAACGGCATGCGTACCAGCCTGGTGCCGACCATCTACCGGATGGGGCACACCCGCGAGGGTCACGCCACGTTCAGCCACTTCGGCGACTACCCGACCAACACGATGATCCAGGTCGCCGCCACCGGCGCCGCGTGCATCCTGTTTCACCGCTCCGTCTTGGAGAAGGTCCGCGCTGATCACGGCGATCACTGGTTTGACCAGATGTACAACGAAGACGGCCAGATGGTCGGCGAGGACTTCGCGTTGTGCATGCGGCTGGGCGCGGCCGGCATCCCGATCTGGGTGCATTCCGGCATCCCGACCAACCACCACAAGGATGTCTGGATCTCCGAGGACGACTACCGGCTGCAGGCCGACCCGCCACAGCCGGCCGACACGGAGACCGCTGTGCTGGTGCCGGTGATGAAGCGCCCGCACAACGCGGCCCCGTTCATGGCCAGCCTGCGCGCGTCCACCGGCCTGGCCCGGGTGTACGCCATCGCCGACCCGGACGATCCGGACACGATCGAAGCGTGGGAGGAAGCCGGCGCGACCGTGATCGTCCGGCCGGGCTCGGCCGGCACGTTCGCCGAGAAGATCAATCTCGGGTACCGGACGACGATCGAGCCGTGGCTGTTCATCGCCGGTGACGACGCCCGGTTCACCGGAGACTGGCTCGACCAGGCCCAGCACATCGCCCGACTATCCGGCGCGAAAGTGATCGGCACCAACGACCTCAGCAACCCGCGGGTCCTGGCCGGCGAGCACGCCACCCACCTACTCATCGACCGGGAGTACATCGACGGGGAGGGCGGAAGCTGGGACGGGCCGGGCGCGATCGCGCACGAGGGCTATCGGCACTGGTTCGTCGACGATGAGATCGTCTACGCCGCCAAGCAGCGCGGCGCGTGGGCGATGGCCCCAGCATCGATCGTGCCGCACCTGCATCCGCTGTGGGGCAAGGGCGTGACCGACGAGGTATACGAACTGGGCCAGTCCCATGCCGAGACGGACGGCAAACTGTTCGAGGCGCGCTGCAGTAAATACCTGCTGGCGGCATCCGATGCACGCTGAGGCCTTGGAATGGGTGCGCCGGCACGCCACCACTCGCGCGGTGTCGGTGCTCGACCTCGGCGGCCGCAACATCAACGGCTCCCCGCGCGCCCTGTTCCCCAACGCGTCCGTGTACCGGACGCTCGACATCGCCGACGGCCCCGGCGTCGACATCGTCGCGGACGCGTCCACCTGGATCCCCGACCAGATGTACGACGTGGTCGTCTGCTGCGAGACGTTCGAGCACACCGCGTCGTGGCCGCAGATCTGCACCACGGCGTACGTGGCGTGCAAGCCCGGTGGCCTGCTGATCCTGACGATGGCCGGTCCTGGACGGCCGGACCACTCCGGTATCGACGGCGGGTGGACGCTGCACCCCGGCGAGCACTACGGCAATGTCGAGCCCGGCGAGCTGTGGCGGGCGCTACACGACTGCGGGTGGCGGAAAATCCTCGTCGACTACCAGCCCAGCCCGGCCGACACCCGGGCAACCGCGGTCCGCCCGAAGGTGCCGGCCTTCGTTGAACTCGCCGCGCAGTCGGTGACGTATGGCTGAGTTGCGGACGGCGAAGATACAGATTGTTCTCGATGCGGTGATCGTCCGACCGGGAGACACTCTGGTTCTCCGCTTTCACCAGGAACTGACCCCAGAGGAAGCCGCCGAGATCAAACAGCGGCTGGCCGAATACATGCCGGACGTGTCGGCGGTAATCCTCAACGCTGAACAGATGCTGGTCTACCGACCGAACGACGATCCGACGGAGTGACCGGCGATGGCTCTGCTGCGGATGCTGGTGACCACGTTGCAGACCGTCAGCCACACGTTCTACGCCGACGGCGACCCGGTCGACGCGGGCGGCGCCGTCACTGTCGCCGTGAAGCGCCTGGACGGTACCGCCGTCGCCAGCGGCACCGCGACGCACGCCAGCGTCGGCACCTACACCTGGCCGGTGACCAGCGCGGTCCTCGACACGTTGACGGTCGACTGGACCGGCTCGGTCGGCGGGTCGACCGTGACCGTGCGGGACATCGTCGAGGTGGTCGGCGACTTCTTCTTCGGACTGGCCGAGGTCCGTGACGAGTTGGGCCTACCTGCCACGATCACCGATGCGAAGCTCGCGGCCCGGCGCATCCAGGTCGAACAGGAATGCGAGCGGATCTGCCGGCAGGCGTTCGTGCCCCGGTTCGCCCGCGAGGTGTTCTCCGGCAACGACCTGCAGCGCATCGGGCTGTACTGGCCCCGCACCCGGGCAATCCGGGCTGTCAGCGTCACCGGCACGGCATGGACCGCGCCGCAGATCGCCGAACTCGGATTCTCGGACGCCGGCGTACTACGCCGGCCGGTCGGGGCGACGTGGCCGGCCGGTCAGCGCAACATCGTCGTCGAGTACGAGCACGGCCTGGACCTGCCGCCACAGGACATCCACGACGCGAGCATGCTGCGCCTGCGTTCGCTGCTGCCCCGCGCCCGCTCTGGCGTTCCGGACCGCACTACCAGCTTCACCGACCCCGGGGGCGCGGTGTACCGGCTGTCCCTGCCAACCGCGACCGCGACCGGCGTCCCCGATGTCGACGGCGCCTACGCGAAATGGCCCGGTCCACGCAGGATCGTGACCGCGTGAGTGCGTGGGTGGAGAGGACCGCGATGGACCCGACCTACGATCCACCGTCCGGGTCGACCAATCCATCAGCCGCACCGGGAGCAGGCGAGATCCAGCCAGACGCGAGACTGGCCGCTATCGAGTTCGCGCACGATATTTCGGCGAACCTGATGGCGAAGGCCGACGCTGGCGCACGACTGTTTTTCGCGCTGTACCACCGTCCGCAGGCGGCCGAGCTGTTCGAAAGCGAGTTCATGAGCAAAGGGCTGCGGATGGCATACATGGCCGCAGCCGAGGCGTTCATCCCGCGCGGGCAGTCGTGAAGTCGACCAATGCGTACGCCGCGAAGCGGGCCATCATCGACCGGTTCGACACATTGTCGAAGGTCGTGGGGCATCCCCTCGAGGGCGTGCAGGTCACCGACTCGTATCCGCGCGACCTGGCCGACCGGTCCATCTACGGCGGCGGCGCCCGGTTCACGCAGGACCAGGAATCCGCTGAACCGGGTCTACTCCGCTTCGAGACGGTCACCACCGGGCTGTACGTGCGGGTGTTGCAGGCAGGCGAGGTCCGCGACGTCGAGGCCGCCCTGGAGGCGCTGGGGGACATCGTGGCTGACGTGCTGGCCGAAGACCCGGACCTTGGCGGAGAAATGACCTTCCTGCAGATCGCCGCAGGCAGCGCTGACTTCTACCCGACCGACTCCGGCATCGAGGCGATCCTCGCCTTGTCGGTCCAGGTCGAATCGCACCTGGACTGACCATGGCCGACGAAGTTCGTGTCGTCTGGAACGACGCGGAGATTCACGCCATCGCCCGCCAGGAGTACGCACGCCGCGAGCTCGCCAGCCACGGCGGCCAGCTCGCCGATACCGCCCGGGCGGGCGCACCCCGCCGTACCGGCGCGGGCGCCGACTCAATCCGCGCGGAGACGGTGTTCGAGGACGCTGAGTGGACGGTTCGAGTGGCCTGGGATGCATTGCATGCCTATATGAGATTTCCAGAGCTGGGGACTAAGACCGTCCGCGCGCAGCACTTCCTGTTGCACGCCGCCGACCGCTATGCCCGCCCCTGAGAGGACTTACCGGTGACCGATTTTCCCGCCGAAAACGCCGGTGCGACCACCGGTACTACGTTGACCGAACGGTCCGGTGCTGCGTCGGGTGACACGGTACCCATCGGGTCAATCCTGCTGATGCGTAACACCGGTGCCGGTTCGCACGACGTCACGTTCACCAACGGCAACCTCGTGGACGGCCTCACCACGTCCAACCGGACCGTTGCCATGGCCGCGGCTGCCATCAAGGTGGTGTTCATCCCAACCTATCTGGGTGACGCGAGCGGCCGGGTGGCGATGGCCGTCGCGAATGCCACCCCAACCGAGTTGAAGTACTACGTTTTAGGTGGATTCTGATGGCCGACGAGCGGTTCGACTATGTCACTCTGCGGGTCATCCAGGATCCGTTGATGGGCCGCCCCGCCTACAACGAGGGCGAAGGGATCATGGCGCAGGTCGTCGAGACGCTGGGCCTGGTCGTCGGCGAGGACGTCAGGCCGGCCCGACCGGACTCGATGGACATGCCGGCCAAGAACGCGACCCGCGCGCAGTGGGCCAGGTACGCCGAGATCCAGGGCATGCCGCAGGACGAGGTCGATGCGTCGACGGTTGGCCAACTCCGCGACAAATACCTGCCGGCCGACGAGGAGCCGTTAGCGCTGACCAAGGCCGCCAAGGGTGCGACACCCGCGAATTAACCCCCTTGGGGTCAGCTACTAGGTCCCCGCCAAGTACGCGTTACCCGCTGCTCAGGCTGACGGCACGTCCGGATCTAACCGGTCGGATCCCGTCGGATCCGATCACCTGACGGTCGCGGTCTCGCCTCGCCGGTTTCCTCGGTACCAGTACTTCCGACCCGCTTGCGCGCCCCAAGGGTGCTCACATCGTAACCACAAGCCCGCGTGCCTGAGCGCGGGCTTTCTGCTGCCCGAACGCCGGGGCGTGACACCCGCAAGAGAGGACGTGGTTCCAATTTCGACCTTCACGATCGCGAAGGATGCCCTGGCGAAAGGTCCGGGCACCATCTTCTGGGCGCCGCCGTCAACTGCATTGCCTGACTACACCGTCGCCAGCTCGGCGTTCAGCGTCAACGCGTGGACCGGCTGGTTCCAGCTGGGCATCACCAAGGGCGGCAGTGAGTTCAACTACGACCTGAACACGGACCCGATCCAGGCCGCCGAATACCTCGACGATATCGATCAGGTGTCCTCCGGCCGTGTGGTCACGCTCAAGTTCGAACTGATGCGGATCACCGCCACCAACGTATCGCGGGCACTGAACCGGCCGACCGTGGCGACGACGGGTTCGGGTACCACGCTGCGCTCGACGGTGAAGGCGCCGGCGTTGGGCGCCGAGCTGTACTGCATGATCGGCTGGCAGGGTCAGGACGACACCGAACGGCTTGTCGCGCAGGTCGCGTTCCAGATCGGCGCAGTCAACTGGAAACGGGCTAAGGGTGCAGATGTGGCCACGCTGCCGCTCGAATACAAGTTCTTCCCCGATTCCAATGGCGACCCTTTCCTCTTCGACACGGCCGGCACGGTCCGTGGCTGACCTCGCACAGACCGAGCCGAATGCGGACGCGCGGACGTTCGCCCGGACGATGCGGCAACTCTTCGTCGCGCTCATGTTGGAGGGCTTCACCGAGGCGCAGGCGTTACAGATCATCGGGATGGGCATTGCTGCGAGCGTGTCCGGGCAAGGCGGTACCGGTGCCTGAATCACGACGGCGACCTCGCAAGGCGATCACGACCCACGAGGTGCAGGCCGAGGTCGAAGGCGTCGAGATCGTCGGCGACGGCCGCAAGGTGTCGTTCATGGGCCAGGAGTTTCGGATGGCCGAGAAAATCGGCCTGATGCCCCTCCTCCACCTTGCGGTCGCGTCGAAGAAAGGTGTCGACGCGGGCGACATGGCCGGGCTGGTTGCCATGTACGAGGTGCTCCGCGACTGCATCGACCAGTCCGAGTGGGAGCGGTTCGAAACGCACGCGGTCGACACCAAGGCCGACGCGGACGATCTGCAGAAGGTCGTCGGGGACGTGGTGGAAATGCTGTCGGCCCGCCCTACCGGGTCGCCTTCCGGCTCATCGGCTGGGCGGCGGCCAACCTCGGCGAACTCGAAGGGGTCCTCACGGCCGACGGATACGCACCCATCGGACGGCATGATCAGCGTGGACTCGCTGCTGGCCCGCTAGATGTTCTGCCCGTCCGGGTGGTGTTGAACCGGGTCTACCTGTATCTGGTGACCGGCCGGGACGGTGAGGACCGGGAAAAGTTCGATACCGAACTGTGGGCGCCGCTTGAGGGTTGGGCGGCCGCTGAGGCTGATGCGTGGCGTCGACTCGACGAACTCGCAGTAGACGGCGACGGCTAGGGCGTCAGAACAGCCACACGAGCAGCCGCCACGCGCACCAGCCGACACCGCCAGCCACTGCGACGGTGACAGCCGGGCCGATCACCGCGTACGCGAACCGGGATGTCCAGCGGGCGACTGGTGGCCGCTCGCCGTACTCATTCCACCGCTGCCGGAACGTCTTCGGCTCGCCCATAACCTGATCGTAAGGGGAAACTGGTGGCCGCTCTCGCCGAAGTGTTCCTCCGCGGCCGGTTGGACACGTCCCAGTTGAAGGGTGACGCCGAGAAGGGACTCAACAACGCCGGGCTGGGCAAACTCGGCGAGCAGCACGGCAAGGCGTTCGGCCAGTCGTTCACCGCATCGGCCGGTCAGATGCTCGCGAAGGTCGGGGTGCTGCTCGGCGCGCTTGGCGTCGCCAACGTGTTCAAGGACTCGATCGCCGAGGCCCGGGAGGCCATCAAGGTCGGCAAGCTCACCGAGGCGGCCATCAAGTCGACCGGCGGCGCGGCGAAGATCTCGGCCAAGCAGATCGGCGACCTCGCCAACTCGCTGTCACTGAAGGTCGGTGTCGACGACGAGGCGATCCAATCCGGCGAGAACCTGCTGCTGACCTTCACCAACATCCGCAACGGCGTCGGTAAGTCCAACGACATCTTCAACCAGGCGTCCGCCGCCGTGCTCGACATGACCGCCGCGATGAACAACGGCGCGGTCACCACCGAGGGCGTGAAGGCGTCCAGCATCCAACTGGGCAAGGCGCTCAATGACCCGATCAAGGGCATCACCGCGCTGACCCGCGTCGGTGTGACGTTCTCGGCCGAGCAGAAGAAGCAGATTGAGGGCTTCGTCAAGGCCGGCGACACCATGTCCGCGCAGAAGGTCATCCTCGCGGAGCTGTCCAAGGAGTTCGGCGGCGCCGCAGCCGCCGCGGCCGATCCGGCGCAGAAAGCGCAGGTCGCGTGGAAGAACTTCGAGGAGATGCTCGGCGGACTGGTCCTGCCCGTCATCGGAACGCTGCTCACCCTGCTGACCGGCAAGGTTCTACCGGTCATCCAGAACCAGATCATCCCGTTTGTGCTGCTGATGGGACGGGCGTTCATCGCGGCGTTCCGCGAGGGCGACGTCACCTCAACCGGCCTGTTCGGCGCGATCGAGCGGCTCGGCGGCATCCTCGGCATGCTCTGGCATCAGGTGCAGGCGTTCTGGTCTGGCATGACCGGCGGGGCCAAATCGGCCGCCGGGACGATGGAGCAACTTGGCGGGGTCTTCCACGACGTCGTCATCCCGGCGCTGGTGACGTTCGCGGGCTGGATGGAAACCGCGGTTGGCTGGCTGACCGGCGGGTCGAACTGGGCCGGGCTGCTGCGGGCGGCCGTCGCCGGCGCGGCCGGGGCGATCCTCATAGCCGCCGGGGTCATCAAAATCATCACCACCGCGCAGCTGCTATGGAACCTCGCCATGTCGCTGAACCCGATCGGGCTGGTAATCCTCGCCATCGGCGCGCTGGTCGCCGGCCTGATCTACGCGTGGACCCACTTCTCCGGGTTCCGCGACTTCCTGATCAACGCGTGGAAGACGATCAGCGACGCGACGCTGTGGGTGTGGCACAACGTGTTCGAGCCGGCGTTCCATGGCATCGCCGCGGTCGCGTTGTGGCTGTGGAACAACGTCCTGCAGCCGACGTTCCTGGGGATCAAGTTCTACATCGAAAACTTCGTCGCCCCGGTCGTCATGTTCCTGTGGCACAACGTGGTCGAGCCGGCGTTCGCCGGGATCCGGTTCGCCATCAACGTCGCATGGACGGTCATCCAGGTCATTTTCGCGGCGATCCGCCTGTACGTCGTCACCGTCCTCGCCCCGCTGTTCACGTGGCTGTGGCACAACGTCGTCGAACCCGTATTCGGGGGCATCGCCGCGTACATCTCGGCGGTATGGAACAACGTCATCAAACCGGTGTTCGGCGCGCTCGGCGGGTTCATCCGCGACATTGTCGCGCCCGCGTTCAAGGCCGGGGTGTCCGCCGTCGAAGCGCAGTGGAACCGGATCAAAGACGTCGCCAAGGTACCGGTCACGTTCGTCGTGAACCAGGTCATCAACCCGATGATCCGCGGTTTCAACAAGGTCGCGTCAGCGTTCGGCGTCAAGTCGTCCGTTGGGGAGATCGGCGGGTTCGCGGCCGGCGGCCGGATCCCGGGCGTCGCCTCATCCCGCGACAACATGCTCGCCGCTGTCGCGACGGGCGAGTTCATCATGCCCGCCGACAAGACCGCCCGGTACCTGCCGGTGCTACAAGCCATGCATTCCGGGAGCCTGCCCGGGTACGCGTTGGGTGGGCTCATCGACGTCGGCAAAGACCTGGTCGGGGCGGTGACGAACCCGGCCAAATTCATCAAGGGGCCGATCGACGCGGCGTTGGCACTCGTCCCGGGGGGCGGCACGATCCGGGACATGGCCGTCGGGGCCGGCCGGAAACTCTTGGATGGGCTGATGACGTGGATCGGTGGCCTGTTCGCCGGCCGTTCCGGCGGCGGGGGTCTCCCAGCGACCGGGTCGCTGGGGCAGTGGATAGCAGCGGCGATGGCGTTGACCGGCGTCCCCGCGTCATGGGCGGGCCCACTCAACACGCTGATCATGCGGGAGTCGGGCGGGAACCCGAACGCCATCAACCTGACCGACTCGAACGCCCTGGCGGGCCACCCGTCGCAGGGCCTGATGCAGACGATCCCGTCGACGTTCGCCGCATACGCCCTACCCGGGCTGGGTGGGATCACGAACCCGGTCGCGAACATCGTCGCCGGGATCCGGTACATCCTCAGCCGATACGGTTCGATCTTCAACGTTCAGCAGGCCAACGCGAACCTGCCGGCGAAGGGCTACGACCAGGGCGGGCCGTGGCCGTCCGGGACGTACGGCTACAACGGATCGGGCCGAACGGAACATGTCGTGACCGGACCGACGATGGACGCGGTCGTCGACCGGCTGGACCGGCTCATCACCGCGGTGGAGCGGGTCGCGCCAGGCGTAGGAGCCGAGATCAACCGGACCGGCCAGTCGGTCATCCGGTTGGCGCGGGCAACCTAGCCCGCCGGGGTGGCTGCGCGGGTATTGAACTGCGCCACCCATCGCCGGGCGATCGCCTCACGCTTCGGGTCCACCTCGACGACGGCCTGGAACGTCGGGCCCTCGATGGTTAGCCATAGCGTCCGGTGGTCCTTCTTCTTGCGCAGGGCCAGCGCGAAGACGCCGGTGGCCAGCAGCCGGGTGGCGGTGACGCGACGCTCAATGTCGCCCGTGGTCTCCAGGCTGGCATGGGCGCCCGCGACCGGGCCACGGCCGCTGCCGGTGATGACCTCGCCATCTTTCACCTTGATGTCGAGCAGTCGGGAGGCGGATTTGAACAGGGCATTGTCGGAACCGAGGGTCGCGCGCATGGCCGCAGTGTGTACCACCCCCGCCAGCCCAGCGTGACGGGCGCGTGGGATTACGCGTCCGTCATCACAACGACCAGGGGGCGGTGAGCACTCATCGCGACCCTGACGCTCACCAAGACGTTCGTTAACCTGCTCGCTACCGGCGTGTCCGTGTCCGGGCAGACGGGCCGGGACCGGGCCGAGGCATACTCGGTGCCGGGCGAGACCCGCACCTACGCCGGTGGGCGGCGCCGTTCGATTACGCAGGCCGGCGAGCTCGGCTCGTACGCGTTCACGATGCTGCTTGTCCCGCGGGCGACCGTGGAGACGCTACGAACCTGGCAGGGCCAGACGGTGCAGGTCCGCGACAACAAGGGCCGCCGGTTCTTCGGCGTCTTCTACGGTGTCACCGCCGCCGAGATTATTTCGCGGGCGACATGGAACGTGGCGATCACCTTGTCCGTGGTCACCAACGCCGAGGGCGTCTGACCGTGCAGCCGATCGCCCGGTCCGGCCTGACCGCAGCCCAGGTCACCGCCCTCATTCAGACCGCTTCGGCGGTGGAGGTCGATTCTGGCCTTGAGCTGCTCGATATGGGACTGAACGTGGTCGCGGACATCAGCGCCGACCTGCGCGGTGGGTCGGTGTCCCGGGCGTCGTACGCGACTCTGCACGGCACCGCCAGCCTCGCCGTCTCCCGGGAGCTCGACTGGGCCAACGCGCTGGTACGCCCGTACATGACGATGACGGACGGGATCAACACCGCCCGGTTCAACCTCGGCGCCTATCTCACCAGCAGCCCCCGCACCGAAACAGGCGAGTCGCCAGTCACGTGGGCCGTTGACGGCTACGACATCCTGCACGTCCTGAACACCCCGATCGGGGACGCATACACCGTCGCCGCGGGAGTCGGCTATCTGGCCGCCGCCGAGCGGGTGCTGCTGGACCAGGGCATCGTGCGCTACAACATCGACCAGACTTCAGCCGCTGCCGTGCTCGGTTCCCCGCGGGTCTGGGTGCTGGACACCCAGACCACCTGGCTCAATGTCGTCAACGCCCTCCTCGCCGCTATCGGCTATCAGGGCGTGTGGTCGGACTGGGACGGCCGCCTGCAGCTCGGCCCGTACCAGTCGCCGACCGATCGGGGACCGGAGTGGGTGTACGACACGGGCCCGGACACGTCGATGCTGGCGCCGAAGCAGGTCACCGTCCGGGACTATTTCAACGCCCCGAACCGGTGGGTTTTCTACTGGAGCAAAGACCCATCCCTGGGTGCGCCCACGGAAGGTAACGGCGTCTACACCTACGTCAATTACACGTACGGGGTGACGTCGGTCAACGCCCGCGGTCGGGTCATCACGGCGCCGCCGGTGCAGGTGGACGCCGCCGATCAGGCGTCGCTGGTGACGCAGGCGCAAAGCGCGATCGACGCCGATTTGCGGTTGAAGACCACATTCGAGGTGTCCGTTTTTCCCAACCCGCTGCACTGGCACTTTGATCGGCTGACCGTCGCCGGCTCCCAACTCGGCACGATCATGGACGTGCTGGTCAGCAAATGGACGTTGCCGCTGGACGGCAGCGACGGCCCGCAGGAATGGCAGCTCCTGTGACCACACTGGATCTGTCGCTGGTCCAGGCGATCGACGAGCGGGTCGCGGCCGGCGAGAAAACTCTGCTGGCTATGGGGACCGTCGCGGCGTGGGATCCGAACCTGCCGACCGACGTCATGGTCACGTTCGACTCGTCCGCCGTGGCGGTGCCCTGCAAGGTCTTCGATCTGTATGTGGCCGAGGGTGACCGGGTCGGCTTGGCCAAACTTGATCGCTGGTGGACCGTCGTGGGTACCTTCACCAGACGGTGGCGGCAGGTGCTCGGTGGGACCCGATGGTCGGGCGGCGGCAACCTCGTCACCGGGCTTACCACTACAGAGCTGGTCATCATGACCACGGCGTCGATATTCGTCCCTGGTGGGACGCAGGTGCAGGTCTCGGCGGGTGTCCGGCTACTGGAGACCAGCGCGGCCGGGTCGAACTACATTTTCCGGATCCGCGACGGCGCCACTGTCGGCGGCACCCAACGCGGCGAGTACACGTGGCGCTCACCAGACACCACGTCCGGGTGGAACCAGTACTTCTGGGCCGGGTACGACACGGCCAGCACCCCGGTCGTGCAGACCTACTGCCTGACCGCGCAGCGGATCGGCGCGACCGGCTTCCTCACGATGATCGCCGGTGGGGTCACGCACAACGTCCATTTGATCGCCTACGCCGTAGCGCCTGCCGGCACTATCGAGAACAGGACAACCCCATGATGCTGGCCGGCGGTTCCCGCACCGAGACCGGGTCATAGCCGTCGTGGCTACCGTCACCACCACCACCAACACCAACCCGTTCCAATACCCAGGTACCACGCTGCTCGTCAAACTGGCCGGCCGGAGCAAATGGCTGATCCTGGTCAAGGGCAGCACCGCAGACAACTACCTGCTTTACGTGTCGACCGACACCGGCGCATCGTGGGCGCTGCTGTTGACGGTCGTGCGCACCAACATCGTGGACCTCGGCGCGCTGCACTGGGACGCAGGGGATTGGGTCACGTGGGCGTACCGGACCAACGAGTCCTCGACGGACCGGCTGTATTTTCGCCGGCTCAGCGCCATCTCTGGCGTGCCCAGCTCGGGCGAATGCCTGGTAGCGCAGGCCGGTAACGGCGGCGTGGCAGGTGCCGCGTTCACCGGCGTCGACGTGCGGACCGTGTTCGCCAGCGCCAGCCTCGCCTATGTCGTGGTGGCCGGCGGCACCCAGATCGGCGGCAGTCAGGGCGTCACCCTGTTCGGCGCCACCATCGATGGTCTGGGCAATCTGGTCCACAACGACGGGATCATCAAGGGGACCGGTCAGTGGCTCTTCACCGCCGCCGCCGGACGGTGCGGTGTGTCGCTGGACGTGTACCACAACGGCGACGGGGTCACTCCAGCGTGGGCAACCCCTGATTTGTGGGTCCTGTTCGGCCGCTCGCAGCTGAACCTGGTCCGGCTGGCATGGACGGGTTCCGGCTGGACCGGGTCGCCGGGGCAGACCGTCATCGCGTCAGCCACCGGGGCGCGTGACTACACGTCTGGCCGGTTTACCGGCCAAGTGTTCAACGCCGTCTACCCCGACCCGGTCAGCACCGACCGGGTGGTGCTGCTCGAACGTGACGCCGCGAACTCGACCACCACCGTCCGCCCGCAGTGCCCGGCGCACCCCACCGGCGTGATCCGCCAGGCGGCGATGGCGTACGTGCCGAACTACTCCACCGGCGACGTGCGGGTGTTCGCGGTAGGCACCAGCACAGCGGTGATCTATTTCGTGGACTGGGTGCGAGCATCCAACACATGGACCACCTGGACGACAACCGGCATCGCGGCGGTGATCGGCACCAACGCCGACAACTGGGGTGTCAAGCCGTCATCCAGCCAGGACGCCCGACACATGATCTACGCGGCGACCGGAACTTCGCCGTTCACGCTGTCTGTCACCACCCAGACCCTGTCGTACGCGCCCGACATCCCCACCTGGGTATCGCCCACCTCGGGGGCGGCGTGGGACGTTGCCGTCATCCTGCCGCTGGACTGGGCGTTCACCGACCAGGATCCCGGCGACACCCAGTCCGCGTTCGCCGTCAGCAAACAGATCGGCGCCGGCGCGCTGTCCTACTGGCGGGCGTCGGACTCGACGTGGCAGGCCGGCGAGGTCCAGAACACCTCCGGATCCACGCTGCTCAATGTGCCGGCAGCGACCATGGCCGCGTCCGACGCCGCGACCACGTTCAAGGTCAAAGTTTGGGACGCCGCATCCACAGCCTCCGCATATTCGGCCGGGCTGATCGTCATCCCCAGCACGCCGGTCAACCCGGCGATCACCGCCCCCACCGCCGCGCAGGTACTGGCCACCGACCACGTGACGATGACCTGGACGGCGACGGAACAGACCCAGTTCCGGGTGCTGCTGTTCATCACTTCCGGTGCGCAGGTCTACGACTCCGGCTGGATCACCGACGCCGCGTCCCGCTCCTACCTGGTGCCCTACGTGCTGGCCAACGGCACGAACTGGACGCTGCATCTGCAGACCACCAACAACGAGGGTCTGCCCAGTGTCGACCAGACCCGCCAGTTCACCGTCACGTACGTCCCGCCGATGACCCCGACAACAGTGGCCACGCCAGCGCCGGGGCAGGGCTGGATTTCGGTGGCCATCACCAACCCGACGCCGGGCGGCGGCGCACCCGCTGTCGCGTCGCAGTCCCTGTACCGGCGGATCGCCGGATCGGGTGACCTGGTCGGTGTGCGGATCGGCGCCGGGCTCGCGTCGGGGGCGACGGTGCAGGACTTCTGGGCGGTGTCCGGGGTCGCCTACGAGTACCGGTCGGTCGTCGTCGGCGTCAACGGCACAAGCACCTCGGGGACGTTCACGGCCTAACCCGGCCCCCCAAGGCCAGCAACATGGCGCCCGCTGTCGGTAGTGCCCGGCCGCGGGGCGGCGCTCGTCGCCACGCTAATCGCGCTCCACAATCAGAGAGGCCCACCAATGCGCCGGCTCCTGTCCGCCACTGTGGTCCTCGCCAGCGTTCTGCTGGCCGCCGCCGTACCGCAGGCCATCCGGCCGGCGGCTGTACCGAACCCGCTGCGAATCTTGAGCCTCGGGGACAGTCTGACCGCCGGATACGGGAGCACGGACGGGCTCGGCTACCGCCGCGAGTTGGATCGGCTCCTCACCGCGGCGAGCATCCCGCACGTCATCACCACCACGGCGACGGTGGGCGCGACCACCGCTGATCTGCTGATGCATGTCGTCGCCGACGTGGCCGCCGCGCAGCCCGACGTGGTGTTGCTGTCGATCGGGACCAACGACGCGGTACAGAGCCCCGCGAGTATCGCGGCGTTCGAGTCAAATTATGACCAGATTCTGACGGCGATCCTGGCGGCCCAGCCTGGCGTGGTCGTCGTCGCCAGCTGGGTGATGTATTCGGACGGCCCGGCCTGGTTCGCGGTCAACGAGAAACTGATCAACGACGCGATCTACCGCCGGGTGTACGGCGGCCACGTCGGCCGGGTCGTGGGGATCGCGGACCTCCAGCTGGTCAACTGCCGCTATGTCTGTACGGCCGATCACGTCCACCCCGGCAATGTCGGGTATGACGCGTTCGCGTGGGAGTGGTGGCGGGCGCTCGGGTTGTGGCTGGGCCAGCCGTGGGGCGTGCCGACTGGACCGTGGACCGGGCCGTGACCCTGTACGGGTGGGACGCGTCCGACTACGACTGGCCGCGCGGTGCGATGGATCTCGGCGCCGCGAAACGCGACGGGATCGTCTTCTTTACCCACAAAGCGACCGAGGGCACCACCACCAAGCACAAGCATTTCGGTGAGGCGGTCACCCGGGCGCGGGACGCCGGGATCGAGTTCATCGGCGCCTACCACGTCGTCCGGTCACCGCGGAATGCCCGCGACGAGTTCAACTACTTCCTGGCCTATGTCGCCAGCCAGGCGGTCTGGCTGCTCACCTACCCGGGCTTTTTCGTCCAGGTCGACCTGGAGAAATGGCCCTACGATCCGGTCCCGGCCGCCGAAGCCGAAGATTTCGCGGACATCGCCACCGCCGAACTCGGCCGCACCGCGATCATCTACGCGTCGCGCGGCCAGTACGGCAACGACCTGGCCGGTACGAGCCATCCGCTGTGGAACGCCGCCTACGGAACGAACCCGGTCGGGCCGTACCGGTCCACCTATCCGGGGGACCGGGCTACCGGCTGGACCGCCTACTCGGGAGTAGTCCCGGCGATCTGGCAGTACGGGTCCCGGCTGACCATCGGTACGCAGCCCGGCTGCGACGCGAACGCGTACCGCAGCTCGCTCGAAGACCTGCGCACCCTCATCCAAGGAGACACCGGAATGGTCGCTGTCGACCCGTTGCACTACGCCGCCCATCCCGCCTTCGCCTCCGTCGTGCGCGCCATTGTGGAGGGCGCCACCGAGGAAGGCTGGATCGACAAGACGGGCGTCACCTGGGATGACGACGCCGCGGCAGTGAACCTGACCACGATCCTCACTGGGATCAGGGCGCTCGCCAACCAAGCCGCCGGGCCGGCTGTCCTGACCGAGGATGATCGGCAGGCCATCATCGCCGGGGTCGTCGCGTCTCTGCCGGCTCCAGCAACCGCAGCCGAGGTGGCCGCCGAAATCATTCGTCAACTGGCACCGTGAGGTATCGGCGGGCCGATACAGGAAACGGTACGACTCGCGGTCCAGACCCCCGCCGCGGGCCATACAAACCCCGAGTTGGTGGGGAAGGGCGGGCTCGTGCGTGAAGACGACGGGAATCCTCACGGTAATCAGAGACCTCGGACTAATCGTCGTCGGTCTCGGCGGAATAGTTTTCCAACAGATCAGCGGCCGAGTGAATATAGAATTGCTGATGGTGTACACCACGATACTCGGGGTGCCCGGGGCGATCGGTCTGCTGCAGCTGTCCCGTGGCAGGTCAGAAACCCCGCATACAGCAGGGTCATCGTCGCAGTCTCCGCCGCAGCCCTTGTCTCCGCCGGAATCTTCACCGCCGTCGCCGCCGCGTTGAAGGGCATGTGAAATGTGGCAGACAGGCTCACGTCCCACTTGGTATTTCCTGGTAGTCATCTATCTGAGCATGTTCGCGCTCGTTGTCGGCACCATGCTTTACACCAACTATGTGGCCGAAGAGAACAATCGCAAATGGTGCCACCTACTCGTCACGCTGGATGAGTCATACAGTTCGACGCCGCCAGTCTCCGCGCTCGGCCGGAAAATCGCCGCCGACATCCACGGCCTGCGGGCCGACCTGAAATGCGGCTCCAGCCGGTGACCAAACCGGTCAAGGTCTTCTCGATCGTCGGGCTGACCCTCGCGTGGCTGGGTTGGGAGTTGTGGGCCAACTTCGACACCGACCCGAACACGTGGCCGCTGACCTGGGTGATCGTCCGCTACGTCCCGGCCTGGGTCACCCTGCCGGCCGTGGCGGTCCTCGCCGCATGGCTGCCGTGGCATTTCTGGTCCAACTATCAGCGCAAGCGCCGCCGGCCGTACCCCTACGGTTCGCGCGCTCTCTCGTCTACCCCGGAGGTAGCCGTGTTCGCCAAGTACAGAAAGTTCTGGATCGCCGCTGCCGGTGTCGCGGCGGTGGTCGTCAAGGCCCTCGCCGATGGGCAGGTCGATCCGGCTGAGTGGGGAGAGATCGCAATCGCCGTGGCCACCGCGCTCGGTGTGGTCGCGGTACCGAACCAGCCCGCGGACCCGGCCCCGCCGAAGCTGGCGAGCCGGTACCGGTGACCCGCACCATCTACCGGGAGAAGATCCCGGCGACCGACCCTCGGTTGAAAAGGCATGTCCTGCACGACTCCGAGTCGCGCCGGTACGCGTTCAACACGGCCGGGCTGTCCATCGTCAGCGTGGAGCACCACCGGTGGCTGCCGATCCTCGACCAAGGCGACGTCGGATCATGCACAGCAGACGCCGGGTTCGGTGTCCTCGGGACCGACCCGTACGCGACCAGCGGCGCAAGCCAACCGATCATGGCCACGTTCGGCGCGTTCACCCAGGCCGGCGCGTACCAGCTGTACAGCGCGGAGGAACAGTACGACGGGGGCGGCCCGTGGCCGCCCAACGACAATGGCTCTTCGGGGCTGACCCTCGCCAAAGTGCTCCGCGACGTCGGCGCGATCGCCGGCTGGACTCAGACCTTCACGCTCGATGACGCCCTGAAGGCGCTGGGCCAGTACCCGCTCGCCATCGGTACGGTCTGGTTCAACTCGATGTTCGACCCGGACCCGCAGGGCATCATCACGGTCTCCCGGTCCAGTGGCCTCGCGGGTGGCCATGAGTACGAAGCGGTCGGCTACGACCAGCCACGAGGGTTGGTGCACCTGGCGAACTCGTGGGGCACCAGCTGGGGCGAGAGCGGCTACTTCTGGATGGCCGCTGAAGACCTCGGTCTGCTCCTCGAAGACCAGGGCGACGTCACAGTCTTCACACCACTGACCAATCCCGCCCCGGTACCCACGCCTGTACTCGTGGACGCCAACGCCGACGATGTGGCCCTGGCCCGGGTGCTCGACCCGTGGGCCGAGGCCCCGCACGTTGGCCAGAACCACCGGGCAGCGATGGCGTACCTGCAGTGGCGAGCAACCAAGGCCCTGTGACCGGGCTCGCCGGGTACCGTCAGCGCCGACGCAGGCTGCGGACATTGGTCGACGCCGACGAGGCCCACCTCGGGCTGCACCGCGGCATCGGTGGGGTACACCGCCGGCCCGGCCGCCGGCGCCGGCGTAACTCGTGGACCGCAGCGATCGGACCGGCCATCGTCGCTGCGGCCGCGGCCACCGCGATCTGGCTCCTACTCGGCCCGGCCGCCATCCCAGCACACCAACTGCACCTACCCCAGCTGCCCGGACTACCTGGCCTGGCGACACCCGCCACACCGGCCGGTCCGACCCCGCCGGCGGCGTGTACACCGCCCCTCCCACCAGCCAGGTAGATCCTGTGGGCGTGCAGCTAGCAGCACTGGCAGCCGCATTGGCCCGCGTGTACCAGCGGGTACTCGAGTACCGGCCGGTACAACGAATCGCCGTCGTCGTCCCCACAAGGGACGGCGGCGGCGCATTTTGCTGTGCTCCCGGCACTACGGGAGCTTCCATTCCTCCCGGTACCCGGGACGGTCGGAGTAGGGCGAGGCGAGCAGGCGGACGTACCGGCAGGGCCCAACCGGCACCGCGTCCCGCGTCGGGAAGGACGAGTGCTTGGCCACGCAGGCGACACACACCGGCAACTCCTCGTACGCCTCATCCAGTACGTCGCCGTCGCGCTCAAGCCAGCCGATGCTGCGCCAGATGATCCCGTGAATGTCGAGGATTTGCCGCTTGACCTCGACGTCTCGGAGTACCCGGGCAGGGTCATGGCGGGCGATGTGCTCGGCGTCTGCCATGCTCTGCCGATCGCCGGTCTCGCCGGTCCCCGCGACGCATGTAGCAGAGGCGCCAGTCGCCCCGGCGAAGACGGCTTCCTCGAACCATGCCGTGCCCGGCTTCCGCCAATGCTTGTCGGGGCTGTGCCGCCACGGTCCGGCGGTCGCCGCCCGCGCTACCCGCTCGTCATCGTCCAGTTGCGCTGTCAGCCAGGTCACCAGGTCGTCCATGACGGGCACCGTACCTACTCCCCGGTGCACGGGCACAGGTACCCGCCGTCGTTCGTAGGACAGGTCGAGTCCCTGCCGCGGTAGCAGCCGAGCCGCGAGCAGCAGGTGCAGTAGTCGCACGACTCGTAGGAGTACGCCAGCCGCGGGCCGGGGTCTTGTTGGCGCGGTGCGTCAGTGTCCGGCAGCAGCCGGGCCAGCGCTCGCAGGTACGACCCGGCCGCGAGCGCGCCCATCTCCTGATCGTGAGCGCCAAGTTCGGCCCAGGTCGGGTTGTACACGCCTTCGTGGGAGAGCTGCTGGCGAGCTTCGGCCAGTTGCCAGGCCGTCACGTTCACACCGTTGAGGGTGAGCGCTTCGTCGGGGTTGATGCGTCGGATCATCAGTGGCACTCGCAATCGCAATCTTCATTCGGGCCGGGGTATGCGCCCGGGTCGTTCTCGTCGTACGGCATCTCCGTTGCGCAGTCGCAGTCGCGGCACTCGTCGTCCCTAACCGCCGAGACCGTCAGCGTGCCGCCGGCCGCCTTGACCGACTCGTAGGCGGCGGCCAGCTCCGCGGGTGTCTTGTCCGGCCAGAACCGGGCCATGTCCTCGATCGTTGCCTCGCGCTCGTCGCTCATGGGTCTCCACTCCTCTGTGTAGTCGTCTCGAAAGGTCTACTTACGTGAGGGCATCGGTTCGAGGGTGTCCGGGAGCCATTCCGGCATCTCGAAACCCACGTCCGAAACCTCGACGGGAATGGACGACCCAAGGCGGAGTTGCGTATCAGCTTCGGCCTTGAGGTGGCGGTAGAGCGTCGCCGGTGCCACTCCGACCGATGCGGCGGCCTGACGAACGGTCCGCTTCGTGGCGAGCAGCGCCTTCGCCGCAGCGAGCCGATCCGCAGTCAGCTTCAACGGCCGACCCCCGGTCTCGCCGCGCGCCCTGGCCGCGGCCCGGCCGGCGGAAGACCGCTCGGCGATCATGCGACGCTCGAACTGCGCCAGCGACGCGAACAGATGGAAGATCAGCTCACCGGTCGCCGTCGTCGTGTCGATGTGCTCACCGAGCGACCGGAACGCGACCCCGCGATCCTGAATGCCGTTCACCGTCTCAACGAGGTGCAGCAGCGACCGGCCCAGCCGATCCAGCTTCCAGACGACCAGCACATCGCCCGCCCGGGCGTACTCCAACGCCCTCGCCAACTCCGGCCGCTCGCGCAGCGCCCCGCTGGCCTTCTCCACGAACACCCTGTCGCAGCCGGCAGCAGCGAGCGCGTCGAGCTGGAGTTGCGGGTTCTGATCCGCAGCAGATACCCGGGCGTACCCGATGGTCTGACCGGTCACTGCGGCACCAATTGGGCGTGCGCGCGCAGCTGGCCCGCCTCGGCGTAACCGAACTGGGCGACCGCCCGAGCGATCGTCTCCGCCTCAACCTGAGTCGGGGTTGCCCAATCGCCCTCGACGACGCCGCGGGTCAACACCCGGTTCGTGCCGCCGGTCGGCTCGTAGACGGTGACCCGCCAAGCCCTTGCCGGGGTCGCGGCGACTGCGGTCGACACGACCGTTCGGCGCCGGCGGGACCAACGCCACAGCATCACCCCGCCCGCACCGACCCACAGGACACGGCGCGCCAGCCAGAGCAGCACCCGCCTGCCCCGCCTCGTCGCCACTGCCACCGACGCCGGGTACAGCCCGAACAGGAAGAAGTACGGGTTGGTCGCGAAGACCTGGTAGGTCAGGCTCACCGCAGCCGTCAGGGAGATCGCCACGGCGATGCCCTCCAAGCTCACCCCGCTGCTGCTGCTCTTGGAGCACCCGCAGTCCCCACTGATCACCGTGCACATGAAATCTCCTCACAAATTCCGGAAGTAGTTGTAGATCGCCCGGCCCAACTTCAGGCGCCGGCCGGTCGCCCCGCACGTACCGCAAAGCTGAAACCCGCCGCCCCACAACGCCGAACGGCGGGCCGTACCCCGACACCGCCAGCACTTCGCATACGGCCAAAACACGCAGCCGGTCGCGTAGTACAGCGGCAGACCGACGACGATCCCGATGACAGCGAGAGTGGTATTCATCGATGTCTCCGGGGCTGATCGTGTAGCGGCCCGGCCGCTACACGTAGCGGCTGCGCTACACCTGCCGCTACAGGGCTGACCTGCGGAAACAGGCTTGTAGCGGCAGATCGTGGGTAGGCGCTCATCAGGCCGAATCCAGGGTTTTCCGCTTCATGGCCCGCACGATCGCCGCTACATGGGCGCCCTTGACGACGCGGTTGTCGTCGGACTTGTCTCGGCCGTTCTTGCTCTCCACCTGCAGGGCGCGTAGCTGCGCGGAGATCGCCTCGCCGGTGACGTCGGCATAGTGCTCGGGCAGCTGCTCGGCCAGCCGAGCCGCGATCTGCGTCCAACTCACCCATGCCTCACCGGCGTAGAACACGCCGTGCACGTCGCGCAGCACGTCGCGGTACTCCCGCGTCACGTCCTCGCCGGCCGCCTGGCCGGTCAACGTCCCGGCCGCCTCACGATGCGCCCGAGCAGCCTTCAAGATGGTCTGCGCGTCCTCGCCGGTCGCCAGGAACGTCCGGACGATGGGCGTCTCGTCGGACTGGCCGTAGAGGATCCCGACGCCCAGGTACTCCTTACCGAGCGGCAGCGCCGAGGCGTCGTAGCCCTCGGCGTAGGCGTCGCCGCCGAGGATCGCGTCCGACACGATCCGGTTGCCGCACTTCAGCGCGAACCGGACTGCGAAGTTGTCCCGGAATCGGTTGAACAGGCGGCCGACATCCCCGGCGCCGACGCCGGAGGGTTTCTGCGATGCGCCGATCAGGACGACACCGGCCGATGGACCAACCGCCATGATCTTGGAGAGGAGGTCGGCGATTTCCGAGACGGCATCCTTGTCCGCCAGCTCGTAGTACAGCTGGAACTCCTCCATCACCAGCAGCCAAACCCGCAGGTCCGGGTACTTACGTGCCAGCTCGCGGGTGAGTTTGCCCTCCGGGCACTCCGACAGCGGCAGCCCGGACAGGAAGTCATTGACCCGCTCGATGTGCCGCATGATCTCGCGCAGCGCCTGGAGGAGATTGTCGACAGGATCGCTGTCCTGGGCGTTCGGGACGATGCCGAAGACCATCCGGTGCGCGACCAGCCGGAACGGTTTCCAGTCGGGCGAGTTCTTCCCGTCGGCGATCGTGATCCGCACGTACGGGTCCAGCGCCGCATACAGGGCCAGCAGTCGGGCGGAGAAAGTCTTGCCCTTGCGGGGCTGTGCTCCGACCAGGATCGACACCCACATCAGGAACACCGAGGTCAGGCGTCCGCGCTCGTCCAGGCCGAACGGTGCCGGCTTCCAAATGTCTGTCACCTTGCCCGTGAGCAGCGGGGTCTTACCTGCGGGAACGGACAGCGGGTCGACGTCGGTGACGTACAGCCGGTGCTTGCGTACCGACTTCTTGTCGCGGGTCAGGTACACCTGCTGCTCCAGGACATCCAGACCAGACGCGATCGCCGCTCTCTCCTTCACCGCGTCCGCGAACGTCGCCCCGAACGGCAGGATCACCGTTACTTCGGAGCCCTGGTCGAGGGCGTCTCGGGACATCCGTGACCCGAACTCGATCCTCTGGTCTGGTTTGTCCGCACGCCCGAGCCCTGCTGCGTAGTAGGCGCGTAGCACCACATCGGCGTTGATCACCCGGAATTGCGGGGCGACCACCGCAGACGACACGATCGGCTTTGCCCGCACCGCGACTCGGCCGTGATGCGCCAGCGGCGGCATCACCACGGCCACGATCAGCAGCTGCAACCACAGCGGCCCGAACGTGTGCAACAGCGCATACCCGATCAGCAGCACGACCAGGACACAGGCGAGTACCCAGCCGCGGAACAACCGGCGGGCGTTGCCCTCCCGCCGGTGCTGGCGGAACGCCGCATGATCGGTCTGGTTGACCGCCGCCTGTTCCATCCGAAACGACGCCGGATCCCACCACCACGAGATCAACAGCCACAACACGCGCAGCAACCCGACCGGCGCGAACAACACACCCAGACCGGCGTACAGCGGCGCCCGGACACCGTGCCACGCCGCGTGATGCCCCAGCGCTCCAGCCTTACGGCTGGTGGTCTTCCGAATCCCAGTCCAGGTACGCAGGTTCGCCGGCACGATCGGCCGGCGTTCATGCTGCTCGACAACCGCATCGACGAACACCGGCTTGTGCTTGTGCTTGGCCGGGTCAGGCCGGTCCTCGTCCGGGTCCAGCTGGGCCTCGAACGACATGTCGTAGACCTCGCTCGGCCCGATCTCGCCCCGCACCACGACCTGGTCCTCGACGACGTCCTCACTCACTGCTGCTCTACCTCTCGGCTCGCTACGAACACTCGACCCCGGCAGGTGGTCCCTACCGGGGTGAGCTGGGAAACGTGGTCAGCTACTGCCCGCCTTGCCGCGCTGGGCGTTCGAGTTCAGCCGCTGCTTCACAGCCTTTTTACTGACCGGGTCAGGCTGCGCCTTCTGCGCACGTCGACTCAGCGAGGCGTGCTGCTTGTCGCTGATCGTGTTCGGGACGTTTTTACTGCTGCTGCTGTCGAACCAACCCATCTCGATCTCCTCCTCGTCATGGCCGGGTGGCCACCGCACCCGGGCCGGCGAGAGTGCCGGCCCGGAACGGAAACAACCCGGTCAGTTCTGGGTGGTATGTCCAAAAACCTTGCCGGGCCGCGCTCCTCCGGCCGGGACCTTCGGGAGCTTGGCGGCCAGCTTCGCGGCCTGCTCATGCGCGCGAGTCGAAATACCCGGGTCTGGCTTGACGAACTTGCCCATGTCGATCTCCTCCTGTCATGGCCGGGTCGGCCACCGCGCCGAGCCGGTCCGAAAGAACCGGCCCGGACGGAAACAACCCGGATCAATGCAAGTCCCGAGCGCCGCAGCAACGGCACTGATGAGCGCCGCCGCACGTGCAACCGCAGCTCAAACACCCGCCGCGATGAGCACACCCCACACCGACCGCACTTGCCGCTGTTCTGCTGCCGACAGGAGTCCTTATTGGCCATTCAGTTCTCCCATTCCTTGATTCGCAGGTAGACCAGGTACGCCGACAGGACGCCGAGGCCGAGGCCGAGAGCGAGAGCGATGAAGGTGAAGACGGTCATGACGGGTCTCCGTTCCTGAGCAGGTGGGCCAGGGCGGCGCCCATGCCCAAGACGCCCACTGGGATACAGGCCACGAAGGTGGTGATCTGCCAGGGGGCGTGATCCATGTGCGCCGCCGCCATCAGATGGAAGGTGACCTGACCGAGCGCGCCGAGGATCAGCGAACCAACCGCGGACCAGCGGGCGAACCGCCGGGCCCGCGGCGGGACACCGATCGCGAGACAGGCCCGCAGCGCGTACGCCGCGTACGCCTCAACCCCGATCGGCAACGTGATCGCCGTGTTGAGCTGGGCGCTGTCCCAAATACCGGGCAGTGGGTGGACCACCCCGAAACCGGTCAGCCCGCCCAGCCCCACCCAGCCCGACCAGATCGCCACCGAAGCCGGCAGAGCGAGCAGCAGCAGCGGCCACGCGCTCACCTTCTGGGCCGGCGGCCTATCCGATCCCGCGCCCACTGTGGTCTGCGGAACGGCCGCCACGGCCGGCGCCGGCTCGGCGGGGACATCTACCTCATCAGGATTGATCAGGTCGGGGTCGGCCCCTGCGGCCTCGTCGAAACGCCGAGCCTGCTCCTCCAGCCGCGCCTGAATGTCCTTCGCCCGGTCATAGCCGACCTTCAACTCCCGGCGGATCTCGTTACAGGCCGGTACCCGATCGAGCGTGTTCGCCAGGTCCCGGGCCGCCGGCATCAACTCGTCGACCGTCGCACCGTTGATCGTCGGGGTACTCACTGAACGCCACCCTTCGCAATGGCCAGCTGTACATGGACCAGCGCGTGGAGGTGTTTCTCCACCCGCTCGTGACTACTGACCGGCTCTGCCGAGATGGTGGCGGCAAGCTCGACATGCTCGGCCGGGGTCATCGCGACCAGCCGGTCACGATCCGCCGCAATCTCGGCGGCCCTGCGTTCGGCGTCGCTCACTGGTCACCACCGGCGATCTCCCGCAGCCGGGCGGTGTAGGTGAGTCCGGCGCGGCGCAACGCATCGGCTGGCGTGCCCTCGGTCCAATCGGGGACGCTACCGGTCATCGGCAACGGGGTGTGCTCGCGCGCGTACCCGCGGACCTGCTCCGCCAGCTCGTACCATGCGAGCGAGGGCAGCGCGGCGGGCCCCGTGACGAGCTCCACGCCGCAGGTGGCGCCGCGCTCGGTCAGGTAGCGCTGCGCCGTGACCCGGTACGCCTCGGTGTACGCGGCCCCGTCCTGGTCGAACAGCCGCTCGATCGCGGCGGACAGGTCCTCGGCTGCGGCTACCTGCTCGTTGGTGGCGTTCTCGTCGTTCGTGCGCTCAACCGCCTGATCGTTCTCCTCATCGAACAGGTCGCAGATGCCGAAGTCGAAGAACACATACTCGGCGTCGAAGTGCAGGCGCACCGGTTCGGTCCGCCAGGACAGCAGGTCAGCGGGAGCGTGGCCGGCGGTGCCGTTCACGAGCTGGCGCACTAGGTCCGCTTCCCACGAGCCGGGCCGGCCGGCCAGCAACGCGTCAACGCCGCCGACATTTGCCGCCACCGCGGTCAGCACATAGGCGGCAATATCGGCGAAGTCCACCGGCTCGGTCGCGGCGGCCGGAGTGCCCGCGCCACGTACCCGGGTCTGCCGGGCCACCGAGGTCAGAACCTCGATCGCCTGCCCGTACAACTCCCGGCGGGAAACCTCAGGGGTACTCACCGGTCACCACCGGCGATCTCCCGCAGCAGCTCGGCGACCATCTCGGCCGGGATGACTCCGCGTTCGATCGCGGCGAGTTGGGCGAACTTCATCGCGATCTGCTCACGGCCCGGGTTCGCCGACCATGCGGGGCTCGGGGAGCTGCCGTTTTCCGTTTCATTGTCGGCGGCGGCCCTGCGTAGCAGCGCGGCGGCCTCGGCGAGGTAGTCGGTCATCGGGTACAGCTCCCCGCGGGAAACCTCAGGGGTACGCTCACCGGTTCCTCGCCTCCTCACGGCGGGCACGTTCACGCGCCTCACGGAGGCGGGTGACCAGCTCGCTGCGCTCGAACCGCTCGCCGAACTCCAGGTCCAACGCCGTCAATGCTTCGATGCACATCGTCAACTCGGAAATCGTCAGCACGTCCATGCCACCTATCAAGATCGCAACGAAGAAGGGGGTTGAGATTTCAGGAGCCCTGGCCGAACAGGCGCTTGTCGCGACGACGCATCTTCTTCGCGAACCGACGCGCCTGGCGGGGCGTCAGGCCAGCACGACCCGTCTGGTCCGTGTAGACCGCGTAGCGGCAGCCGTCATACATCTCGGTCTCCAATCAAGATCGCGAAGGGGAACAGAGGGAGGGGCGGCTCTACGGCCGCCCCCGAGATCAACTATTTGCCCTTGCTCTTCCTCTCGCGCTTGTCCCTCTCGACCATCTGCGCGTAACCGGTGGACATCGAACACACGGCACTCCCAGTGGCGTGACCGCCGCCGCACTTGCTACAGGTCGTCTGCTTCGCCATCTCGGTCTCCCTCGTTGCTGTTTCTGTGTTCTGGGGTAACACTAAAGACCGGACCCATTGCGTGTCAAGAGGTAACATGTATAGCCTGAACACAGAAATGATCCAGTCTGCGGAGGGTGTTACCGATGGGAACGGAAAGCCGTTACTCTCAGCGCGTGTCCAGACTTCCCACCGCGCTGAACGACAGACAGAAGCGGCTGCTGGCCGCTCTGGCGGGCGTCGTGGAGAAGCGCCGCCGCAACGACGCGGAGTACGAGGACCTGCTCGTCCAGTGCAAGGCAGCGGACATCCCGATCGCACACATCGCGGACACCGCAGGGGTGCAGCGGAAGACGATCTACAGCCAGCTCGGGCGTGCCGGTGGGGGCTGAACCCGTGGGCCGGACCGCCCTGTATGAGCTGCACGACGACGCGGGCGTGCTGCTCTACGTCGGCATCTCCAATCGGCCTCGGGTCCGATTCGCCAAGCACGCCCACGACAAGGTCTGGTGGCCAGAGGTAGCGACATGGACAGTCACCTGGCACGAAACCCGCGACGGCGCCGCACTCGCAGAGGTGACTGCGATTCGTACCAAACGTCCCCGACACAACAAGGCCCTGCCAGACGAGTACGGCGTCTACCGAGTCGCTGGGCGTCGCCCGCCGTTGAGCCCGGACCACGTCGCAGTTCTTGAGCGCCTGGCTTCGATCGTGGACCCGGCCGCGCGCGCCATAGAGATCGGCCGGCAACTCCAGGCGATCCCAAAGACTCAGCAGCGCTTGGCGGGCATGCGGCAGGCCGCCGTTCTTGAAATGCGCGCCAACGGCACGACCTTGGCCAAGATCGGCGCGGAGTTGGGCGTGAGCAGCGGGCGCGCCCAACAGATCAGTATCGGCGAATGAGCACAACGAAGCGGCCCCGCCAGTCCTCAGGGACAGGCGGGGCCGCTCTGCTCGTGCTAGGGCTAGCCCACCTTGACCCAGTCCCCGCAGTCCCTGCTGACAAATGTGTCGTCGCTGGCCCGGATCGTTACCCGCTGCTTCACCTTCGAAGCGGTGATGAAGTTGTTGGCGACGATCTGACCGTTCCGGCCGCGCTCCCAGTAACAGCCCTCGATGTCGGAGCTGGTCGTCTCGTAGGTGCCGGGTTTCACCTCGCTGGGCACGGCGTGCGCGTCGCCGCCACCGATCCCGCCCTGCGCCCGCTGCCATACCGCCAGATATTGCGGGCAGCCTGCTCTCAACTCGTCCGGGTTGATGTTGCCGCTGTTCTGGTTCTGGATGTAGGCGTCGAGCAGGTCGGCCTCGCCGGACCTTGCCCACGCTTCCGAGTCGGAGCAGGTAGAGCTGATCGAAGGTGTCGGGCTGGGCTGCGGAGGCGTCGGCTGACTCTCTGTCGCCTGGGCGACAGGCGGCTGCGTATCGGATGGGCTGGCCGCAGCGACCGGCGCATGCCCGCCGGTGCGCGCTGCAACGGCTGCCACAACGGGGATGACGAGAAGGACCACGCATACCGCGCCGCCCATAATCCATCTCCGCCGCTCCTGCTGCCGGAGCGTGTCCATGGGTGTCATGTCCCGCAGTGTGACCGGTCACGTCCAGTAGGTCACCGGATGATCGGTCGCCATGTCCTAATGATTCGGTCATCGGGACATCAACCGCGATCGACCGGACGCGTTCGACCGGCAGGCCAAGCAGTCGGGCAATCTCATTGATCGGCGTGCCTAGCTCATGCATCCTGACGACGAACTGGACCTCCGGGTCCGGCCTGCGCCTCGATGGTGATCGGGTGTACGCGAACACCCCGCCGGCCGCCTCGACCGCCGCTCGCAACTCGCCGTCGTCGCGTCCTTCGATCGCGACGAGAACCGCGGCGGCCTGGCCGTCTCGGACCAACGCCACCGCCGCAACCCGGTCCGGAGTTACGCTCACGACCTCATACCCGTTGCGCTCCAGGTAGGACCTGCTGGCCGCGTACTGACGTAACACGTCGATCTGGCCCCGACAAAGCAGGACCGCACGGCGCCCGTGGGCGACCGGGGAATGGTCGGTGAGTGTTTGATGAGCGTCGATTAGCGGCATGCGGCCTCCCCGATGCGAGGGGGAGCGCGGCAGCCGGGCCATTGTGGATCATCCGACCACCGCACTCCTGCACGCACCGTAGGAATTGGATTACGGTCGAACCAGATCACTGGCGGGTCAGATCGGTGCCGTGCGCCAGTGAACTAACCCGCAGTGGGTCAGTCGCGCACGTCGAGAAAGTCGGCCAGCTCACGCAGATCCGCAGGCACGGTACGTGCACGGGTGTGCAGGAGCCGCCCGGTCAGGGTCCGGCCGTAGCGCTGATAGCGCAGCCAGCCCGGCACTGTCTGCCGCAGGCGTAGCAGCACGGCGATCGCCTCGTCGGGCCGGCGTCGCTCAAGGTGCGCGGCTGCGACGTCGAGCTCGAAGCGGTGATGGGTGACTAGTGGCGTCGCATCGTCGGGGACGTCTCGCGCCGACCGGAGTGCAGTGTCAACGTCGCCACTGACCATCGCCAGCTCGACTTCGCGCATAGCTACGACGGCGGGGCTGATTTGCGTCCAGTGCGCGACGTCATTGGAGCGGTAGTCCTCCGCGACGTATGCCGCGGCCCTGGCCCGGCGCAATGCGTCGGCGGCTACATCGGGCCGGTTGTTGCGGGTGGCCGCCGCGGCGGCTCCGAGGTTCAGCCAGCCCCAGGTGCCGACCTGGGCCAACGGTGAGCGGGTAAAACTGGGCTCCACTGCTTGGGCGCTGGCCAGCGCGGCCAGCTCGGCGTCGTCGAACCGGGCCTGCCGTGTCAGTAGCCAGTTTTCCGTGCATACCACCGCCGCCATCGTCGCCTCGCTCCCGATGGCCCGGCCGGCGTCCATCGCCAACCCGAGCGATTGATAGGCGAGGTCGTCGTGGCGTAGCTGGATGAGCACCATGCCTGCGGTGATGTAGATCTGCGCAAGCTGCTCGCGTACCACGTCCGCGTCGCCGCCCGCCACGCTGTCCGCAGCGTGCCGCGCGTGGATGATCGCGGTTGGCAGGGCCGCGACCGCGCCGGCATAGTCGGAATCTCGGAACATGCCATTGACCTCGCGCGCGGCCTGTCGCACCGCGTCGGCCGTGGGTGGCTCCTCGTCGTCGGCGAGCGTTGGCGCCGAGCTGTCGGTGACTGATCGTGCCGGCTGGAGAGCCCTGCGGATCCCATACAGGTCGTCGCGGTCGTCGCGGTCGACCGGGCCGACGAACCGCGGAGTCGGTTTGAACAGATCGACCGTGGTCAGGTCGAGAGCCCCGGCGAGTTTGCGTAGCGTCGGAAGCGACGCAGAGTCCCGGTCACCGCGTTCGAGTTTGCGGATCACAGACACGCTGACCGCCGCACGCTCTGCGAGTTGCTCCTGCGTCATGCCGCGCCGACGTCGCATACGCGCGAGGTTGTCACCGAGCGCGGGGAACTTGTCGACCATCACCTTCACTCCCAGGCAGAGGACTGGGCCGGCGGGCGACCGGGCCTCTACACCCGATGCCCGCCGTGCCCTCTAAGGTACTCCCAGCCCAGGTTCTCAGCAGGGGGCAGGAGCGGGCAGCGCATTGACGGCGAGTCGGCGCTGCTCGCTCGTAACGAGCGCATAGATCTTGGTGGTATTCGGGTTGGCGTGACCCATCAATATCGACACCGTGAGTAGATCCGCGCCCGCGCCGCCCAGTTCCTTCGGCCGTAATAGCATCGTCGCGAATCGGCTACGGAATCGATGCATGGTGATGTCAGGCATTCCGATCTTGTCGAAGCGGTACGCCATACGACTCGACATCTGATAGGCCGTCATCACCCGCCCCGACCCGAGCAGCGCGATCGGGCCGGGTGGTATGGCCCGCATTCGACGCCACAGGTCCGGATGCGTCTCGACGATCCGGGACTTGCCGCCTTTGCCCTGGTGGACCGCCAACTCGTCGGCGTTGACGTGACGGCGGTCGAGTGCCGCCACCTCGCAGGATCTCAGCCCGGCATAGGCGGCGAGCATCACGTACAGGTCCCATGGCGGCGCGAGCAGCGTCAATGCTTGCTGTAGCTCGTCCTCGGTGGCCGGACGGGGCAGACCGGCCTCGACCTTGGGGCGCATGAGGCCTGCCGAGGGGTCATGACCGATGCGCCCGGCCATGTCGCGGAAGAAACCCACGATGTGCGTGTAGTAGGTGCCGCGGGTCTGGGCAGACCAGGGGCATCGGCCGCGGGTACCGACCGGGCCGGCCTGGGCCAGCCAGTCCTCGAGGTCCTCGGTGGTGGCGTCGACCAGGCCGAGGGGTAGGTCCCGGTCGAGCCGCTCGAGCAGCTCACCGCGATCGGTGATGGTCCTCTCGGAGAGGTTGGCTCCCCGGCAGCGTCTCAGATGCGCTGTGATCATGTCATTCATGTTCGGTGACATTGCCGTCACTGACATTGCGGCGGTATCCGGGAGATTGGCCATGTCAAGCCGCCACGGGTTCGGAGCGATCGATCGAAACGGCCCTGCGCCTGAGGCGCTGCCTGTTACCCGATGGGGTTAGTCCGTCTGGCCGGTCCGACAGGGCCCGAACGGCTGGCCTAGGATACGGGTACGTAACTTTGATAGGCCGAACGGTTGGCCTTCCCTTGGCCGGAGTTAACGGCCCGCCGAACAAAAGCCACTGCCGGTCGATGTCTAGGCAGTCGGCGACCCTGCCCGCGACGTCGATGATGTCTGCCGGTCGGCGACCGGCTTCCCAGGTGCTCCAGGTCGCGTAGTGCAGCTCGCACCGAGCTGCGGCTTCGCGGATCGTTAGCCCTTCGAGGCGTCGGGCGAGCACGAGTCGATTCGCGAACGTATCGCTCGGGATGCGCCCCTGTCGTTGCTGGTCAGATCCATCGAGCTTGGCCGGCAGCTCGCGGTCCCCAGAACTCGCGGTAGTCATGCCACGAGTGTGGCGTACGAGCAATATTGTTGGCAATAAGTCCAGATGGATGATCGTATGAACGTGATGTGCCCGAACAGGTAACGACGTAGTCCTTGACTACACCGGTGCTCTTCCGCCAGCCTGTGTAGCGTGACAGCTACACGAGAGCACATCGCAGGCGAGGTTCGCGCCGAGCTGGCCCGGCAAGGCAAGTCGCGCGCCTACCTCGTCGAACTCCTCAACCTCGAAGCCAGTGCCGTGAGCTGGAAGTTGCACGGCAAGCGCTCGTTCCGCGCCGAAGAGCTCGCGGCCATCGCCGCCGGGCTCGGCGTGCCCGTTACCCAGTTCACGGCCGTAGGGCGCCCTGCCGCACCCCGGCGCCGAGGTGCGGCATGACCAACCTTGGATCTCCCGAGTACTCCCCGGCTGGCCGGGACCCTGTTGATGATCCTCTCCTGGGTGATCTTCGGGTGGTCGCTACAACCGGCCAGCCGGGGCCGGCGGCAGGCGAGTTTTGTCACCGCCACTTTTCTTGGTTGTGCCAGGCCGGGCAGGGCCAATGCCAGAGGTCGAACGCGACACCTCGTGTGTGGCTGGTGGCGGAGCAGCCGGGCCGTGAGGTTCTGAAGGTCAGGGACATCGATCTAGATCCGTGGCTGCGGAACGTTTCGGACGGCCCGTCGGAGTTGGACACCTGGTCGCCCGTGGGGGAGCCGGACACGGAGTTGCCCTGGCCTTCGTTGCTGGGTGAGTTCGGTCCGCTCACGGAAGAGCTTGGCCTGCCGTCGCTGTCGGGCCATGGTGCGGCGATGGTGTCTCCCGCTGTCGCCGTTGGGGGTGAGGCGGACCCGGGACTTTCGCGGTCCGGGTCCGCCGACCCTCTCGATGAGCGTGAAGGGGCAGCGTCATGACGGCCCCGGTCCAGGTCTCTGAGCGGGTCGCTGCTGGGGTGGCGTGGCTGGATGAGAACGTGCCTGGCTGGCCGGCGAAGATCGACCTGGACGAGCTGGACATGGGCAGTCCCAGTTGCTGCGTGCTCGGGCAGGTCTATGGCAGCTACTGGCGATCGCCGCTGGTCAGCCACGTTGACTGCGCTTGCGAAGAGTCCAGCATTGAATGCGCTCGGGACTGTGACGGCTTGTGCGGCGATGAGTGTGAATGCTCGCCGGAGTGCGACGACTCGGCTGCTCTTCCGCTCGGGTTCGCGGGCGATCCTTGGCTAACCAACTGCGGCCCTTGCCAGGCTGAGTGGGTCCGTGTCATCACGGCTCGTACTGCTGCTGCGGGTGTGTCGTGAAGCGCCTGCTTTCGCTTGGCGCGGGTGTCCAATCGACCGTTCTTGCCTTGATGACCGCCGACGGCACGCTACCCATGATCGACGGCGCGATCTTCGCTGACACCGGCTGGGAACCGGCGCGGGTGTACGAGCATCTGTTCAAACTCCGCGACGTGCTGACGGCGGCCGGGGTTCCCCTGTACATCGTCGCGAACGGCGACCTGCGCCGGGACGCGATCAGCCCCGAGTACCGATACGCGAGCATCCCGTACTTCGTGCGCAACCCGGACGGCACGGAGGGAATGGGCCGACGGCAATGCACCTCGGAGTACAAACTGGCCCCAATTCGTAGGAAGGTCCGCGAACTACTCGGAGCCTCGGCACCGGACTTTAAACGCGTCCCGGCCGGCCACCGCGCCGAACAGTGGATCGGGTTCTCGACCGACGAGATCATCCGCGTCAGCGACAGCGACGTCCGCTACATCATCAACCGTCATCCGCTCCTTGAGCTGGGCATGTCCCGTACGGACTGCAAACGGTGGCTCGCCGCCCGGGGCTGGGGCAGCGTCGCAAAGAGCGCATGCATTGGTTGCCCGTACCACGGCAACGCGCAGTGGCGGGACATGCGCGACAACCGCCCGGAGGAGTTCGCCGACGCGGTCGCGTTCGATACGTCCATCCGCAAGGGCGGCGCGCGCGGTCTGCCGCTCGATGGTGAGGCATTCCTCCACCGTTCCCGGCTTCCGCTGTCCATCGCCCCGATCGACAGGGTGACACGCACGGAGTGGCGCGAGCGTCAGGGCGACCTGTTTGACCTGGACGAGGACGGCGACCCGGATGGCTGTTCGCCGTACGGCTGCCGCTCCGGCGTGCCCGTACAGGCGGTGTCGTCATGACGTTGAAACGTTCCTGGATGCCGCGGGCGAAGACACCGCTTCGGCGGTACACGGAGCTCCGCCGGTCTGCCGCAGCCACGGCAGCCGGTGTCGAGGGGTCCGCGGGTGGGGGTGCGACGGTGGGCAGGCCGCCCCGCCCGCGGACCGTCGCCGGGCATCGGCTTCCGGTCGCCGTGACGAAGGTCGTGTTCGACCGGTCGGGCGGGTGGTGCGAGATCGGACTGCCGGGTTGCGGGGTCCATGCGGTGCAGTCGCATCACCGGATTACGCAGAAGTCCGGCGGCCGGCACGGCGCCGCAGCGGCCCGGAGTGACCGCTGCTCGAACTTGCTCCATTCGTGCGTGTCGTGCCACGAGACGGTGACCCGTTCCCCGGCCTACTCGCGGCGGTTTGAGCACGGCTGGTCGCTGCTGGAGCACGAGGAACCGTCACAGATCCCGGTCCTGTACCGCGACCAGCTCGTGTACCTCGACGACGTCGGCGGCGTCATCGCCTACGAGACGGCTGGTGCGTGATGGCTACGAGCAGGGATTTGCAGAAGCTCGGAACGCCGTCGGGCGGCTTCGTTGTCGGCGATGGTGTCCCGCCGCGTGACCCGGCAGTGGCGGGTTTCGTGGGCAAACGCCGGGCTGTCCTCGGTGCCGTCCCTCACCCGGACGGGACCAGAGCTGAGCGGCGGGCGTGGGCGAAGGCGCAGCGCCGGAGCGGGAAAGCCGGTACCTGAAACGGGGCGAGTCCCTGGCGGGTGCAACGCCGGGGACTCGCGAGCCAAAGACCTAGCTAATCGGGAGAGAAGACGGCATATGGCTATACGAATGGTACAGGAGTCGGACATCGAGGTGGAACGTGACCACGGACGCCGTGCGGCGCTGGTCGCCGGCCTGCGGGAGTTGGCTGACTTCTTCGCGGCTCACCCGGACTTCCCGATGCCCTACTGTCCGGATTTCACGCATTGCGTCTTGACCGACGACGACCAGGCGGGCATGGCGGAATTGACCGTGATCGCCGCAGGTCTTGGTCTGCCGGTCGACACCACGTCAAATCGCAATCCGGGCGTTGACCGGCAGTTCGGAGGCGTCGCATATCGGGCGTTCTACGTGTCGAAGGAGTCGTCCCGCCGGCACCAGGCCGCTGCCACCTATGGCGGTTGCGTCGAGCCGGACGAGGTGGCGTCGTGACGTTCTGGGACACGCGGTCGACGGCGGTGTCTGACGACGGTCCGCCACCTGTGGGGTCGGCGGAGGTGGCTGAGCTGACCGGCCGACTCTTGCGGGAGCGGGACGCGGCGTTAGAAGAGTTGGCGGCCGAGCGGCTGCGTTCGCAGTCGTTCATCGAAGAGCTGGACATCTCCCGGCAGGCCCCGCCTCCGGTGGCTCGGCTGGTGGCCGTACAGCGGCGGGAAGCCGGCCGGCACGCCGCTAACTGCGTCCGGCTCTCGGACCAGCTGGCAGATCTCCGCAGGGAGAACGAGCGGCTGGCCGTGGAGCTGGATGCGCTCGTACGTACGTACGCCCGCGCGCTCGGTTACGCCGACCCGGATGGTGTGTCGTGACCGGCCCGGCGTGGGACGACCTGATGCGACATGCCCAGGTCATCGCGGAGGAAAGGTCGCATGCCACCTGCCCGAAGCGGGCTTTTGTTCAGGGGAAACGTGATCCCAGCGGCATGTACAGCTGGGGCGTGTACTTGTTCCCCCGCCCGATCATCTCGCGGAGGGTGTGGCCGTCATGAACCGCTGGCTGCTGTTCCTGATCGTCGGCGGTCCGTTATGGCTGCTTTGCGCGTGGCACCTTTCCCGGGACCTCATGGAGTTCGTTGCGCGCCGCGTCCGGCTCCTCCACGAGAACAAGGCGAATGGGGGCCAGATTGACGCTGAAATCGAGCGGGCCCGGAAGTCGATCGAGCTGAACGACTTCGCTCTGTGGGAGTTGGAAACGTCGTCTGCGCGTTCGCGGCGCTGGACTCGGTTGCTTCGGCGGGTGGACCGGTGAACGCGGTGGCGGTGGCGATCGGGCTCTGTGCGCTGTGGGCCACGGTGTGGGCCGCGACGGTATCGATCGCCATCCGGAATGTCCGCCGTCGTGGCGATGACGTGCTCGCGGCGGTGGAGCAGCTGTCCGGGTGGCTCGCGGAGTCGCGGCCGGTCGCCCCGATACATCTACCGGCGGGCGCGTGGGACCTCCCACTGGATCCGTCCCTACCGGACATCCCTCAGGCCCCACCGGCGGGCCGGCTGGTCCATCCCGAACCGCTCGTTGATCCGGCGCTGGCCGATCCGGCCGGCCCTAAGCCGTGGGCCTATCCGAGCCGTCATCAGCATGGAGGTGTCTTGTGAGTGCGGTTGGTGCTGTGTGGGCGGCGTTGCACGCCGGGCATCAGGTGGGTGACCACCTGGCGCAGACGGATCATCAGGCAGCGGGCAAAGCGGCCGCCAAGAACTGGGCGGGCCCGATGGGCGGGCATGTTGCCGGGTACACGGCGTGCCAGGTGGCGGCGTTGGCCGGGCTGCGGCTGGCTGGGGTACGGCTACGCCCTGGTCCTGTCGCTGCCGCTCTGGTGTTGTCTGCGGGTACGCACGCGTTCATCGACCGCAGGTGGCCGGTCCGTTGGGTTCTCCAACACACCGGCTCTCCGCAGTTCGCGGATTTGGCCGGGCACGGTTTGAACGGCCCGTATCTGGCTGACCAGGCTCTGCACACCGGAGTCCTGTATGTGGCGGCTCTGATCGCATCGAGGGGTGCCCGGTGACCGCCGTACTAGCTGTGACTCACCGTCTGGTGGTGGTTGCCCCAGACCAGGGCTGGTTGACGTTGACGGAGCCACGGTCCGGGCGTGCCGAGTTGGGCAACCAGTGGATAGATGCAACGGCTTCTGCCGCCCGGGCCGCTGGCCTGCCGGCGTTGGGCCGGGTCCGAATCCGGATTGAGGCACGCCCCGACAAGGTCGCTTTCGACGGTCCGGGGATCCGGCGCGCGGAGGACGTCCGGCCGACAGTGCACCGGGTAGGTGAGGGCCTGGAGGAGGCGGGGGTGCTCGCGGAGTGGAACCCTGCCGCCGTTCGTCAGGTCCTCGGCGAGGAGCTGATCCTCGGTACACCTACGGGCCCGGCCGGCGGTCGGGGCTACCTGATCATCACTTTCACGGAGGTGGATCGTGGCTGATCATCAGTGTCCCGGTGGCTGCGGCCTGCCGATCGGCCGGCGGTGGTTGGCGTGTCGGGATGACTGGGTCCGGCTACCGGGGCCGCTGCAAGCCGCCCTGAATCATGCGTATCCGTCGCGGTTGCGGGATCCGCGGGCGCACCGTGCGGCCCTGGCTGCGTGTCTGTCGTGGTACCGAGCCAACCCTCGGGTGGTGGCCGGTGGCTGACGACGATGGGATGCCGGAGGTGCCGCCGCGGGGGCGGTTCCGGATCAACTACGCCATCGAGCGTCAGGACGCCGGCGGCGACTTCATCGAGATTGGCTTCGGCGCGTCCTCGACTTCGAGCAGCGTCAACTCGGCGGTCTACGACGTGCAATCCCAGATCCAGAACCGGGAATGGGAGACCTCGGACGACATGCCCGACCCGTCGGAGGTGGACCATGGCTGACGACGATCGGATGCCGCAGGTTGTGAGCACCGCGCAAGAGCATCTGGCCTGGTGTGTGGAACGAGCCATGGTCTACGCGGAGATGGGCGATATGTCCCAGGCGTGGGCGTCCTTCGGGTCGGACTGCCGCAAACACGAGGGCACCGCTCACATTCCATTCCATCTGCTGTACGGCATGGAGATGGTCCGCCAGATCCAGTCCGGTGCGGGCGCTGAGGCGTTCAAGGACTTCGTCAGCGGCTGGAGTGTGACCGGATGAGCACAAATAGCAGCATCGAGTGGACCGAGACCACCTGGAATCCGCTCCTCGGCTGCTCCCGCGTGTCGCCGGGATGTGACCACTGCTACGCGATCAACACCGCCACCCTGCGCGCGGGCAACCCGCACCCGAAGGTTTCGGGCGCGTTCGCCGGGCTCACCGAACGTCGCGACGGCCGGCTCGACTGGACCGGTGCCGTCAACCTTCTCCCCGAACGGCTCGTCCAGCCGCTGAAATGGCGGAAACCTCGCCGGATCTTCGTGAACAGCCTGTCGGATTTGTTCCACGAGAGCGTCCCGGACGAGTACATCGCCCGGGTGTTCGCGGTCATGGCCGCTACTCCGCAGCACACCTACCAGATCTTGACCAAGCGGCATGGCCGGATGCGCAACCTGCTTCGGGACGAGTGCCGGTGCGGTGGCGGCCACGCGCCCGGGGTGCACTTCCGGTCGTCGATGGTATGGGCGGCAACGCCGCACAGCGACTCGTACGTCCCGGGCCTGCCGCAGATCTCGAAGCTGCTGTTCGGCGGCTCTGGATGGCCGCTGCCGAACGTTTGGTTGGGCGTGAGCGTCGAGGACCAGAAGTGGGCCGACATTCGGGTACCGGTCCTGCTCGACACCCCCGCCGCTGTCCGCTGGCTGTCGTGCGAACCGCTACTCGGCCCCCTGGATCTCGCCGGCTGGGCCTACGACCAGGCGTCCCAATCCATCGATTGGGTTGTAGCCGGCGGTGAGTCCGGGCCCGGTGCGAGGCCGATGCTGCCCGACTGGGCCAGGTCACTCCGCGACCAGTGCGTTCAGGGCGGGGTGCCGTTCCTGTTCAAACAATGGGGCAACTGGGCACCGAACGGCTCCCGCGGCATCGGCAACATCAACCCCCGTGAACGGCTCGTCGGGCAACCGGTCGGCGACATGGGTCACCTCGAGGTCATCGAACGGCTCGGCAAGAAAGCCGCCGGACGCCTGCTGGACGGCCGGACCTGGGACGAATACCCCAACCGGGAGGCCGACCGTGGATGACCTTGCCTGGTTGGACCGGTCCGTCGCCGCGTGTACCGGCCATGATCCGGAGGATTTCTTTCCCTCTGAACGGTCCGAGGTTGATTCGTCGCAGCGGACAGAGAGAGCGAAGGCAATTTGCCGTCCCTGCCCGCTCCGCCGGCCGTGCCTCGGGCACGCCATGTCCCATCTCGAACTGCTGGGTGTGTGGGGTGCCACGACGACCAAGGAACGCAGGGACGAGCGCAAGAAGGCGACGAAGAAGTGGTGGCAGCGCTGATGGATCACAAACATTTGGCTGCGGGGCGGGAGACAACCCGAATCCGCCCGGCGGCGGGCCGCCGCCTGATCCGGGTCCGCCGCCGGCCTGCGAGGGCCAGGTGGACATGTTCGAGGTGTTCGCTGACCCAGCTGGTCGAGCACATCGAGAGCGCGGTGACGGCGTGAAGCGCACGGGCGCCACCGTGCGCCGGCCGGTCCCGCACGTCTTCGTGCTGGACGAGGACATCCCACCGGACTGGAAGGGCAAGCGTTTCTGCCGGGCGGTGGCGCCAGACCAGCGGCCCGATGGAGGCCTCCGTCGCTGCGCTCTACCGGAGGGCGACTCTGTGCATGTCGCTGAGGCGGAGTTGGTGTCTGTGGTGGACGTGAAGGGCCGGATCCTCGGGGAGGGCGGCCGGTGATGGAGACGTTGCGGATTAAGCCGTCACGCGGGTATGGCGCCCCGCATGCCATGTTCGCTGGCGATGGCCTGGCATTGACCATCGCGCTGGGTCGCGTGCCGGCGCATTCGCCGTATCGAGCGGGTGACTGGGTCCAATGCCACGGCTATCCCGGATACCCGGCAGGTCCGCAGCAGTGGGGTTTCCGCGGTTTCGTCCTGGCCGGGATGGGTTCCACGATTCTGCGTGGCCTGACTGACGACGGCCGGGAATGGGCGGAGCACTGGGGTGCTCTCGTGCCGGACGGTACGCGGGAGCGGTCCCACGCCATCTGCGTGTGCTGCCCTCGCGTCCGGCGACGGTCGGCGCGTAAGGCGGAGCAACTCGACCTGCTCGGCCTCGCTGATCTTTTCTCGTTCGACTCGAAAGGCGAAAATTGATGACCGAATTGTCCACAGTGGCGGCCGGCGACCTGGACGTGGTCCCCGATAACGACTGGCCCCACAACGATCTGACCCCGGCGGAGCTCGCCGCGATCGAAACGGACCCGCACGTGTCGTTCTGCCGGGAACCTCGAGGGTTATGCGTCCCGTGCATGGAGGCGTTCCGGGCAGTCCGGAGGATTCTGCTGGCGGCTCGCCCCCTGATCGATGAGGAGATCCTGGAGGCGGCGGCGCTCGCCCAGGCGGACGAGCACCGCCGGCTGGCCGTTCAAGGTCTGCTGCTGCCGCCGGGTGCGCAGCGCCGCGTCCAGGTGATGATCACCTGGGTATACGCGGACGGTACAACCGTCGAGTGGGGCCCGGCCACCCTAGAAGATGCCCGGGAGCTGGTGAAGGAACCTCCTGACGCTGCGATGTCGGGGGAGATCCGCACTCGGGACCACTGGGCAGGGCCGTGGAGTGTTGTGGAGCCCGTGGAGGTTCCCGATGCTCCGCGATGACGTCAACAGTGCGTTGGTACAACTCGGCAAGCGGGCCACCGAGGAGCAGGCGCGCCTCCGCGTGCTGGCGCGCTGTCTTGTGCTGGACGAGATCTGCGCCGAGCGGGCCGGGCAGGACGAGAAGTGGGGCCAGCAGGACCACCCCGACGGTACCGGCCCGGATCTCGTATGGATGGCCGCTGAATCCCGCGATGAGGCCCGGACCCAGTGTGACGACAGGTTCGCCCGCGGCGCCGGCACTTGGATGGACATCCTTGAGGAAGAAGTATCCGAGGCGTTCGCCGAGTCTGACCCGCCGTACCTGCGCGCCGAGCTGGTCCAGGTGGCCGCGGTGGCGGTGGCGTGGATTGAAGCGATCGATCGCCGGTTGGCCGCCGAGCCAGTGGAGGTTCCTGGTGGCTAGCCGAACCAAGCGCCGCAGGGTATGGGTGGTGTCCGACGCGGGGTCCGACGACTGTTCGGCGCTCAATGTCTTCGAGCGCGAGGCAGACGCGCGGGAGGCTGTCGACGCGGGGTATGGCGCCGACGTTCAGGGGCGGGTCCTACATGGGCCCGGCGATGTGCCTGCGAGGCGGGTCCGCTGGTCGGGGTCGTCGTCGATCGGTCCTGATGGCAGCGTGCCCGCGACGCCGAGTGTTTTCCCGACGAACGTCTGGGATGAGGGCATGGTCTCACGGCGTACCCGGCCGAGCGTGATCGTCACCGACGACGCGGCCGGCGTCGGGTGGACGGTGGTCCAGGTGAGCGGCTGGGGCGAGGCGGCGGCGTTGAAGGCCCTGACGGGTCGGGTCGCGAAGATCCGCGCGGAGCGCATCGAACCCGCAGAGGTGACGTCGTGATACGGCACAGGATCTGGCCGGTGGAGGTCTGCTCGGTCTGTGGGGAGTACCGACACGTTCGCGGTGACGGGAAAGTCCGCATGCACGCAGCTGCACCGGGGCGGCCGGCCAGCTCGCAGACCTGCGAAGGGTCGGGGCGTCCACCCTCGGAGGTACCTGGTGGTCTGACTGCCGTCGAGTATTTGGCCCGCCACAAGAAGGCGAAGGAGACAGCCGATGGCTAGGTCAGCGATTTGGCCGTCAGGGATCTGCTCGGTGTGCGGCGTGCGTCGTCAGGTCCGCGGCGACGGGTTCATCCGTAGCCATGTTGTTCCGGGGATGTCGGCGCGGTCGAAGCTGACCTGCGGGGGTTCCGGGCGTCCGCCGGTGCGTTCGAAGGGGCAGGCCGATGCCTGACGCGTGGGACGTGATCCAGGATGCGATTGCCCGGCCGTGGACGGTGGTCCCTTCGGTGCCGATGGTGACGGAATCGGTCATCAACTGGCAGGCCGACGCGGTTGTGGCTGCTCTCGGGGAGGCCGGCTACGTCGTGCTTCCCCCGTCACGTACTGCTGCCAGAAACGGCGGTTCCGATGCCTGACCTATCTCCGGGTCTGGTAGCCCAGATCGATCAGGTGTACGCGGCGTCGCTCGCCGATCTCCAAGACATCCTCGATGAGGTGGCGCCGTGGATGGCGCGCGGACCAGGGGTCGCCACGACGTATGCGGCGACAATGCTGCTCCGTTCTGGCTGGACTGAGGAGCAGCTGGCCGGCCTGGCGGCCACCGCGATCGCTGAGTTGATCCGCGCTCGTGCTGCTGCCGTAGTAGAGCCCGAAACGATCGAGGGGCGCTCCGATGTCTAGTCAGCATCGTTCCGGGCGTCGGTCCGGCTGGCGTAGGGGCAGGTCGGTCGATCCGGCGGCGGTGTTCCGGGCGGTGGGTGCCGAACGGATGCCGTTGACGTCGGCGGAGCGTACCGAGGCGGTGCGCCAGCTGACCGCTGAGCGGCTGTCGATCAATGAGACGGCCCGACGTCTGGGTTTGGCCGCCCGGACCGTTACACGTCATCGTGCTGCGGCCCGGCGGAGCGAGAAGACCGGTGCGGGGTGCTCCGATGGCTGACGTGGAGATCCCGGCGAGTTGTTCCGGCCGGCCGACGGTCGGTGGGGTGGTGGCACCGTTCGTGAATATCCGGCTTGCTGATGGTGGGGTGGATTTCCGCACCCCGCATCAGGGCACGTACGAGCGGTGTTGGCGGGAGAACCTGTGTCAGACGTGCGGCTGTCCGGTCGGTCCGTTGGCGGTGCTGTTCGGCGGCCCTAGGCAGGTCCGTGAACGCCGGTTCGATGAGCCTCCGCTGTGTCCTCCGTGCGCCGTGTACGCGTCGCAGGTGTGCCCGATGGTCGCTGGCCGACTGGCCCGGTACGCGTCCCGGGCGCGGCTATCGGAGGGCGCCAGGGGTCATGTCTGCCCGGATGCGGCCTGTTCATGTGGGGGGTTCGTCGCCTCGGATCCGGACGCCTATGACGCTTCGGGTGATCCAGCGCATCCCTGGTACGCCGTGTACGTGCGCACCAACGGCTGGCGACTCGTCGGGCATTGGGTGACGGGGCCCTGCTCGGATCGGGGTTGTCTGCACGACCGGCTGCTGGTCAACGGCTGCCAGTTGATCGAGGTGCCGCGCAAGGTGGTGCTCGTGTCAGCACCCGGCGAGGGTCGGGTCTGGCGGCGGCTGACCGCTGACGAGGTGGGTGCCATTAGCTGATCTACCTGGACAGATACGGCGCGGACACCCGATCTTGGAGGTGTTCGCGCCGAGGCGTAACCCGATGATCCATTGAGTAAGATCGATAGCTGAGACGAGGAGCCTGGGTGTCCGTCAAGGTCATGGCCTGGGTATGGGAGCACTCCCATTCGAGGCTGTCCGCCCGGCTGGTGTTGCTGGCCATCGCTGACCATGCCAACGGCGACGGCATCGACGCGTTTCCCTCGAATCCGCAGCTGATGATGAAGACGGGGCTCAGTGAACGTGCGGTGCGGTGCGCGGTGGCCGAGCTGGTGGACCTGGGGGAGTTGCACGTCTCGGTGGGCGGCGGGCGGGGTAACCCGAATCGGTACCGGGTACTGATGCCGGATCGTTCAGCCGAGGCGCCCGCCGCGCAATCGAACCCGGCAGATATTGCCCCCTATGTGGACGGAAACCCGGCAGATAAAACCCCGTATAGCGTTAACCCGGCAGAGTTAACCCCGTATTCGACGCAGGAAACGGGGCAGAATCCGTCAACAAACCCGGCAGAATCTGCCCCCGGAACCAAAAGACAACCAAGAGCAACCACCAAGCACTCCCCTTCGGGGAGTGCCGCGCCTGCGCCCGCACGTACGCGTACACGCACGCGAGGGACCCGCATCCCGCCTGGCTTCGCTCTCGACGAGGACATGCGGGCCTGGGCCTACGCCGACGCCACCCAGGCCCGTTCATCGCCGCCGGACCCAACCGCGTTCATGGACTGGCTCGACCGGCACACCGAGCAATTCCGCGATCACTGGACCGGCAAGGACGGGTCCAATGCGGTCAAGCTCGACTGGACCGCGACGTGGCGAAACTGGATCCGCAAAGAGATCGACCTGATCGCCCAGCGAGCGGCCCAGCCCGGTACGGCCATCGCACGCTACGGCGGCCCCAACACCCACAAATCGTCCACAACGGACCAACGCGTCGCCGCGGGCCTCGCCCTCGCCGAGCAGCTCGAGGCCAACCCCGACCTGGCGCAACTGGAGGCCCCCCGATGACACCCGCTGACACCGCCCGCGTGCTGTCGAAGGCAGCCGCCTTCGATCAACGCACGATCGGCGCCGCTGACGTGGCCGCGTGGCACGAGGCGATCGGCGACCTCGAGGCCGCCGACGCCCTGGCCGCAGTGACCCGACACTTCCAACGGACCGACCAGCGGGTCATGCCGTCGCACATCCGGCGCCTGGCCGCCGAGATCGCCCGTGAGCGGCGCCGGGCGCTGCGCGAGGCCGCCGAGGCGCGGGCGTTGGAATCCGAGCGGTCCGAGCGGCGTACCGACCGTAGGGCGGAGGTCGCCGCGCTGGTCGAGCAGGTCCGCGGCATCCTCCCGCCGGCCGACGTCGAGGTTCTGCGGCCACGGGCCGCGCACTGGGGCCGTGAGCATCGTGCCTACCGCCGATACGTCGAGGGTGTACCGAACCCGCACTACGACCCCAGCGCGGTGTACGAGGAACCCGATGGCCGCAAGGGGCAGCGATGAGCATCTACGTCACCACGATCAGCATCGACTCGGTTGATCACGCCGATGGCTGTACCCGGCTGAAGCTGATCGCAGGGTTCGAAAACACCTACGAGGACGACCCTGACCAGCCGTGCAGCTGCAACGCGGGCCCACTCATCTACGAGGCGAGCCACATCCTGCCGACACCTGACGGCAAGCGTGGCGGCTGCTTCGACCTGGCCGCGATCCCCGGGTTCATTTCCATGCCCGGCCGCCCGGCGATCGGAACCCTCGACGATGACCGGCCGTACTGGCCGTGGCTGAGGGTCGGCGTCAAGGTGGCCGCTCGGGCCTCATGGTCGGCGGTGGTGTTGACCCGGTTGCAGGTGGCCGAGGTATATGCGGAGCTCGGCGAATGGCTGGCTGCGACAGGCGAGAAGGAGGATTGATCATGGATGGGATGACACCTGGCCGTGAGGTGTATGTGGCAGCGGCAGCTGCGTATGCCGATGAGTTCGCCATCCTGGCGGTGTCCGGACTTGTCGAGCGCCTGAGGTCGACAGTCGATGTCGCGTACCGAGCCGGCCGGGAGGACGCTGCTCGGGACATTGAGGCGGCGGTCGTTGCTGGTGCGCTGATCCCGGAGTGGGCCCGCGACGGCAATGTTCCTCCGACCGCCGCCGCGCTTCGTGCGTGGGCTGCTCAGCTTGCCCGCGGTGAGGGGGGCGACTGCTCATGCCCTGAGCACGACGTGACGACGCTCGGTGAGCCGAGACGTACATGGCTGCCGAGCGTGAATCCGGATTGCTCGATCCACGGGAGGAGCTCGACCGGCGGCCAAGGAGCCGTCGTCCGGGACGAGGTGGTCATCCGTGGTGAGTTGGATATCGCCACTCTGGTGATGGCGTTGGATCGGGTGACGGAGTCAGGCGCTCGGTCCGAGCGCAGTGCAGCGGCCGACTTGCTGGGTCGGCTGGGTGCGGTGATGGGTTCGGATGCGAGGTATCGGTTCAGGGGTAGTGGCCTAGGACGATCTGAGCAGAGTGGTCAGGGGAACACTCCATGACCACCGAACGGTGCGCGGCCGCCGAGCGCTGTACACGCTTCGACCGCCGTGAGCAGTTGGCGGGTGTGACGGAGACGGGGCCGTTGTGTGAGGGCTGCCTCCTCGCGGGCGAATTGGCGGTGCCTGCCCTGGTGCTGGACTTCCGGGACTTGGAGCAGCAGATTCCTGTCGGGCTGGGTATGCGCGGTGACGGACGTGGGTCGGGTGATCCGTCGGTACCGATGCGTCTGGATGTCGCTGCGCTACAGGATGAGATCTGGTGGCTGGCGACGGCGTGGGAAGAGATCGTGCGGGACATGGACCGGTTGTCCACTCCGGAGCTGCGATGGGCGGCCCACGAGTCGGCGCCGGCGCCGAGGCTGCTACGGGGTGTGGAGGTCCAGCGCGCTGTCGGCATCCTCGCGCATCGGGTACGGCAACTGTCACGAGTTCCGTCGCAGCAGTTCTGGCGCTACCCGCCCACGGACGGCTGGTCGGAGGTCAGCGGCGCGCAGGGCCTCGTCGACCTGACCCGGGCGCACCGGCGGGCGATGGCTGTCCAAGGGCTGAACGAGGCCCGACCGGAGCCGTGTGCCGGGGTGCCGTGTCGGGTGTGTGATCTGAAGGCGCTGTTTCGGGAGCCGGGTGAGGACTGGGTCCGGTGCGGCTCCTGCGGCGCCCACTACTCGGCGACGGACTACCGGACCTGGACACGGCTGGTCAGCGCGCACGCGGTACGGACCGACACGCCGCAGGCCGACAGCTTGCCGTTGTGATCACATAGGTTTACCTTGTCCGTACCACGACTGTGTCCACGCAGCCCCAACCCTTCATCTGGTTGGGGCTTCGCTGCGTTCGGAGGTGGGATTGCGGTGAACCTGGATGCCGAGGTCACCGCGGTCGAGGCGGCCGGCGTGCTCGGGGTGGACCGTCATCTGATCTACACCTGGCGGGCACTGGGCAAGGTCACGTCGGTTGGTAGTGGACGGTCACGTCGGTACCGGTGGGGTGACCTGCTGGCAGTAGAGGCGAGGACCCGGCAGTCCGACCCGGCGGGCCAGCGAAGGACGGCGTGACGCCCCCACGCCCCCCGCTCCGACCCTGTACCGCGCGGCACCATCGCCCGCCTGAACCCCATGCCCACGCCGGCCACGCAGCGACCAAGAGGAGAACCATGACCACAGTTGAAGCGGTATCGGCGAACGGCACCGGCTGCCCCGGAGCAACCCCTACTGCGGACCTCGTCGGGGACACGGTCGAGGTCACGATTCCCGGTTTCACCGTGAAGCGGGGTACCGGCGCGACGCCGACCGAGTTCCGTAAGAACTGCCAGTTCTCCCTGCGTGTCACTGACCCCCGGCGTTTCGCGCTGGCCGGGGTTGACACCGAGGGCACGCTTGACATCCACTCCGGCACCACCGCGAAGTTGACGATCAAGTATTACTTCCAAGGCGCAGCCAGCACCTCGCTGATCCACAGCTTCACCGGCCCGGAAACCGGTGGCTGGGCAGACAGCTCAGACGCCGCCGCGCTGGTGTACGGCGACGGCACGAAGTTGCTGAACGTCAACACGGAGCTGCTGCTCACCGGTACCGGGACTGCTGTGGACACGTTCAGCCTCGCGGCGCCGGTCATTGTCCGGCTCGCCTGGGAAGCCTGACCCCCTGGTCGAAATGGCGGGCGCGGCGGCGCTGTCCCGTGCGCCTTAGTCGACGGAGCCTTCCGGCTGTTCCGGCATGGTCGCCAACTGCTCTCGCGCGGCTTGCACCTCCGCGATGAACACGTCGAGCTTGGTCAGCGCGTCCGCCCGGTCCGGAGTGGAGACGACCTCCCAGCTGTCGCATTGGTGCGGCAGTTGCACCAACCAGTGCATCGACCGGGCAATGCGCTTGAGCGCTGCGTCGTACGTGTTCTGGAGTCCTTGACCGACCTCGAACTCGTACTCGCCACCCATTGACTTCATGTCACCCACCCTAGGGAGCCGTCGATGCCCGAGGACACCCCGATCGACCTCGACAAGCTCCGTTCGCTGGGCTTCCTGTCACGCGGGCGCACCGCACCACGGGTGCGGGAGTGGCGCTCCGATGACGGGGAACGCCACAAAGCGACGACCGACGAGCTGAACTCGACGGTCACGCAGCATGCCCGCGGTGACCGCCAGGACGTCATGCTCCGGCCCGAAACCATCCGCAAACACATCTCGGAGCTGGTGCGATGAAACAAGATCCGGTACTCGTCGACCCGGACGGGCATCACCCGTACGCCAAAGAGCGAGCCCTCGACGCCGGGCTGTCCGGGGAGGTCGCCGACCTGTGCGAGCGGATCGTGATGGCCGAACGGGCTGTCCGGCTGACTCCGGGCGACGAGGTGGCCATGGCCGAGTACGAGGCCGCGGTGGCCGCAGCTCAGGCGTACAACGGGCCGCGACGAGCTACTGGGGTAGCTGTCGGCGGCGACGCGGTAAGGGTGGGCTGACATGGCGGTAACCAAGTCCGGCGCATATGTGCACACGTTCCAGGAGGCGCTCCGCGCGACCGCGATCACCGGCACCGGCGGCCTCGACCTGCGGTTAGCCACGGCGAAAATCGCGCTGATCTCCAACTCGGCGTCTGATGGTGTGGCGCCGATCAACTTCTCCGCGACCACGGTCGGCTGGGCCAACACCAACGAAGTGTCCGGGACCGGCTGGGCAACCGGCGGTGTCCTGTTGTCGGCGGCCGCGGCCGGTGCGACATCCGTCGTCCCGACCGTCGCGGAGGGAACCACCGGGTCGTTGCGCTACAACTGGACGTCCAGTTTGTCCGTCGCATCGACGACGCTTGTAGCGGCAGTCGGGGCAATCATCTACCTCGACTCGATCACCGCCCCCGCCGATTTGGTCGACGCCATGTTCCTGTTCATCTATTTCGGTGGTGCGTTCACCACAACCGCCGGAACATTCGGGATCACCCCATCCGCGACGGGTCTACTCGAAGTGGATTACACCCCCTAAAAAGGGGGGGCGGGTTCCCGTGAGTATCAGTACCGACGACATCATCCAGTCGGCCACCGGAACGTTCAACGCCACATCCGGCACGGCCACGCTCCCGGGCGGAACCACGGACGGAAACACCGTCTGGTTGTGCGTGATGACGTTCGGTACCAGCGCACCGCTGGTCACCGGGTTCACCCGCGATCACGGCGGTGCGGTGAGCAGCGCCAAATCGTATGTGCTGCGGCAATCGAATGTGACCGCTGGGACAAGCTCCTGGTCGATCACCGGGTTCGGCAGCGCTCAACCAACTGTCTGGTTCGCATTCGAAATCCAGGGGTTGGCGCGGATTGGGCAGCCCGAATGTAACTCCCTGATCAGCGGCGCTTCATTCGTCGGCGCAACATCTATTGCCTCCGCGACAACCCCGGCTAGCACCCTCTATGAGGGTCTGGTCCTCGCGTTCCATGGCGGCCAGAACGTCAGCAGCGCGACGATCCCGACGTGGTCGGGGCAGACGAACGATTTCGTCGAATATGTCGAGAACTCGATCGTCGTCGGCAGCACCGCAACATCCGCCGCGGTCAGTTTCTACCATGCGGTAGACATCTCCGCCGGATACCAGTGCACCGCCACGGCGAGCATCGCTGTCACGGCCAGCGCGGTTGTGGTCGTGTACGCACCTGCCGGTGCGCACCGGATTCCTAACCCCGACCTCATCATGGGATTCGAAACCGGCACCATCGCCGGGTGGACAACGGGAAACACAGCCTGCCCGCCAGTCGATGTGGTCGTGGGAACACCGGCGATCGTCTCCACATCCCCGAGAACAGGGACGTACTGCCTGGAGCTGGCTGCGACGACGGCCGCCGAGTCCATCGCCTGGACAACAACCGGTGCGCTCAGCCTCTATCCGGCGCCGAGCGGCTTCACGGCCTTCCGCCAGTACGTGGCCCGGGTGTCGTTCTACTTCCCGACGTCGCTGCCGGCGTCCGACGTCGCCGTGATGGACATGACCACCGGCTCCGGGGCGTCCCTGAACGGTGTGACCGCCACCTTCCGGGTAGCCACCGGCCAGCTCGGCGTCGCCGTGTCTGAGGCGTCCCACGGTACCGGTACGGAGGTATTGAGCACCGCCACGCTGGTAGCTAACACGTGGTACTCGCTCGACATAGCCATCGACATGGACAACGGCGACCGCAGCCTCGGCGGCCTATGGTTTTCGGACTGGGCATTGGACGGGGTTGCCCAGACCCAGGCGGTCAAATCGACCACCACCACCGGCGCGAACGCGACCATTTCCCAGCTCCGCCTCGGATGGTTGACCAGCACAACCGCGACAATCCGGTACGACGACGTGGTCGGCACCAAACACCCCGGCCACTATCCGTTGGGCGACATCGGGATCTACCCGCTCGGCGTGGACCCGGCCGGCACGGTCACCCTGTCCGGTACCACCGGGAACTTCAACACGTTCACGTCGAACGGCACGCTGGCCGCGTGGAACGCGACCACCGCCCGGAACAACATTGATGAGATCCCGGCGACCATCGGCGCCAGCGCGGACGGGTTCGCACAGATCACGGTCGCGGCGTCCGACTATGTCGAGGTCCCGATGCTCACCAGGTCGGGCGCTACGAACTACGAAACGATTCGCGGTGTCCGGTGGTATTTCCCAGGCTGGGCAGCCTCGACGACCGCGGCGACGATCGGAATGCGCGGGTTCGACGGCACCACCGAAACGGTCCTACTCGCGGCGGCCGACCCGAACTTCGACAACTCCACCACAACCCCGGCATGGGTGTGCCGCATGCACCGCGCTCTCGCGTCGAGCACGCCCTACATCTGGACTCAGGCGCAACTTGATGCCCTGACCGCCCGGGTCGGATTCTCCACCGGCGCAACTCCGGACATTGGTGTCCACGCAATCCTCGCCGAAGTCGCCATGCGTCGCGCCTATGAACAGCAGGTGCTGGAAGCCAGTGGGGTAATCATCTATGCCCGGCTTGATCCGGACACCGGGAACATCATCGCGATGCGACTGGTCGCGCCGGTCGCCGGAGACGCCTGGGCCCTGTACACCGTCAACGGTGTTGACGTAAACCGCACCGCTACAGCAGGTACCGAAGACGTGTACTACATCGGCGCGGAATCCAACGCAGTCGTGTCGTTCTGGACCGGCGGATTGTCTTGACCGCGCAGGTCCGGTCGACAGGCTCGGGCAGCTCCGGATCTGCGACAGCGACCACGTTCTCCCCGCCCATGCCCGCGGGATTCGTTACCGGCGATCTCCTCATCGGCGTCGCGTGCGGAAGCACCGGCACAGTGCCGGCGACCCGGCCATCCGGGTCAACTTCTGTCAACAACGTCGCGGACGGCACCGTCTTCAACCTGGACGTCGTCAGGAAAGTCGCGGTGCTCGGCGACGTGTTCACCTGGACGATCGGCACCGCCCAAAAATGGGCTGGGTGTGTCATCGCCATCCGGCTGTTCGACCCGGCCACACCCATCGTCGGGAACACCGCCGTAGCGCAAGGCGCCACGGCCAGCTTGTCCTTCATCACCACCGCAGCGACCCCCACGAGCGCCGACAGCTTGATGATCGCCGTGTTCGGCCTCCAGGCGGCGAACGCCTGGACGTGCAGCTCGACGACACCGTCCATGACGGAGATCGCCGACGTGGCATCGTCCGGCACCACCCCGGCCAGCTGCGGCGTATACGTGTCAGCGACGCCCCCGGCGATCGCATCCATCAACCGGACCGGCACCAGCACCGTCAGCAGCGCCAACGGCTGCATGTTCCAGGTGTTCATCAACCCGGGCCCGCAGATACCCGAGTGGACACAGCGGTCACCGAGCCCTATCGAGCAGGGGAACGTCGCCGGCCCGTACGCGCCGCTGGCATCCCCATCGCGGATATTCGGAGGCTGACGTGCGTCAATCAGCTGCTTGGCGCACCACCGGCGCAGGCTCAGCCACTCTCCCGGCGGCCAGCGTGTACGCGTCGAGCGCGGGGGCACTGTGGGTCACCGAGCTCGGAATCACCAACACCACGGTGACCGCGTTTGAGTGCTCGCTGAAACGGCTGACGACCACCGGCACTCAGGGCACCGCCCAAACGGTCGTATGGGAAGAGAACGACGGGAACTTCTCGGCCAGAGGCGACCCTCGGGATACACACACCGTCGCGCCGACCCTGGTGGCCGGCGAGCTGCGGCGGGCGTCAATCGGCGCCAGCATTGGCAGCGGCGTGATCTGGACGTTCGGCGGTCGCGGCCTATTCATCCCGGCTGGTACGACCAACGCGGTCGGGTTGATGCCGATGACCGGCACCGGGCAGATCTTCGACGTCTACATGAGCTGGGATTCGTAGCGGTTTGGAGTAGCCGTCGTGGTCGCTGTCCGCCGCTCGCCGACCCGTGGTTTGTTGCCAGTAGGCCGGCTCGCGTCGCGGCTGCTCCGCCCGGCCGCGTCGTCAAACGTTGACGCCACCGCGACCCCCGCGGTAGTCGCCGGTACCGCCACAATCCCCGGGCCGATCATCTCGGCTACCGCTACACCTGGGGTAGTTACTGGTACGGCCACGATCCCTATCCCGGTCGTCCAGGCCGCCGCTACGCCCGCTGTGGTCGCCGGGGTTGCGACCATCCCAACACCGCCCCTGACCGTCACGGTGGCCCCGGCGGTAGTTGCCGGTACCGCGACTATCCCGACGCCAGTTGTGGCGGTCACCGCCATCCCCGGTGTCGTGGCGGGCAGCACGACAATTCCAACCCCGACCGTGACGGCTACCGCGAACGCCACCGTCACCCCGGCGGTGGTCGGGGCTACGGTCACGATCCCGACCCCGACCGTCAAGGTCGCTGCGGCCCCCGTCGTCGTGGCCGGTACGGCGATCATCCCGACTCCGGTACTCACGGCCGCCGCGACACCGTCTGTTGTCGCCGGCACCGCGACGATCCCGGCCCCGACTCTGGCCGCCACGGTCACCCCGACCGTCGTGGCCGGCGTGACATCGATACCCGCGCCGACGGTCAAAGTCACCGTCGGCCCGGCCGTCGTCGCCGGCGCGGTCACGATCCCGGGCCCGGTCGACACGGTCGCGGCTACCCCAGGCGTAGTGGTCGGCACCGTCACGATCCCGGCCCCGACGATCGCTGTGACCGTCCAGTTGGCCGTGGTCGCCGGTGTTGCCACGATCCCGGCCCCGACGGTCAGCGCCAGCGGGAACGCCACCGTCGCCGCGGTTGTCGTCGCCGGTACCGTCACCATCCCTGGGCCGGTCGTCAAGGCGACTGCGACTGCTGCGGTGGTCATTGGGGCCGTCACGATCCCGACCCCGGTGGTCAAGGCCACCGCGACACCCGGCGTAGTCGCTGGGTCCACGACGATCCCCGGCCCGACGGTCATAGTCGGCGCGAACGCCACGGTGTCTCCGCCCGTCGTGGCCTGCACAGTCACGATCCCCATGCCGACAACAGCGGCTATTACCGCTGCGACCACGGTGTCGGGTGTCGTCACGATCCCGGCGCCAACAGTCAAGGTGACCGTCACCCCGACGACGGTGTTCGCCATGGCCGGTATCCCGGTCCCGACGATCGTCATCACCTCGGCGTACGAACCGATCCTGATCGGCGTGGACGGTGCACTGGTCGGCGCCGGTGTCCTCGACGGTGATGCGCTGCTGGTCGGCGCGGTCGCGGGGAGCGCCGTGTCCACGGGTGTCGTCGACGGCGAGGCCGTGTCGGTGGGTTCGGTGGATGGCGGCTCGGTCCTCGTCGGGTTGGTGGGCTGATGGCATGAGCTATGCCCAGCAGGTTGCTCATCCGGCGCCGCGGGCCGGGCGTGGTGGTCCCGGGTACCAGCGTGCTGCTGCGGTGGTCAGACAGCGGGCTGAGAAGGGGGAGCCCTGCTACTTCTGGCGGCGTGACCCTGCCTGCCCCGGTCCGGGCTTCGACTGGGCGCTACCGCACAACCACCGTCACGCCTACACCACCCACCATCTGCACCGCCTGATGGACGGTGGGCAACCGGTGCCCGACCCGGGCCTGATGGCTCCGGCTCATCGTGGCTGCAATGCCCGGGATGGGCTTCGGGCGCAGAACGCCAGGCGTCAGGGCGTGCAGCTACCCGCTGTTGCGGCTGGGCAGGCAGCGGAGCGTACGTCCCGACGGTGGTGACGATGAGTAATGGCATGACGGTGCGTGATGGTGACGCATGGTCACTATACAACGTGATGCATAACGCGGCATTACACAGTAGGTGGCGTGCACCGACATGGTCCGCGCGAAGCGCCGTCGACTAGAGCCAACGAACGATCAAGGGTCTGACCTGCTAAAACTTACCGTGATCACGGGTTTTTTCCGTGTCACTACGACCGACAGCAAGCTGCCGAAGGCTC
>Ga0137412_10000055_pt1 | contig 59446 bp, 55 predicted proteins | sample CZODoug2_1_16fun_FD_122160 | JGI IMG/M metagenome (GOLD analysis project Ga0137412, IMG submission 122160) | Vadose zone soil fungal communities from Angelo Coast Range Reserve, California, USA - CZODoug2_1_16fungal (Hybrid Assembly) | ecosystem: Environmental > Terrestrial > Soil > Vadose zone...
AGGTGAAAGCCAAACATGTTTTCCCAAGGGAACGGTCCATCGTAGAGACCGGGGACGTTCTCTTCCTTTATGTCCCCGAAGGAAAGATGACGCACGGTGTATGGCACAATTTTCAGGTTCCCACCGCCGCCTGCGCCTTCTTCAGCTTTGTTTTCCTCAAGCTTGATTCCGGCTTCCTTGATAACCGACTCAGCCAGTTTAACACCCGCGCCCATCAATCCTGAGTCAACGAAAAGCAGCGTGGGCGGAAGCGTCTCCACGCGACCCCAACCCACCATGAAATGGTCGCTTGCCATCCAAATCGGCACCGCGACTCTTTTGCCCAGCGACTTTTTAAATTCCTCCAGGCTTTTGGCGTCCTTGCGGCGCAGCACAAGCTCGCCGCGCGGATAATCCATGGTCGCCAGGAAATGGTAGAACAGAGTGGTTCCGATAATTCCGTCGATTTGTTTCACGCCAAATCCTTTCGAGAGTTGGCGCAAGGGAAGCATTGCCGTGGGCACGTTTTTGACGGTCCAATCACCGACAGTGAGCGACTCAATCCGCCCAAGCTGAACATCAGTGTGCTGCCCGCCCGAAAAGGTGCCTTGCACCGCGGCGAATTGCGGAGCACCGAGCTCCTTGGCGAAGTCCGTGTCGAGCGTGACCTCCGAACCGCCGGTATCAATGAAGAAGGTGACTTCCTTACCGCCGTTCACGCGCACGTTGAGGACTGGCAGCGGATCCGTTTTTACAAACTTCGCACGCGTACTGGTGCCGTTGCCTTGCAATTCATAAGGCCTCTGGCCCTTGAAGCTTTCCAGCATCGCGACGTTCAGTGTCGGATACTGCTCAATAACCAGCTTGTTGCCGCTCACGTCGACGCCGCTCAGCGAAGCCGCCGCTTTTTGGAAATCGTCGCGGCGATAAAACAGTTCGGCCAGCATGACTTTGGCGTCCGTGTCATTTGGCCGCAGGGCTATCGCCTTTTCCAGCCATTTCTGTGCATCGTCCAGCCTGTTGGCAAGCAATGCGATGCGACCCAACTGAAGAGTTGCCGAATAGTCGTTAGGCTTTTGAGCGGCGATTCGCGCGTAGAGTTTGCCGGCGTCAGCAAACTTCCCAAGCTGAAAGAGCCGATCGGCCGAATCAATTTCTGATTCCTGTGGCGGGGATGCCGCTTGTCCTAGAAAACTACAAGACGCGATAACTACAGCGACGGTGCAGGCAATGTGTTTGTTCGTAGACATGATAATTGATAGTGCAATGTGGGCATTTCATCTGCAATGAAGTAAAGATCCGCTCTCACAAAAAACTGGGCGACTCTGATGCCGCGACTCCCTCGGTGATTTACTGATCGACAGCAGCGATGGCACGGCTCTTTGCGAAATTCATTTTCGCTGGTCTCAAAGATGCTTAAACTCCTGACGCACACGCGCCGATGTGGCGAAATGGCAGACGCAACGGACTTAAAATCCGTTGGGCTTAAACGGCCCGTGCCGGTTCGAGTCCGGCCATCGGCAATTTGCTCGAAGCGCGTGAATCGTTCCGCCTTCGCCCCGCTACGGCGTGACAGGTAAATCGTTGAAGCGTTACATCGGAAAACGATTCACGAATCGCGAATTACCAATTACGATTCAGAAATGGAACGCCCACTTTTCATTCCGATAATTCTGGGCACGGCGCGGCGAGGGAGACAGAGCGAGAACGTAGCGCGCTTTGTCTTTGAGCAAACAAAGAAGCGCAAGGACATCGAGACGGAGTTGATTGACGTCTGCAAACTTCCAATGCGACTTGACGACGCCGGAGAACAAATGAAAGACCCAACGTACTCAGCGACTATCGAACGTTGCGATGGGCTCATTATAGTAACGCCCGAATACAATCATGGTTATCCCGGCCTTCTCAAGCACGCGCTCGATATGAATCTGGAGGAGTACATTCACAAGGCAGTCGGCATTTGCGGTGTCTCGGCGGGACCATTTGGCGGTGCGCGAGTAATCGAGGGGCTGCTGCCGGTCATGCGCGAGCTGGGCCTGGTAACAATTTTTTGGGACGTGAATTTCGGGAACGTGGAAAAGCTTTTCGATGAACGGGGAAATTTGCTCGATCAAAGTTATGTGCGACGCCTCGACAAATTCCTGAACGAATTGATCTGGATGGCTCGCGTTCTTCGCCACGGACGAGAAAACGTCCCTGAAGTTAAGACGGAGTAGTTGGGCGAGAGCCATGTCGAAAGATGCGCTAGCCGAGCGAATGCAGCGCCTTGGCATTCGTGTTGCCGATCTTGAAGAAACCTTTGCGCGATCCAGTGGACCTGGCGGCCAAAACGTAAACAAAGTTGCAACCGCTGTAACGCTGCGTCACGGGCCAAGTGGCATCAGCGTGACTGTGCAGGATTCGCGGTCGCAGGCGGTAAACCGCAAGCTGGCGCGGGAACGATTACTTGATGCGATCGAGAGCGCTCGCGAACAACAGCGTGTGGCCGAAGTCGCGAAGCGCCAAAAAGAGCGGCGAAGAAAATCGCCGAGGCCGGCTGCGCTCAAAAGGAAAATTCTTGAATCGAAACGGAAACGTGGAGAGCTAAAGAAGCAGCGCACGAAGTTCGAGATTTAAAAAGAATTCTTTGCTTTAATACGTCTGGCGAAGCGATTTGCGACGAATTGCTTGTTGAAGAAACAATATATGCTTATGAAAAGAGTAATCATACTTGGTTCGGCGCTTTCCGTTTTCGTCTTGATGCTGGTGTCTTGCGCCAGCGAGCCTGAGGCGACTACCACCACAACGCGCCAGACTACGGTCACAACGCCGGTACAGCCGCCGACGTCGCAATCAACGACAACTACCACGCACATGGGTGGCGGCTACTGATCGGTAGAAGCCAGCGCCGCCACTCCGCAACACGGTCGCTTTTTATGAGCGTGTACTACGCGGTTGTCTTCGTGGAGTGCGGCGGTGCTCCACCGCCGCTTTCTATCGGCTAGCTCTACGATTTCTCCGCGGGTGCCTCCGCGGTTTGTGCTTCTTCCTCAGCCCGGCTGACTACTGGCGCAATCGCCTGGAGCTTTTCGCTCTTGCGAAGATCCATCAATTTTACGCCCATGGTATTTCGACCAGTTTCGCGAATTTCTTTGACCCGCGTTCGCACCATCTGACCCTTGTTGGTGATGAGCATGATCTCATCAATCTCGCGGACAGTCAGCGCGCCAACCACCTCACCGGTTTTTTCACCGGTTTTCATGGTAATAATGCCTTTGCCGCCTCGCGATTGCCGCCGGTAATCGTCGAACGTCGTGCGTTTACCGATTCCGTTTTCGCCGGCGACCAGAAGCATTGCGTTTGAATCGACAATAGCGGTGGCCACGACGTGATCGCTTTTTTCAGGGCGAATCCCCCAAACGCCGACCGTGTTACGGCCCTGATCGCGCAGTTGTTCTTCGTGAAATCGCAGACTCATCCCATGCCTGGTGATGAGCACGATCTCGTCATTGCCATTCGTTAGTTTTGCATCAATCAGCCGGTCATCTTTCTCGATTTGGATAGCAATAATGCCGCCTTTGCGAACATTGCGGTAATTGGAAAGATTCGATTTTTTAACGATGCCGGACTGGGTTGCGAACACGATGTGCAGGTTTTCGTCCCAGGTTTGATCGACGGCGCTCGGTCCTATGCCGGATTTTTTGGATTGAATGCGAATCGTAGCCGCGATTTTTTCATCGGGCCTGAGCTCGAGAAGATTCGCGATGGATCGGCCCTTGGCTGCGCGGCCCATCTCGGGAATTTCGTAAACCTTTTCTACGTAAGCGCGTCCTGATGCCGTGAAAAACATCAAGTAATCATGCGTGGTCGCGGTGAAAAGATGCTGGACGAAATCGCCTTCCTCCTCCTCCGTGGCGCCTTCGCGCGTTTGCATTCCGATCACGCCTTTGCCGCCGCGCCGCTGCGCACGAAACGCGCTCACAGCCGTGCGTTTGATAAAACCGCCGTGGGTGATGCTGATGATGCAGCCCTCATTGGCGATGAGGTCTTCCATGTTAATCTCGGTCTCGGCGGGCGCAATCTGAGTCAGGCGCGGCGATCCGTATTTGTCGCGAATTTCGCGGAGCTCTTCTTTGATTATCGTGAAGACGCGTTGCTCCTTTGCCAGAATATCGCGAAGATCTTTGATCGACTCGAGCAGGTCCTTGTATTCCTTGTCGATCTTTTCGCGTTCGAGCCCGGTGAGTTGATACAGACGAAGATTAAGGATTTCGTCAGCTTGCTGTTCGCTGAAAGCGTAACGTCCATTCGTTAGGCGGGTCTCGCTGCGAATCAGGACGCCGAGCTGTTCGACCTGGCGCCTGGTGAATTCGAAGGCCAACAGTTTCACTCGCGCTTCATCGCGACTGGCAGATCCGCGAATGATTCGAATAAATTCGTCCAGGTTGGCCAGCGCAATAAGGTAACCTTCGAGCGTTTCCGCGCGCTGCTCTGCTTTACGCAATTCGAAACGAGCGCGGCGCAGCACAACATCGCGGCGGTGCTCGATGTAGCAGGCATTGGCTTCCTTGAGCGAAAGCAGTTTGGGCCGCCCATGATCAATCGCGAGCATGATTACCGCGAATGAGCTCTCCATCGCAGTGTGCTTATAGAGATTGTTGATGACGACCTTTGGATTGCCGTCGCGCTTCAGCTCGATAACCACTCGTGTATTCTCATCCGACTCGTCACGAACGGCGCTGATGTCTGTCAGCACTTTTTCGTTCACTAGCGACGCGATGCGTTCAACGAGGGTGGCGCGATTGACGTTGTACGGAATTTCAGTGATGACGATTTGTTCCTTGCCGCCTTTGAGCTCCTCGATGCCGGCCTTGCCGCGCACCTTCATACTGCCACGGCCAGTCTCGAGATATTGTTTGATTCCCGAGACGCCGCAGATCGCGCAGCCGGTTGGAAAGTCCGGCCCTTTCACGTGCTTCATCAGCTGGTCGAGCGTGATGTCTGGATCGTCGATTTGCGCGCAGACTCCATCGATCACTTCGCTGAGATTGTGGGGCGGAATATTGGTCGCCATGCCCACCGCGATACCGGTCCCGCCGTTAACAAGCAGATTCGGAAATGCAGCTGGAAACACGGTCGGCTCGGTGCGGGTCTCATCGTAATTTGGGACGAAATCGACCGTGTCCTTGTCCATGTCGGTCATGAGCGCGGCGCCGAGATGCGTCATCCGCGCTTCGGTATAACGCATGGCGGCAGGCGGATCGCCTTCGACCGAGCCGAAGTTACCCTGGCCATTGATCAGCGTTTCGCGCATCGCCCACGGCTGCGCCATGTGGACGAGCGTCGGATAAATCACCGCTTCGCCGTGCGGGTGATAATTTCCGCTGGTATCACCGCAAATTTTCGCGCACTTGCGATGCTGTCGCCCCGGAAAGAGCGACAGATCATGCATCGCGAAAAGAATTCTGCGCTGCGATGGTTTGAGTCCGTCGCGCGCGTCCGGCAACGCGCGCGAAATGATGACCGACATCGAGTAATCGAGGAAGGACCTCGATACTTCCTCGGCTACATTTATGGGCTCAATTTTCTCGTTTGGATTTAGCATGATTATTTGGTCTTACCCAGTCGCGGGCGAGTAGACGGAAGGACGCTCGGTAAGGAAGCGTTCTTCCCAGATCCGCGAAATTTCATCCGCCTGTCTGACTGTCACAGGAGGACCGATCCGAGCACGGGGCGGCAGCGAGATCTTCAAGAAATCCAGCACGCCGCGGATGGCTGCCTCATAATCGCGGCATAATTCCTCGTACGCGATCTGGAAAGGGTCAATGCCGATTAGCTGAAAAAATGTGTGCCAGATCTTTTCCTGTCGCTCGGCTTCGCGAAGAGATTGTTCGATCAACTCCGGGTCGAATTGCGGTTCACGTAACGCGGCTTTTCCCTCCTGCACTTTCCAAAGACCAGTCTGAAGCGCACGTGCCGTGGAGAGCGCTTGCCGCAGTTTATGGCGGCGGACAATGTGAACGAAGCGAAGGCGTGGGAAGGCATTTCTCAACATAGTGAGATCATCCGTCGCCGCGCTGCCAAAAGCACTAGTGTCTCGCAGCCGGGCGAGGAAATCGTCCAGATACCAACTCATTAGCTTAAAGCCGAACACCTCATTGTGGGTTGTCTTTTTGTTCACGACGCCGCGCACGTAACCCGGATAATCAGCATTTGGATCCACCCCGAGCTCGGCACCGTAGCGATCCTCGGACTTGGGGAGGAAGAATTGTTTCGGCATGCCGGCCTGGCGGGTGGCGCGCAAGCCGTCCGTCAACAAGTTGCTACCCGAACGCGGAATTGTGCAGATAACGTAACAGCGTCGCGGATGGCGTAGTTTGTGAAACAGGCCTCCCATCTTGGAATTTACACGTCGAGATTGCGCACATTTAGCGCGTTGTCTTCGATGAATTGCCGGCGTGGCTCGACAACATCACCCATCAGAATCGTGAACATTTTATCGGCATCGACAGCGTTATCGTCGTTCAGGTCCACCTTCAGGAGTTTGCGTTTCTCCGGATTCATCGTGGTCTCAAACAACTCCTTGGCGTTCATTTCGCCGAGACCTTTGAAACGTTTGATCTGCACTCCGCGGCGACCAATCTCCAGGATCTTCGCGAGGATTTCGGGAATCGAAAACAGCGGATGTGAAACCGCTTTGTCGCCTTCGCCTTCAATCAACTCAAAGATCGGCTGGTCGCTGGTCGCGTAATGGTCAACTTTCAAACCTTTGCGTGCCAGTTCGGCAATGATTTTTTCGATCGCAGCAGATTCGTGTAGCTCTACTAGTCTTCCACGTCTGCGGCTCCCATCTGCCCGCGCCGGCTGTTCGCTCAGCGGAAGCAATTCCTGGCCAAGCTCGGTGTCGAACAGATTCAGGTCCAGATTTTCCTGGTGAAAATTGCGAACTTCTTTTTCGTCGTGAAAATAATGGACGGTTTCCTCGTTTCCCTCGCGCACTTTCACCAGATACGTTGGAAGCTTGCCCGACTTGGAGTTTCGTTGAGCAAGATAAGTTTCGAAGTCGCCGCCATGGCGGCGAACCGCTTCGCTTAGCTTCGCAAGTTTCTCGAGCGATTCGAGAATATCCTTTAGTTGCGCCGCAGGGATTTCTTTGTCGTCGGCCAGATTTTTCAGGCGCACATCCTCCGCGCCCAACGAAATGAGGATCTTGTTTAACTGGGCATCGTCATCGACATATTCCTCGCGTTTCTTCCGCTTAATTTGGTAAAGCGGCGGTTGCGCAATGTAAATTTTGCCCGCGCGGACCAGCTCGGTCATCTGCCGGAAAAAGAAAGTAAGTAGCAGAGTGCGAATGTGCGATCCATCGACGTCGGCATCGGTCATGATAATGATCCGCCCGTAGCGTAGCTTGGCAATATCGAAGCGACCTTCGTCCTTGCCGTTGCCATCCTCTTTCGATTTGCCGATCCCGGTGCCGATGGCCGTAATCATGGACTGGATCTCATTGTTCTTGAGGAATTGATCCTCGCGCGCTTTTTCGACGTTTATCAATTTTCCGCGGATAGGAAGAATGGCTTGATAACGTCGATCACGTCCTTGTTTGGCGGAGCCACCTGCCGAATCGCCTTCGACGATGTAAAGCTCGGTGAATTCCGGGTCGCGCTCAGAGCAATCCGCGAGTTTCCCAGGCAAACCGCCACCGGTGAGAGCGCCTTTGCGAATCGTTTCCCTGGCTTTTCGAGCGGCTTCCCGCGCTCGCGCTGCAGTGAGAACTTTGTCGAAAACTCGCTTCGCGATCGGCGGATTCTTGTCGAAGAAGGTCATTAGGCCGTCATAGACGACTGAGTTTACGATCCCGTCGATCTCTGTGTTGACGAGCTTCACCTTCGTTTGCGATTCGAAGCGCGGATTAGGCAACTTGATGCTGAGTACACAAATCAATCCTTCGCGCACATCGTCTCCGGAAATCGAAGGGTCCTTTTCTTTAAGAAGGTTGTTTGATCTCGCGTACTGATTGACGGCCTTGGTGAGCGCTGTGCGGAAGCCAGTCACGTGCGTGCCGCCATCTGGATTTGGAATCGAATTGGCAAACGGCAAGATCTGGTCGTTGTAGCTGTCGTTGTATTGCAGCACCACATCGAGAAACACTTCATCGCGCTGTCGCGAGATGACGATCGGCTTCGGATGCAGGACCTGCTTGTTCTCGCCGAGCTGTTTTACGAATTCTTCGATACCTTGTTTGTAAAAAAATCTTTCAATCTTTGCCGGGTCCGCGCGCTCATCCGTAAGCGTGATTTCGAGACCGGGATTGAGAAACGCCAATTCGCGTAACCGCGTCGCGAGACGCTCGAACTTAAACTCCGTCGTGATGGTGAAAATCGTCGGGTCCGGAAGAAACGTAATCAGTGTGCCGGTGGTCTTTTTGTTTTTGACTTCGCCGATGACGGTGAGTTTGTCCGTCGTCTTACCCTTCGCGAAGGACATGTGATAGACCTTGCCGTCGCGCGAAACTTCCGCCTTGAACCATTCCGAAAGCGCGTTCGTGCATTTCGCGCCTACGCCGTGTAAGCCGCCGGAATACTTATATGCACCTTGTCCGAATTTTCCGCCGGCGTGCAGATTTGTGAGTACCAGCTCAATTGCCGGCATTTTCCATTTAGGATGAACATCCACCGGAATTCCGCGGCCGTTATCACGCACCGAGAGCGATCCATCGACGTGAACGGTCACTTCTATTTTTGTGCAAAAACCAGCGAGATGTTCATCGATCGAATTATCCAGTACCTCGAAAACCAAATGGTGCAGACCCCGTTCATCAGGGTCGCCAATAAACATTCCAGGCCGCTTTCGAACCGCCTCGAGACCTTCCAATTTGTCGATTTGCGCGGCGTCGTATTTTTGTGCTGCAGCGATTCCAGTCGATCCCCGGTCAGATGGTTTTTCGACCGGAATTTCCTCTTGAGTTTTTAGCATAGATGAAGGCCGGAAAGACCCTTGTAAGATGATATCCAAAATGTCCCGATAAACAAATAATATCTCGTGGATAATTCTGGTTTGCTTGCGCTAGGGATTGGGTCACAGACTGGACCCGAACCCAAGATATTGTGTCCGTCAATAGAATCCAAGATGATTGATTCCAAAGACTTTTTACTCGCTACTTGACCTTGCGATTTTGAACCCGGAAAATGCAATCCCTGATGCGCTCACAAACCCTTTTGGAAGCACGTTGGATTCTTCTACTTCTGGCATCGGCCGGCGTGGCGGTCTGGCTTGTTTCGGCGTGGTTGTCGCTCGTTTTTCTAGCGCTTTTTCTTTTCACGATTGCTTTTTTCCGAGACCCGAATCGGCCTGCACCGGCAGACCCGAATCTGATTGTTGCCCCGGCTGATGGCAGGATCAGAGACATTGCTGAATTAGATGAGGAGGAGGTTCTCAAAACAAAAACGCGGCGCGTCGGGATTTTCCTGTCGATCTTTGATGTTCACACGAATCGAGCGCCAATTGACGGGCGCATCATTTATCGTCAGCATCACGAAGGTCTTTGTCTCGATGCTCGCGATCCAGATTGTCCCGAGAAAAATGAAGCGATGACATGGGCGTTCGAAAATCCGCGCGGCGTGATTGTCGTTAGGCAGCTCACTGGCGCGATTGCCAGGCGCATCGTGGCCTGGTCAAATATTGGAGATGAATTGAAAAAGGGCGAACGCTTCGGGATGATTCGCTTCGGCTCGCGGACGGAATTATATTTGCCTCTCAACGCCAAGGTCCTTGTGAAAACAGGCGACCATGTTTCCGGAGGATCCACAGTCATTGCGCGCCTGGCCGACTGATGAACGAACAACCATCTAAAATCTATCTCCTGCCCAATTTGATGACGGCGGGAAATCTGTTTTGCGGTTTTACGGCCACGTTGAAGATTCTCGAGGGCGCGCTGCTACAGGCGTCTAATCCCGACGCAGCCAGTGATCTTTTTCACACTGCGATCTGGTTTGTTCTCGGCGCGTTCGTTTTTGATTTTCTGGATGGACGCCTTGCACGTTTGGGTGGGCACGAGAGTCCGTTCGGGCGCGAGTTCGATTCGCTCGCGGATATTGTTTCATTCGGGCTTGCCCCCGCGCTAATGGTTTACCGCGTTGTGTTGCAGGAGTTCCCTCGCGCGTGCTGGATCATTGCGTTTATTTACCTGACCTGCGGCGCGCTGCGCCTGGCCCGTTTCAATTCTGCGGCGGCGACGCACAACGGAGCCGATCACCCGAACACTTTCACTGGTTTTCCCATTCCCGCCGCGGCGGGTCTGATTGCGTCGATCACGTTATTCCTCCTTTGGCTTGCTGAAGGTGAACATCGCCTCGGTAACTGGCGGTTCGTTCTACCGCCATTGCTGCTCTTTCTTTCATTCATGATGTTCAGCCGGTTTCAATATCCCAGCTTCAAGGCGCTGAATTGGAAAACAAAGAAATCCATTCCGCGTTTTCTTGTGATCATCCTCGTTCTCATTTTTACCGGGCTGAATTATGAGTGGATGCCGGCAGTGCTTTTCCTAGCATATCTGCTCTATGGTGTGCTGCGTTCATGGCTCTCCCGCGATTGGCGTCGTGAAATTGAGGAAGAGATCGGCGAAGAGCCTTCCGAAGAGGCAACCGAACAAGGGCGATAAGAATCGTAATTCGACTGTAGGACAATCCCGAAGGCTTTCGGAGTTGCTAGACGTGTGGCACACGGAGCGCTCGCCCTACAGCATCTGATTCAGTTTCGCCAGGACTTCAGGATCGCGGACGTCCGCCCATTCGCCGCTTAGTTCGATTGCCTGCACTTTTTTGCCCGAACGGGCGAGATCACGAATTGCATCCGTGAGTTCGTACTCACCGCGCGGTGACGGCTCCAATCTTGCGATGAATTCCAAAATACTTGGCCGAAACGCGTAGAGACCGGCGTTATACCACGGGCTTGACGGTTCGCCTGGCTTTGGTTTTTCGCGAAGATCGACCAGCTCCATTTGATCGTTCACAAGAACCGCGCCGCCTTTGCTGACGTCTTCGCCACGCGTAACTGTGATAATCGCTTCACAATTATCAGGAAGATCGACGACGCGTTTGTAACTTACCGGACTAGTCAAAATATCGCCATAACTCAAAATAAATGGCGAGCTACCAGTGAAGTTGCGGGCAAGATTGACAACGCGGCCCGTACCGTCCTGCACGGTTTGCATGGCGTATTCGATGTCGACATTGTGATTCCTGCCATCACCGAAAAATTTCCGCACCATTTCGGCATGATAACCAACAATAATTAGAAATCTGCGTGTACCGGCATCGCGGAGTCCTTCTACAATGTGCTGCAAAACCGGTTTGCCCCGCACCTCGATCATCGGTTTTGGAAGCTCGGTAGTTAGTTCACGCATGCGCGTACCGCGTCCAGCCGCAAGTATGACCGCCCTATCGATCCTGGTCATATCGGTGCCCGGCTCATTACAGGATCAAATGGACGGGCCTGCTCTCATGAGCCGGCGTCGCGGGAGCTCCGCCTTCCATTTGCTATTCACTTTTCTTCGGCTGCGTAATGATTAGCGCGGGCAGGTTAGCTTGCTTGATCAATTCGCTTACCTTCGGCACGTCTTCGGCTTTGAGTAGCGCCCATTTCTTTAACTGCTCTTCCAACTGACTGCTCAACATTTGAAAAACGTTGAGTTGCCCCTGGGTCGGTTCCGTGTCACCAGATTCAATTGTGTGGCTGAATGTTTCAAAGCGTTCGTTCAGCATATCGGGGAATGCGAGATTCCCTTCCGAGCCTTTCATGTTTACCTGCATAAGTCTCTGTTCGATCTCCGACATTTTGTGGTCGAGATCGTCTGCCGCGGCGAATGCCGCTCTTAGCTTGGGATCGTCACTGAAACGTTTGTGCAAGCTTTGAATCTGCGATCTCAGATCGCGGATTTCGTTGACGGCCTGATGCATTCGCGACATGGAATCATTCACCTGCGTTGCTAAAGCATATTGCTTTTGCACAGCGGCCTCGGCGCCCTTGTTTCGAGGATCAATTGCCAGATGCAGCGGCGCAGTCCGCGACTTGCCGCCAGCAGTCAGTTTTACTTGGTAATCACCGGGCGGGGCGAGCGCTCCTCTTGGCCCGACGCCGGAGTAAAACGCACCGGGTATCTGAATGGGATCATTGTGGCGCAGGTCCCATGCGAAGCGGTTCATCCCTTCATTTGCCGGAATTGTCTTAGGTCGCTCGACGCGATCCGGCCATTCAGGCGGCTGTTCGCCCTCTTTTTTCTCTTTGCTGGAAAGGTGCCTGACGACTTTGCTCGAAGCATCCAGAATGTCGAGCGAGACCTCGTCTTTGGGCGCAGTCTGGAAATAGTAATTAATAATCGCGCCCGGCGGCGGATTATCGCCGACTGGCTGACGCCTGTCGAATTCTTCAGGATAATGCAAACGCACAGCGGTTTGCGGTTGATAAAGAATCGCATCAGCCTGGAAAGATTGCGCGCTGAGCTGGCGCAGCGGCGTGATGTCGTCCAGCACCCAGAACGAACGGCCATGAGTTGCTACGACCAGATCGTCGTCCTTTACAACCAAATCGTGAATCGGTGAGACGGGCAGGTTCAACTGAAGTGGTTGCCAATGTGCGCCGTCATCAAACGAAACGAAAACTCCGAGCTCTGTGCCCGCGTAGAGCAGTCCACGTTGCTTGGGATCTTCCCGCACAGCATGCACGTACGCGCCATCGGGAATGCCAGTCACGATCGCGCTCCAGCTTTTTCCCAAGTCGGTCGTCTTAAAAATATACGGCTTGAAGTCGTCGAGTTTATGCCGGTCCACGGCGACATATGCATTGTTGGCATCGTGCGGCGACGGATCGACGAGGCTGACTGTGCTCCACTCGGGCATTTTTGGCGTGACCTTCGACCAATGCGCTCCGTCGTCGGTCGTTACGTGAACAAGTCCATCATCTGTGCCGGCCCAGAGCGTTCCTTTTTTTACCGGCGACTCTGCGAGGGCGAACACGGTATCGTAATATTCAACTGAAGTGATGTCGTTAGTCAGCGGACCGCCGCTTGGTTGTTGTTTGGATTTATCATTACGCGTCAGATCGCCGCTGATCTGCGCCCAACTCTGTCCGCGATCGGTCGATTTGAACACGCACTCGGCGCCCGTGTACAGAATGTCGGGATTATGTGGAGAAAGGGTGAGCGGCGTTACCCACTGAAAACGATGAGCAACATCAGCGGCGCCGTAACCGGAATTGTCCAAGGGTAAGACGCTGACGTCCTGCATGTCTCCTTTGGACTTATTGTAACGATAGATTGAGCTTTCGTTATTTGAATAAATGATCTGCCGATCGCGTGGATCGGCCAAAACAAAGCCGCATTCGCCGCCGCCGACTTCGAACCAATCTGCCGGCCCGATCGCGCCCCAATCTGTCCGGCTTGCAATTCCGACGCTCGAATTGTCCTGTTGCGCGCCATAAATGTGATATGGAAAAGCGTTGTCCACGGAAACGTGGTAAAACTGCGCGGTCGGCTGGTTGTTTTGAGTCGTCCAGGTTTTTCCGCCGTCGATTGAGATACTCGCGCCTCCGTCGTTGGCGTTCGCGATTCGACTAGGATTTTGCGGGTCGATCCAGAACCCGTGGTGATCGCCGTGACGTGCTGGCAACAAGTTGAAAGTTTTGCCGCCATCAACCGAGCGAAATAGCCCAGTGTTTAAAAGATAAACCGTGTCAGCGGACTTCGGGTCAGCATAGACTTTGCTGAAATACCAGGCGCGCTGGCGAAATCGGCCGTCTTCATTTACACGGGTCCAATGTTGCCCGGCATCATCGGAGCGGTAAAGGCCGCCTTCCTTGGCCTCGATGATCGCATAAACGCGGTTGGAATCCGCACCGGAAACCGCGATGCCGATCTTTCCGAGGATTCCTTCGGGGAGACCATTGCCCTCGAGACGTTTCCACGTCACGCCATTATCTTCCGATCGATAGACCCCACTCCCTGGACCGCCACTTGAGAAAAACCACGGCTGCCGTCGCGCCTGCCACAGTGACGCGAAAACAATGTTCGGATTGTGCGGATCGAAAACGACATCGATTCCGCCGGTGTTTTCGTCTTTAGACAAAACTTTCGCCCAGGTCTTCCCGCCGTCGGCAGTCCGAAATATTCCCCGCTCTGGGTTTGGGCCAAATGCATGACCCAGCGCCGCCACCAGGACAACATTTTCATTTCTTGGATCGACAATTAGCGCACCAATCTGACGGCTGTCTTTTAACCCAACATTTTCCCATGTCTTGCCGCCATCGATGGACTTGAAGACTCCGGTACCATAGGTGGTATTGCCGCGGATGGCCGCTTCGCCTGTGCCTGCATAGATCACATTGTGATCCGATGGCGCGACGGCGATCGCTCCGATTGACGAAATAGGTTGTTTGTCGAAGAGGGGAGTCCAGTTGGCCCCGCCGTCAATGGTTTTCCAAACTCCGCCCGCAACCGCGCCAAAGTAATAAGTACCTTGCTCACCCGGTACGCCTTCTATTGCTAAGGCGCGCCCGCCGCGGAACGGTCCAATCTGTCGCCACTGCATTCCCTTGAACAATTTTTCATCAATGCCTCCGACCGGAACGGGAGTAGGGGATGCAGCTGATCGAAGAGAAGGTGAGAAGAGGAATACGGAGATGCCGAAAACGAATTGAACTAGCCAAAGAGAACGGCAACGGGGCGTAATCATCCGCCTAAGGTGAAAAGCCTGCGACTTCGTTCAACTGGAATCGCGCGCGCGAACGCAGCAAAACTGCTACGCCAACTTTTCGCAGCGCGCTCTGTGGAATCTTTGTTAAGCGTTAATCGCAGCCATTCTCGCAGCGGGAGTCTCCAAGGCTGTTCCACCCGATTCGCCGCCACCAAAACGCCGCGCTGCGTAATATGAGCCAATTACCAAAACGGCCGCAATCAACTGAGCCACGAGCGTTTCAACTGTAGGGAACACCGCAAACCAGAGTCCCATCCAGGGCGGCATATAGTTTTTAAGCGAGGTAATTTCAGTTGTGGAAATCCAATGCGCCAGTTGCATTTCCTGCGCTTGCTCGCCGACCATCACCAACAACACGACTCCGAGCAGAATGCCCGTAGTGATGAGCATTTTCCGATAGGGCAGGCGTTGCTGAAGGACAAAGGTCAATACTGCTACCATCGCGGTCAGGACAAATCCCAGCAGTGCGCCTTTTAACACCACGGCGCCGCCCAGTCGCAGATGATAGCTTTGCAAAAAAAGCACGACTTCAAATCCCTCGCGATACAGCGACGTAAATCCAAGCAGGATCAATCCGAACCAGAGGCGCCACTGGGAGATCTCGGCGGCGCGCGCATTTTCCAGCAATGCCTTGCGGCGGCGATTGTGAGCGCGAATCCAGCCGCCCCAATAGATCTTGTGAAAGAACCAGTTCATGATGACAAGCAGCACGATGACAGCCAGCAGTCCGGTAGCGGCTTGCAAATCGAGTGCCGACATGTTGTCGCTGAGTGAGCCGACGATGCGCACTGCGATGAACCACGTGATCAAACTCGCAATAAACGCAAGGCCCGCGCCGAGCGCGACTGGCCGGCGATGGGCGCGTTTAGCGCCTGTCATGCTCGCAGTGATCGCTGCCAGAACCAGAATGCATTCCAGCCCCTCGCGAAAGACGAGAATCCCAATGTCCAGAAATGCCACAGTAGGGCTGGTGTCGGGGCGCGTCGGATCGGGCGCGCCGTGTGCGGTAACTCCCTGCCACGCAAGCATCGCTACCACGCAAAGTGCAGCTACAACGATGCCGATGCGCAAAGCAGGCTTCATTTCCGCTCAAAGTTTATCACATGCCAGCGCCGCTGCTGCCGTTTGATTGCTTTTTTTTAGCGGCTGATTGCGGCGTGTAATCGGTTTTGGCCAGTCATTTGCCGTTAATACCTCGGCGACTTACGGTGAGCGCCGCATGCCGGAGTATGTTTTGGGTCACCATCTCAAGGGCGAAAGGAAGCGACTCGCGTTGATGTCGGAATTACTCGATCCCATGCATCGCCGATATCTTCAATCGCTCGACGTCGTTAAATCTGGGGCAAGAACGCTGGAAGTTGGTTGCGGCAACGGCTCAATTTCGGCGTGGCTGGCACGGCAGGTCGCTCCGGATGGACGAGCCATGCCGTCGACCTCGATCTTTCGCTGGCTGATGTGAATTTGCCGAATTTGGAGTTGCGCAAGGCCGATATCATGGCCGGGCCAGTGGAGCCTGGCAGCTTCGATCTCGTAACGGCTCGCGCAGTACTTCACCATATTGCCGACGCCGAAAAGGCGATCGCGAATCTCGTTCCGAGCTTGCGGCCTGGAGGCGCCATACTATTGATTGAGCCGGATTTCCTTCCGGTCACGATCGCCGAGCCGCCGGAGATACGTGCGTTCTGGAGTGGTTGGCTTGCATGGTCACGTGACCGAGGAATTGACTATCAAATCGGTCGTACTCTGGCGCCAAGATTGGCGGCCTTGGATCTCAAGCAAATCGGCGGTACTGCAGAAACCGCAATCTACAAGGGGACCAGTTTGTGGGCAGATTATTGGAGAGAGACAGTCAAAGAGCTTCGCGAGGACTTGATAAGCTCTGGCAATCTCAACAACACGCTGGTAGACACATTCCTCGGCTGTTGCGCTGATCCCGGTTGGTGGACGCAAACGATCGCCTTTACTGCAGTTCACGGTCACGCCCCTGGTCACTGAGTAAATTGACCTGCTCCGCCTGCCATGTCGCTGACGAACAAGGGTAAAATAACCGAAATGCCCAGTGGACCCTGTTGTGATTTGCAGTGAAACGAGTAATTTCCCGTGGTGCAACGAGCCCGGGGTTTTACGTTGATTGAGATGGCTTTCGCCATCTTCATACTGCTGTTATTGCTTGTACTGGCGGTGCCGAGCTTTACCGGCGTGATAGCAAACAGGCGGCTGAAGCAATCATTGGATGAGTTCAACAATCTGGTGCGTCAGGCGCAGACGCTAAGCGTCACCGAGCGTCGTCCTTACTTGATCGTTTGGGCTAAGAACAATGTCATGGTGCGGCCGGAAGCTTTTGCAGAAGATGAGGAAGCCAAAGCAAAGGCTGAGTTTCGTCCCAACAGAGGAAGCACGCTAAGACTCTCGTTTCCATCGGCGTTGGCGGAAAAGTATCCGACCGAATGGATTTTCTGGCCATCGGGCACTTGCGAACCGGCAACCGTCCGCTTTCAAGGCCCCGCTGGTTCATGGACGGCGAATTACTCGCCGCTAACGGCACGGGCGGAGATTACAAGTTATGCGGTCCGATAACAGGAGCGAAATTCAAAATCCGAGATTCGAGGTCCGAAGGTTTCGTCGCGGCTTTGCCCTGTACGAGGTTCTCCTTGGCATCACGATTTTCGCGATTGGCGTCATCGCGCTTGGACACGCGGTCGAGAATTGCCTTAATGCGAGCACGATCAACGCCGAGGAAGGCGTCGTGCGACAGATCTTGTCGAATCGCATGGCAGAAATTCAGGCCACGAAAGGTGTTCCCGATGATTCCAAGGAATTCAAGGTCGACACCGATTACGGAGGTATGAAGGTTGTCCAAAAAACCACGACAGCGGAACTGACAGAACCGGATAACACGCTTCTCGACGGAATCTACCTTGTCACGCTAACTGCTCAGTGGCGGCAGGGCGGAGTTTCCCAGTCAAAACAGGTTAAGTTTTATGTTTACCGTCCAGGGTAAAACAAGGAATCGGCGAATGGGCGACTGGGCGAATCGGTGCGGTTTTTGGAGTGCGGCGACGTGTCGCCGCTTTAAAAGCGCGGACATGTCCGCGCACTCCAAACGCCGTGCATTCACCTTGCTAGAAATCATGCTTGCAGTGGGAATCCTCGGGCTGATGTCGCTGGCGATTTTTCGTTTTGTGCAAGCGAACATGACGGCGCTGCGCCTGTCATCGGATACAGCCGCCAGGGATTCGCAGTATGACGGACTGCGCGATCTTCTGACATCGGAGTGGCAAAGCCTCACTTCCGTCAGGTCGAAGATGTACGGGGAACCGTTCAAGCTTAATGAACGGGAGCGTGATTGGATACGGTGGAATTCCGGTGCTGGTCCCGGACTACTGACTCGCTACGCGCCGGGCGACTTTACAGTTACGCTGGGATTACAACCGGAAAATAACAAGAGCGAACGGCTCGATCTCGGTTTCTTGCGAAAGCCGAAGGACGATCCTGATGTTGGAGAAGGGCACGAGACGTGGGTGCCACTAATTAAGAATGTGACCAGTCTCCAGATCAGTTACTTCAATCCAAACTTGAACACGTGGATCGATCGGTGGTCAAACACGTCCCAGATGCCATGGCTGGTGAAGGTGAGCGTCGGTCGCACTGATTCATCAGTGCCTTGGGAAGCGATTATTCCGTTGAAGCGGACGCCATATTGAGAATGAAGGTTCCAAATTCGAAATTGCGCGGTGGCGCGGCGCTAATGCTTGCGCTTTGGGCCTTGTTCTTGCTCAGCGCAATGGTCATTTCGTGGGCGCTGGACATTAATTCGCGCCTTACGGTTTCTGGCAATGCAAGCCGCGTCTTGGACGCCGAAGCCATGGCGTCATCGGGCGCTGATCTTGCATTGCATCCACTGGTGAAGCCTGATTCTGCGAACTTGCACAGACAGATAGGCAATCAGGAAGGTTACGACGTCCAAATAATTGGTGAGTGTGGTCGATTGAATTTGAACTTGCTCGCGCCCGGAGGAGCTGAGAACACGCAGCTTAAGGAAATCCTGCGCCAATATCTCAGTCTCAAAGGGGTAGAGCTGAATAACGCCGATACCATGGTCGATTCTCTGCTCGACTGGACGTCGCCGCCGGGACTTCACCGCTTGAACGCCTGCCCGGAGAGCGATGATTACCAACCAGCACATACGGCACTGACTTCGGTAGATGACCTGAAGAAAATCTGCGGGTGGGCTGAATTTACCTCCAAGCCGCATTGGGACGAAGATTTTACTGTCAGCAACTGTGGGGGCGTGCTCGATCTTGGCTGGGCTTCGCGGGATATGCTGCGTGCTTTGGTGGAATCTTTAGGCATAGGCGGAGACGACAAGGTGGATCAATTTTTGCAATTGCGGCGCGGATCAGATGGAATAGATGGAACAGCCGATGATGGGCAGGTTGACATGCCGACCGCCCGTCGTACGCTGGGCTTCCCCGCCCAGGAGTCTCAGCAGCTTACTGGTCTAAACCTCGGATTGAAAAACACATTGGTCTTTCGCGTTACGAGCATAGGAAAGTCAGGCGACGTTACGCGTACCGTTCAGATGGTAGTCTCAAAAGGAGGCGCCATAGGCGCGCGTCCTCAGGTGATGAGCTGGAAGGAGCTTTGATATCGAGACAGGGATGCCATCCATTTTCATAATTCCCACAGCGCACGGATGGAATTTTCTGCGTTCATCCACGGTTGCCTCGCCCCGCGAAGCGGCTGTGGGCAGCGCTGGCCAGAACGGCTCGTGGAACGTGCGCAAGTTGCAAACGCTGGGGGAAGCTGTGCCGTTGCTTTCGGCGACCGACGACTTTGTCCTCGGCCTGCCTGTTGCTGCCGTGCTCGCCCAGCGATTTCGCCTGCCGAGCATCGATCCGGCGGAGTTTCCGGAAATGATTCGGATCCAAATCGAAAAGGTGTTGCCGTTCTCGGCCGAAGAGGTGACCACCGACTTCGAAGTGATCGAGCAAGACGAAAAGGAAAGTGTGGTCTCGGCTGTGGCGATCAGAAATGAACAGCTTGCCGAGATTGCTGCTCCGTTACTCGACCGCGGTTTTATTCCGCGGCAGGTCACCGTTTATGCAGCGCAGCGCGCCAGCACATACGCTCCAAAAGGAAATGCTCTCCTTATTTATCCTGAAGGCGAGATGCTGGTTTACGCCATGACAGAAAACGGCAAACTGAGCCTGGCGCGCGTCTTTGAAAATGGCAATGGGGAACAACTGCAACTTGAGTTGCCGCAGTTGCGAATGAGTGCCGAGCTGCAAGGCATCAACGCTTCCTTTCCAAATGTCTTGTTGGATGAAAGCTGCTACCAGATGCGGCACACTGTGGAAGGAATCCTGTCCAGCCCGACTGAGATAGTCGGGGTCGAGCTTCCACCCGCCTCAGTTAAACTGAATCTGCTGCCAGAAAGCTGGCGCCGCCGTCGCTCACAATCGATCAGGCAGGCAGAATGGCGAAAGCGGCTCGTGTGGATAGGTGGCGCTTACGTTGCGCTTGTCTTTCTTCTGTTTGCGTATCTGGGCTTGCTCCGATTTCAAATCGGACGCCTTGACAGCCGCATTGCAAACGATGCTCCCGAGACGCAGTTCGTCCGCGCGACGGAAGCGAACTGGAAGGCACTGGCTCCGGCGATCGATGCACGTTATTTCCCGGTCGAAATTCTGCTGCACCTTTTCGAAAGCCTGCCATCTCCCGAGGTGCGAATTACGACATACAACCAGTCGGCGCGGCAGGTTGCCGTCGATGGCGAAGCGAACACCACTGCTCTCGCTTATCAGTTCATTGAAAAGATAAAGAAGAATCCGGATTTGCAGGTCTTTCAATTTGACATGGCTGCGCCTCGCATTTTGCCGAACGACCATGCGCAGTTCCGATTGGAGGGAAAGCCACGATGATGCCGGCCTGGTATCAGCGGATGAATCCGCGCGAGCGCGTGCTGGCATGGGTAGCTGCCGGCACGGTGTTTGCGTTACTCAATTTTTTTATTTTGGACTGGGTTTTCGGCGCGCTAGCGAGGGCACAGAAGCAAATCTCGGCGCGCAGGGCAACATTAGCCGAACAAGCTCTTTACGTGAAAGAACGAGACCTCTGGACGAAACGCGACGAATGGATTCACCAACATCAACCAACTCTCAAGAATCCAGCAGAAGCCTCCGCACTGCTCGATCAGTTAAAGGAAATAGCCGGAAAATATAGTGTTTTGATCGAGAATCCCGCGATTGGTTCCGGGGAAACAACCCCATATCATCAGACGGTTTTTGCTTCCATTGAAACAAAGAGTCCCTGGCCGCCGCTCATTCATTTTCTTTACGACGTGCAGCGACCGGACGCTTTCATTGTGCTTGAAAATGTTAATCTGGCGATTGATGGTAGCGATCCTACGATGATGCGCGGCAAATTTAAGATCGCCCGCTGGTTTGCTCCGGCACAACGAACAAAGTAATAATACCCCAGTCCCCCTATGAAATATTCATTTACGCTAATATCAGCTGCTGCACTGTTTGGAGTGATTTGCGCACAGGCGGAGGATGTTCTGCCACCGTTGTTCACCTATGATCGCTACTCGAAGATGGTGGACAATTCGCCGTTTGCGATCGCAACGGCAGTGGCGGCGCCCGCAGCCACGCCTGACTTTGCGAAAGATCTTTACGTGGCTAACGCCGCTCGTTCACCCGAAGGCGATTTGGTAACGCTCGCTTCGACTTCCGATCACAATTTCAAGAAATACCTTACGACCAAAGGATCTGTGGACGGCTACAGCGTCGCCAATATTGAATGGTCGGAGCGCGTGGGCGCGACGAAGGTGACAGTTAGCAAGGACGGAAATTTTGCGACAATCACATTTAACCAGGCGCTCTTGCAGCAGTCTGCGCCCAACGCCGCGCTCGCTTCAAGAATGCTCGTGCCACCCGCGCCTAACATCCCTACTCCCAACGTAGCCTCTCCGAAACTACCCGCCAACTTACCGCCGCAGATCCAACAGTTGGTGCCACCTACGCGAGAACTTCGATCTCCCCATTCCCGGGGTTTAATTCAACGAAACCCAAGGGGCGCCTCGAAGTCGCCTGGCATGGCACAAGGCGCCAAGAATTAGGGTTGAAACTTCGGGTCGGTTAACCGCCGCCCCAATCGTCGTCTGCAGTGTCAGCCTGCCGGTCCTGCCCGGCGGAATACAGGTCGTAGCCGCCTGGGTTTTTGAGGCCAGGGCAGCGATAAATGTAATCGTTTCCCCAGGGGTCTTTTGGCATCTCTCTGAACAACTGGTACCATCGGGCAGGCCTCGGGTCCTTGTCCGGCTGGGTCACCAGCGCTTGCAGGCCTTGCTCGGTCGTTGGATTAAAGCCGTTCATGCTTTCGTACAGCTGCAATTGTGTTTTGATTGCCTGGACGTCCGCTTGAACCCGCATGGTTTTCGCGATGGCGGTCGTGTTGCCGAGTTTTGAAATTGCCACTCCCAATATGATCACGATGATGCTCACCACGAGCATGATTTCGAGCAGCGTGAAGCCCTGTTGTTTTCTTTTGATTCTCATTTCGATAAAAGGAGTTACCCCTCCCATTCTGTGCGCGGCTACACTACCCTGCTGTTCAAGAATTTCTAGTGCCCGGCGCGCAATAGATAATCCGCCTTGTCCCAGATATACTTTAACTGAATCTGCGTGGCGCGAATTGCCGCGGCTCCGGTCTCAGCGCCATTGATGACCACCAAATCGTTCGTGCCCACTTTTAAGCTCGTGGGTGGGAGAATTTTTTGGGCGCGCAGCCACCCTGTGTAATTGAAATGCATCTGTGTGGAGAGCGGTTCTACTTCGCCTCTGTACGCCGGATCAGCAAGGTCTGGTAGCGTCAGGGAAGCAGGCCCAATGTCCTGGCCGTTGAGATAGACTTCCGGGGGAGTTTCAATGCGAGGATTGGCTATTTCAAAGGTCAACAAAGCTGTCAGAGGTTGCGCTTCGATTGGAAATTGAAACGTGGCGCTCTCTTGAGTTTGGCCGTTAATACGGATTGTCTCTGGCGACAGGGTCGCCATAACGGTCCCAAAATTCTCAACGTCGTCAGGCGGCGCGTGCATTGCTGGCACCGCTGAGAAAGGTTCGGGAATCACATCGCGAGGTTCTGCGTTCACAGGATGCACAACTTCACTACTGGTCATCCAATCGAGATATGCTCCTCTTACCGTTTTTCCGTCGCCGGGCACTTCGATATCGATGGAAGACGCGCCGGTCATCGGAATGAGGACCGAATCCGAGCTCGGCAGATTCATTCCCGCGCCAAGCGTTCCAGAGCGCAAAACGTGTGTGCCAGACTCGTCCCAGGCGATTAACTCAGGCTGCTGATCAGCCTTGTCATCGAAGAACAGGCGGAAAAAAAGAACCTGATAATCGGGGCTCGGTTGCGCGACTCGAATACGAAAGACGCTTTTGGACATGGGCGCGGCCTCTGTCGTCTCGGCTGGCAAAAGGGTGAGCCCTTCAACCCAGGCGGGAGCGTTCTGCGTTTTTGAATTTTGAGGCGTGTTTTGGCGTAGATCGAGCCAGGCGCTCTCTGGAACTCGCTGCTCCGCCGTCGCGTCAGCCGCGGTGGGGAGAGCATTGGTGAACGCTTCCTGTGCGCCGACGCGGCAAATCGCGGCGAACAATATCGCAAAGACGGCGCGAATTAACATTGGCCGGGCGAGATTATTCGAGCACAGGCTCCATTGCAAGCTTTCAGTTTCAATGCGGCCTGATTTGCAGGCTGTGCGTCATCTCGAACACGGCTGACAGAATGCTGAAAACAACCAGACCAACCAAAGCGGCGATCACAACGATGATAACCGGCGGAATCAATTGCGAAATCCAGCCAACCGTTTTGTCGAGTTCGCGCTCATACACGTCGGCGATGGCCTGCATTGTTTCGGCGAAGTGTCCTGTTTGTTCTCCCACCGACATCATGTCCGTGAACAAATCAGGGAACAGTTTTTGCGCTTGCAACGCAGCGGACAGCGTCGCGCCATCAATGACCGCCTTGCGTACCTCGCGCAGCTTGAGTTCGAGGAATCGGTTCCCTGCAATTTCAGTTACCAGATCGAGCGCACGGAGTAGAGGTATCCCATTTTCGATCAAGGTTCCCAACGTACGCGAAAATTGTGCGTAGTAACGGTGTCGAAGGACCCGTCCGTACCCGGGAATCATTAACTGGAAACGATCCCAACCGATGCGTCCTTCATCGCTGCGAACAAGCGCACGGAAACCGACGACTGCACCAATCGCTATCAACACGCCAACCCACCAGTAACCCGTAATCGCATGATTAATGTGCAGCAGAATCCGGGTGGGCAATGGAAGCGCGCCGCCAGTTTGCGCCATGAATCCGGTTAACTGTGGCACCATGAACGTGATAAAAATCGTAACAAGAACGGCACCAGCCAGCGCCAGAAATGCCGGATAAATTAGTGCCTGCTGCACGCGGTCTCGCAGCTCCTTGGTTTGCATCAAACTCTTGACTACACGGAGCAGAATCTGGGGCAGCGCTCCGCTCGCCTCGCCGGCAGCCACCAGGTTGACATAGAGCGGCGGGAAAATCCGTGGCAGCTCGCTTAATGCTTGCGAGAAACTGCGGCCATCAACCAGCGCCTGATGCAGCGTGTGCGTCATTTGCTGAACGCGCGGCTGCTTCAAACGTTTTTCCAATATTGACAGCCCCTCGTCGAGCGTCATTCCTGCTTGCAGCAAATGGGCGAGCTGCTCGGTGAAAACGAGCAATTGTCCGTGCGGAATTTTCAGGTTTTGCGTGGGAGCGGTTGGCGCGGCGCCGTCTCGTTGAGCCGTTTTGGCCTCCGGCCCAACTAGATCGATCCGGACGGGAATACATTTTTGCAATTCAATTTGTCGAATGGCAACTGCTCGATCTGGGCAATCGAGCACGCCCTCAACCAGGCTTCCCTGCGCGTCGCGGGCACGGTATGCAAACTGTGGCATCGGCGTGGAAAATTAGTCGGAAACCGGAGATCGCAAACTGAAATCTGGATTGGCGAGGTGAATGGCTAAAAAGTTACAAGGTTCCTAGGTCAGCGATGTAACGTTTAACGAATCACGAGTCTCATGGGTTTACCCCTAATTACCGTGATCGCGAAAAAATTTGCTTGCCATGCCGCTTGATCTTGCTAAGAGCGGCGGACATGAAGTGTGCAGCCGTTTTCGTAATTGTCTCCATTGCATTTGTATCGCAAACATTTGCGGTCTTGCGACCGCTCTTCCCAGCAAAGCCAGAGCCGCCGTTTAGCGGCGAAGTGATTACCATTGGCGACGATTCGATTCGATATTCTGCGGGAGAATCTCCCACTACGGCGCCGAGATAGGACTGCATCCAGTCGCGAGAAGCGGGCTTTGTAATTTGCGAGGATCGGAATGCGCATTTACAAAGTTGCGCCACGGCGATGAGAGCGATACGCGAATGCCGCCTTTACGGAATCATTGATCTCGGTTACATCCCGCGACTGCGGGATTGCAATCGTGTGGCCGAACAAATGGTCACCGGTGGCGTGGATCTCATTCAACTTCGCGGAAAAGAAAAATCGATCGAGGAGCTGATCAAGCTCGCGTCTGAGATCCATGAAATCACTGCCCGATCGGGCACGCCGCTGATTGTGAACGATCACGCCGAGATCGCGGCGCGAGTTCCCGTCGAAGGCGTGCACGTTGGGCAGGACGACGATTCAATTCTTGTTGTGCGCCAAAAAGCCGGAAGAGATTTGATTGTTGGTAAATCGACGCACAGTCTGGCCCAGGCGCACAAAGCGGAGGGCGAGGGCGCTGATTACATCGGATTTGGTCCGATCTTCGCCACGCCAACCAAACCGGATTACAAACCAATCGGATTGGGCAATATCAGGCGAGTTCATCAGGATGTGAGCACCCCGGTCTTCTGCATAGGCGGAATCAACGTCGACAATCTTCAGCAGGTGATCGATGCCGGGGCGAAGCGCGTTGTGATGGTTTCGGCCGTGCTCAAGGCGCATAGCATTGTTGATTACGCGCGCTGCGCCACCGATATGTTGGCATAAATGACGAATGACGAATAACCAATGACGAAGGAATGATCCAAATGACGAAATACTCGAAACTAGCTTTACCTTGTCACCTGTCCTTCGTGCTTTATTCGTCATTCGTCATTCGGGCTTCGTCATTCTGATCATGTCCGTTCTCGTTGTTGGCTCGATTGCAATCGACACAGTTAAGACCCCGGTAGAGGAACATTCCGATTTGTTAGGCGGATCGGCTTCCTATGCTGCGCTGGGCGCAAGTTTTTTTTCACCGGTTCGATTGGTCGGAATTGTGGGCAGTGATTTTCCCGAATCCGAATTTCAGTTTTGGAAGTCGCGCAAGATCGACAGCGAAGGTGTGCAGCGGGCGAATGGAACAACATTCCGCTGGTCCGGTGAATACTCGTGGGACTTGAATACGCGCGAGACACGCTCAATTGCACTGAATGTCTTCGAAGATTTCAAACCAGTGTTGCCGGAGTCGTATCGTGAAACCGATTTCGTTTTGCTCGCCAACATCGCGCCTTCGTTGCAAGGGCATGTGCTCGACCAGATGAAGCGGCCGCGTTTCGTGGTGGCCGATACGATGGATCTCTGGATCGAGACAGCACGGCCAGACCTCGATGCGCTGCTTCGGCGCGTGAATCTACTTATCTTAAACGACAGCGAAGCGCGTGAAATCACCAAAGAAACAAGCCTTATCAAGGCGGGACGTAATATTCGAAAAATGGGTCCGGATTACGTCGCGATAAAAAAAGGCGAGCACGGCGCACTGCTTTTTGGCGACGGCGACCAATTTTTCAGCTGCGGCGCCTATCCACTTGAAGACATTCACGATCCAACCGGGGCAGGGGACACGTTTGCCGGCGGAATGGCGGGCTATCTCGCGGGCACCGTGAAAAAAGTGCACTTCGATGACTTACGGAAAGCGATGATTTACGGAAGTGTGCTGGCCAGTTTTTGCGTGGAAGCATTTAGTCTGGAGCGTCTGCGTAAACTCTCGACGGAAGAAATTGCAAAGCGCTACGAGACCTTCAGGCTGATGAGCCAGTTCGAGGTGCCCATGTGACGACGAGGCCCGAACTGGAGTACCGCACATTACTGCTTCGCGCGTTAGTCTTGACGGTTTTATGCATTGCTGCGGTGTTCGTGTGTTACTTCTGGATTGATCGCCCCGTGGCGTTCTTTGTCTATCGCGATCACATCAACACGATCCGGGTTTTTCGATGGCTCACTTATCCGCCGCCAGAGGTTCAGAATTGGTCCGCTCTGGTCGTGACGATCTTAATGGTTCGCCGAGCGTGGGGCCCATTTTTGCGTTGGCAGAAGGTGCTCCTCGTCGCGTGTATCAGCTTAATCGTTGCCGATGATTTTCGCATCTCGCTAGGGGATGTTTGCGGTCGCTATTGGCCAGACACCTGGACCCATGACAACCCATCGCTTATCGGCACTGGTGCGTACGGTTTCCATCCATTTCAGCGTGGCGATGACATCGGCAGCTTTCCTTCAGGTCATGCTTGTAGAATCCTGGGGTTCGCCACGGTGTGGGTAATTGCGATGCCCCATAGTCGAGCCGTACAAGTGATAGCCATCATTCTCTGCGCTCCAATGCTCGTGAGTCTTGTGGCGATGAATTATCATTTTGTCAGCGACGTTATTGCCGGCAGTGCGTTGGGCGGGATCGTCGCGATGTACGCGGTGCACCTGGCGCGGTTGCCGACGCCCTGATTGAATTGTGATGTCGGATATGATTTCCGCTTGCAGGTTTAGAGCCAGGCAATTTATTCACGTGCGCCACAGGATCGGACTTATTGCCCTTGCAATTGTTTGCACGGCGCCGCTCGATGTTGGCGCACGCGATTCTAAAGATTGGATCGTCCTGGAGAATTGCCGGCTGATTCCAAACCCAGCGAATGATGGTGACAGTTTTCACGCCAGCGCAGGCGCACGGGAATACATTTTTCGCCTCTACATGGTTGACGCACCTGAAACGGACGCAATGAATCCGGCGCGCCTCGTTGAACAGGCAAAATACTTTGCGATTACTGTGCCTCAGGCCATCGAAGTAGGCCAGGCAGCCAAAGACTTTACCCGAGAGAAATTGTCCGAGCCGTTTACGGTGTTTACGCGCATGTCGGATGCGATGGGCCACAGCAAGCTCGAGCGGTTTTACGCATTTGTGCAGACTAAGGACGGCGATCTCGGCGAGCAGCTGGTTCGCAATGGACTTGCACGAAACTATGGATTCAAAGCGGTGCCACCGGGATTAAGAAATTCGGGACTAGAAGTAGAAAAACTCCAACAATTCGAGGACGAAGCAAAGCAGGAGAGAATTGGAGGCTGGGCCGCTAACGCCGGGCGATTGAATGTCCACGCTCAAAAGCCAGCGCCTTTTAGTGTTTTCGTAGCCGAAAAGAACACTCGACCCCGGACATTGCCTCTGGCGAATACGTTCCACCGAATTGCCGCACCACTACCGAGCCCTTCGACTCCTACAGTTGGCTCAGTTGAACCTCAACGGTCGCATGTAAAAGAAACAATCGAGCTGGGTCAGATCGACATCAACAAGGCAACGGAGAAGGAGTTGAAAATGATCCCCGGCATCGGACCGGTCATGGCTGGTCGAATTATTGCCGCGCGACCATTTCGCAGCGCCGACGATTTGAAGAAGGTAAACGGGATCGGCGACAAAAAGTACGCCAAGATTCGGCCGTATTTTCAGTGATGGATTTCGATCACGAGGCCGAGCCGAGTAAGAGGGGAAAGCGCGCGCCCGAGAGGATTCGAACCACTAACCTTCTGATCCGTAGTCAGATGCTCTATCCAGTTGAGCTACGGGCGCACAAATCTGATCTTACCGATGAAACTCCGCCCAAATGCAGCAGTAGCGTGTTGTTTCATACCACCTCGCGCCGCACGACGGCTTGGAGCGCCTTACTATATTCGCTTCGAGCCGCCGTCAAACTCTGGGAAGCGTGTTCGAATTGTTCGCGGCTCCTTGTGAACAAACGTCGTCGCAGCTGCAAAGGCGCGCGCGAAGTTAATCATCGACCAGGTCTTTCCAGCTCTTACTGATGAGGGCTTTCTCAATCTCTTGAGGGCTGCTGGATAAAGATATTTCATAGTGATGAAGACACTGGGTGATGCCGAAAATACCTAACACTGGTAAGCCTCCATATCGTCTGCCTGTGCCCAACTACAACCAGCCGCGCTTCTTAAAGTAGAGGATCTGGAAAATCGCGACTCCGAGCATGAAAAGAAGGCAACCGATATAGCCCAGTGGATGATGCAGTTCCGGCATGTTTAACGGAAGCCGACGGCCGTTAAATTCCGGCGCGAAATTCATCCCGTAAACACCGGCGATAAAAGTGAGCGGAATGAAAATCGACGAGATGACCGTCAGCACACGCATGATCTCGTTCGTGCGAATGCTCACGCTCGAGAGATAAATCTCCATCAGCCCAGAAAGCACGTCGCGATAGCTTTCCACCAAATCCATGAGCTGTACGGTGTGATCGTAGCAGTCGCGCAAGAAGACTCTGGTTTCCGGTCGGACAAAACCGGTTTCCTCATGCAGCAACGAGCTCATCACGTCGCGCGTCGGCCAGACATAACGCCGGATCTGCGTCAATGTCCGTTTGTATTGATGCAGGCTGCGCACCGATTGCTTCATCGGATTTTCGACCTGCTCATCCTCGATTTCCTCAATCGCCGAACCAATACTTTCCAAGACCGGATAATAACGATCGACTATCGAATCGAGCAGCGCATAGGCCAGATAATCCGGACCCGCTTTCCGAATGCGCCCGCTGGAGGAGCGGATGCGTGCCCGCACCGGATCGAAAACATCGAAGTCTGCCTCTTCCTGCAACGTAATCAGAAATCTCTTGCCCAGAAACATGCTCACTTGCTCGCCGCACATTTGCTTCTTCGCATCCAAGTAAAGCATCTGCGCAACGATGAAGAGATAGTCATCGTATTGCTCGGCCTTCGGTCGTTGCCCGGTCTCAAGCACATCCTCGAGCGCAAGCGGATGCAGCTGGAATCGCTCCCCAAGCACGCGCAGCACGTCAAGATCGCCCAGCCCGTCGATGTTGATCCAGGTCACTCGTTTGTTGTCGAGGTGTCCTAGAAGCTCACTCGGCTCGCTAATTACTCTCTCTTCGAGGTGCGTTTGATCATAATCGATCAGCCTGATAGCCGAAGCGGTTTTTGGAGATTCCTGTCGAAGTCTTAATACTCCGGGTGGTTCCCCTGGAATGGGATGACGAATTTTGAACATTCCATATTCTGTTTGAGGAGGCCGAGGGTGCGCGAGATTAAAGCTTCGTCAAAGCGAAACCCCGAATTCGTCAGGCGCCGCAACCCGTTATTTTGATAAGTGCGAAAGAAAACGAAAAATTTCCGGCCGCTTGTAAGGTCAGAAACGATCTGCTGACGCAGGGTTATGGAGCCGAGCGCGCGAAATCGTCCACCCTATGATTCACCCGCCTGTGTCGCTATGCGAAGCATCGCGGGCAGGAATCGACCGGAGCGGAGTTCTCCGCCCGTGCGTCACCAGCCAATCAAACTCACGTCTGTTCACTCGCGGAACAGCACAACCGGAGAAGAATTATGAATAAGCACAGCCCGAATCGTCCTAACCTCACTCACACTATCACGCGCCGAAGATTTATCGGCACCACGGCTCTCAGCAGCGCGGCGTTGCTAAGCGGCGGGCTTACATCGCTAGCTCAACGTTCTACTTTGGCTGTGGGCGATTTCGACTTCGTCGAAAAGAGTATTCCAGAGCTTCAAGATGCGATGGCTTCCGGCCAGTTAACCAGTAAGCGTCTGGTCATGGGTTACCTCAATCGTATCCAGTCTCTGAATCCGTTGCTTAACTCGGTAATCGAAACAAATCCCAACGCCGTATCCATCGCCCAACATCTCGACAATGAACGCCGCAGGGGACACGTTCGCGGCCCGCTCCATGGGATTCCGGTTTTGGTCAAGGACAACATCGCGACCGATGACAATATGCAGACGACCGCGGGATCGTTTGCTCTCTTGCGCAGCCACGTGCCAGCCGATGCGTTGATCATTCAGCAGTTGCGCGCAGCAGGCGCTGTAATCCTCGGCAAAGCGAATCTGGGCGAATGGGCAAATTTCCGGGATGATGAGGCTGAGACCTATCCTCTAGCAGTCGGTTGGAGCGCGCGTGGTGGGAGTACGAACAATGCCTACGACTTGAGTTACACATCGTGGGGCTCAAGCTCGGGCTCGGCTAACGGCGCAGCCGCAAACTTGTGCTCGGTTGCAGTCGGCACAGAAACAGACGGGTCAATTACTGGACCATCCGCCGTTGAGAACATCGTTGGTTTAAAACCGACTCTCGGTCTCGTCTCACAAGACGGGATAATTCCAATCGCCCACGAGCAGGACACGGCTGGACCGATGGGACGCAGCGTTACTGACATCGCAATCCTGCTCGGCGTTTTGCAGTCGCCGTTTGGGGAGGTGATTGGGCATGATCTGCCGAACGATTACACGCAATTTCTCGATCCGAACGCACTCGATGGTGCAGTGATCGGACGCGATGTTCGCTTTTTCGATTACAGCTACTACGGCAGCGGCATTCCGGGTGATGAGTTGACCGTCGCCTTTGCGGAAAATGCGTTGAGCGTGATGGAAAGCCTCGGTGCGACTGTCGTTGACGTTGATACGGGGGACGTATTCGCTTACAACGGCGACGAGTTCACAGCGTTGCTGTATGAATTTAGAGCGCAAATCGCGGACTACCTCGCGACGCTCACGCACACCGATATGCGCACGTTGGCCGACCTGATTGCGTTCAATGACGCGCATTGTGTGCAAGAGATGCCGTACTACGACCAGGACGTATTCTTATTGTCGGAACAGTTCCCAGGGTATCCTGACGATCCCGCCTACATCGCCGCGCGAACGCATGCCCGCACTGCTGCGCGCTCTGGCATTGATGATGTAATCAACTCGGGCGTCGATGCGATCGTCGCACCACACCTGACGAACTCGACCGGACCAGCGGTATCGGGTTATCCGAACCTGTCGCTTCCCGTAGGCATTCGCGACAATGGCCGGCCGGCGGGCATGCTGATGTACAGCACGTTCCTACATGAACCGCAGCTAATCGGCTTCGGCTACGCGTTGGAGCAGGCGCTAAATGTGCGGCAGCAACCGCAATTCCTCGGCTCGATTATCCCGATCCCGAACGGCGGATTTTGCACCGGCCAGGCAAGGCAGCCCCAAGTGTTTACAGCCGGAGCTCGTCTGCCGCGGATCTTCTAAAATTTGGGTTCTTCGAGCTTGAGCGCGCGAGCAGAATGACGATTCTGCTCGCGTGACGATTTTCCTGGGATGCGGCTTTGCCGCGAAATATCGTGAAGGCGGCGGAAATTTTTCCGTCCCTCTGCAATGGATGCTCGGTCTGCGGCGATTGAAGCTGGATGCTATCTGGCTCGAGCTGTTGCCGGCGACAGATGATCCGCAGGCCGATCAGGCCAGGATCGACAACTTCCAGCGGCAACTGCGAACGCATGGATTGGCCGGCCAATATTGTTTGCTCTATCAGAAACCGGCAGCGAGTACGCATGAGCTTGATGCGATGCGTTGTATCGGAATGTCGAAACGAGCGCTGCTTGATCGACTCACTGGCCCAAACACGCTGCTCAATCTCAGTTACTCCATTCATCCGCCATTTCTTTTGCAATTTGGTCGGCGCATTTTTTGCGACCTGGATCCAAGCGAAATTTTTTATTGGATGACCAAGCTGGAATTGGGGCAGTCGTATCACGACGAATTTTGGACGATCGGTCTCAACGTAAAGGGAAGGGATTGCCAGTTGCCGAAATCATCTCTGCGTTGGAAAACGTTTTATCCGCTCGCGGACACGAGACTCCTGCAAAGCCAAGCTCGCCCGAGGCTCTCTAAATTCACCACTATTGGGCAATGGTACTGGAGCGGTGCCGTAGAAGTGGCGGGAGAATTCCCCGACTTGTCCAAGAGAGTCATGTTCGAACCTTATCTCGGTTTAGCAGCGCGCGTGCCGGAGGCGCAGTTCGAACTGGCTATGAATATCAGCCCGGACGATCCGGAGAGGGCGCGTTTGCAACAGCTTGGCTGGCGCGTTGTCGATCCTCACCAGGCTGCGCGCAGTCCGAGTGCGTATCGTCGATACATGGCGAGCGGGCTAGCGGAGTTTACGGCCATCAAGGGCGTTGATGTAGCCTGGCAAACCGGCTGGGTAAGCGATCGTGCTGCGGCGTTTCTTGCACTGGGGCGGCCGGTGATCACTGAAGACACCGGCGCAGCAAGATATCTTCCAAGTGAAAGCGGATTTCGGTTCATCCGAAACATCGATGAAGCTGAAACGGCGGTGAAAGAAGTGTTGCGGGATTGGCCGCGGCTATCGAAACAGGCGCGAGCCTGTGCCGTGGAGGTTTTCGATTCTGAAAAGAATCTCCGCAGAATCCTCGGGATTTAAGAATTTTCCTGCAGGCAGCACAGGTGCGAATCCGTTGCGAATTCACAACGCGAGTTGTGTCGCCTTTCTCGCCTCTTCTCTTGCGCAAGGGGAGAGGACAAAGGTGATGGGTTGGACTACGCGAACATCAGTTTGCCTGAATCAACCTTCAGTCTCCTCCTCTCCTTTGCCAAGGGAGAGGTGAACCTGGGTACGAAGCCTACGTTCCATCACGCTAAAATTGCATCAAATTGAGCGGCAATAGATCGCAAAAAAATGCCGCTCGTTTTGGCGTTGCAAAACGATTTTCGGGTGTTACTCGTTGTCCCGTTATGGCAGACCTCATCAAACTAGGCGAGCTCAAGGAGCGAATGAAAAAAATCCCGGAGTGGGAACTGGAGAAAAAGCACATCGAACGCACGTTCGAGTTCGATGATTTTGCCGATGCGATTGATTTCGTAAACGCAGTGTCCGAAGTGGCAGAGGAAGAAGAACATCATCCGGACATCGACATTCGTTACAACAAAGTCCGTCTGGTTGTCTCGACCCATAGTAAAGGTGGCTTGACCGAGCTTGATTTTGGTCTCGCTCAACGAATCGATACCCTCGCGGAATAAGAGATCACCGACGGGTTCGCGAAGGGTGAGACTTGATTTGAGGCGTCAGGTTTGCGACCAAACGCACTCTCGGTGGAAGCCCCAAATCCCAAGTTCTAACGAACTAAAATAGAATGGTTTCCTGCGAGTTGCTTTGAATTTGGATGCTGAGATTTGCCTGGGAATTGGAATTTGGAGCTTCTAGCTTACGGCAAGCGCCCTTCGTCGGCATCGATGAATTGGAACGCTGTCTGAATGTCCGATCTGTCGGCCATGCCTGCTTCCCTTTTCCGGCGCTCCAATATTTGGGAAACTTCGTCGTTCCAGCCGCGCTTGCGCATGAACTCGTTCCAAACGTAGATGTCGTTTTCATCCGGCTTGCGCCCACTTTCCAAACACCAATGCAGGATTTCCTCGTCCGTTCCGCCGCGATTCACGCGCTCGACTAATTGGTCGTAATTGATTCGGAGAAAGTTCGCGCATTTTTCATCGAATCCTTTTCCAAGGTTCGCGTGGTAGTCCGAGTGTAATGCGCCTTTGGCGTGCAGGCGGATTTTGTCCAGCATCCGGCCGAAATAAAAAAGATCTCCTGCTTTTTCGGACGGGCTGCGCAGGGCACCTGTCGTCATTTTATAAATTCGTGCCTCCTTCTGCATGGTTCAAGCGCGCCGAAAATCCCTCACCTTCAACCTCTCCCTTTGGGAAGGGGAGAGGCAGAGCTTCTTCGCATTGCTGGTCTTGACCTGGCTGCCAACAACGCGAAGCGCCTAATGTCGCACCGTGCGGGACGCAGCGGATTTCCCCTGTCTTCATTTTGGGGGAGAGGATGAAGGTGAGGGGAAGCCGCGTTTTTCATTTAGCGATTTGGCGATTCGGTGCGTTAATTGATTACAATGGACCGGATCGTTGGAATCGAAACCGAATACGGCTGTCTACTGAGTGAAGAAGAGCCGCATGTTAATTCCGAGCTCTGGCCCGCGAAGGTAAAAAACCATCTTTTCCGAAACGCTGAGGCCGGCACGATCGATCTGCATTACCGCGACTACGAAGAGCCACCGGGCAACGGAGGTTTTCTTCGCAACGGCGGGCGTCTGTATCTCGATATGGGACACATCGAGTACGCATCACCGGAATGTCTGCACCTGCACGATCTGGTGGCTTATGAATTGGCCGGAGACGACTTGCTGCAGTCCTCACTGATTGCTCTAGGCACGCAGGACCGCGTCGCGTTTATCAAAAACAATGTCGATCATCATACCGGCGCCACGTTTGGTTGTCATGAGAATTATCTGATGAAACGAGAGGCGCAATTCACGCCGCCAATTCTTGGAACGCTGCTTACTTTTCTGGCGACCCGGCAAATCTTTACCGGTGCTGGCCGCGTCGGTCAGTCGAATCCGCTCGCGTTTGATTTCGAGCCGCCGCAACCGGAGACCCAGGTCAATTTCCAGCTTAGCCAGCGCGCCGATCATATCGTGAACGACATTTATCAGTGGGTGCAATTCAACCGCGCTATCATTAACGCACGCGACGAGCCACTGGCCGATTACCGAAAGTACCGGCGGCTCCACTTGCTGATCGGTGATTCAAACATGAGCCCGTACGCCACGGCGCTGAAAATCGGGACAACGGCTTGTGTCTTGTCGTTGCTAGAGGACGGCCGTTTGCCGCGAAATCTCGTCCTGGCTGATGCCGTGCAAAGTACTCGCGATATATCCCGGGACCCGACTCAGCAATGGATCGTTCATCTCGAGAACGGCAAGACGATCGGTGCACTCGACGTGCAATGGGAATTTCATCGTCTGGCGCAAAAGTACCTGCGCAACAGCAACGCAGAAACCAACTGGCTGCTGGAAAACTGGGGATTCGTTCTCGAAGCAATTGCAAGCAACCATCAGGCGCTCATTGGCGGAGTCGACTGGATCACGAAGAAATGGCTACTGGAAGCATTCGTCGAGTCAGAAGGATTGAGTTGGGACGATCCGTGGCTGCAAAGCGTCGACTTGGAATACCACAACATCGATCCGCTTCGCGGGTTGTTCTTTGCTGTCACGCCCGGTAAGCGAATTGCGGAGTGGAACAACAATGTCCGGCGTTCCAGTGCGACGCATGTTCCGCCAGCAAATACACGTGCGTCAGGTCGTGCTCGAGCAGTGGCTTTTTTTCAGGATTGTAATTCGCCCTATGTCATCAACTGGGACTCGATCGCATGCGATAACCGCGATTTTCTCGTGATGGGCGACCCGTTCCAGACTTACAATGAGGAAGTGGATCAATTTTTGGCCAGGCCGCCCACAGCCGAAATCGCTATCGATCCGCCTGGCAATTAAATCAACTCACTGGACCGCGCTGGAAGTGCAATTCAGAGGGGGCGTGGCAGAATCGCTCGCACGATTCTTCAATTAAGTCGATGCAGTGCGGAAATACCGTAATTCTCCTGGAGATCTTGTGCCTCGGCGGCGACTTGTGCTGCGTCGAGCTCGATCTGTTTTGGGTCTTCTTCGGTTTCGACTTTAATGAACCCCTCGATTGGGTGTTTAACTGCGTCGGCCAGGTCGTCTAACGATTTGATTTCTTTGCCGTTCACTTTCTTTACGGTCAAATAGCTCAGCTCATCGTAGCCAATTGTGCTGTTAGCTGGAAGGACTTGGCTGAGAATAACAACGCGCCGATTTCTGTCCGGAAAGAGCTCGGATTGGAAATGGTCGAGATAAACCAAACGTTGCGGAGCTTCTCTTTGCCAGTTCGGGCCCCATTCTTTGAGATATTGACGGGAAAGCTCCTGAAAAATCAGGCCACCCAGAACATAATATCGCGGCGGTTGATCGAGATTGTACGGCGGGCTGACATAATCCTTCGCGTCCCGATGTTCGAGCGTGACATTTAGCTGCATTGGCTTGCCGCTCCGCTGAGCGCGAAAAGGAACGACATCGCCGGCGTAAGCGTGGGCCGTCAGCAAATTGGTGAACTCGATCTTGCCATAGAGCGGGTCCACGTAGTTTCCATTTTGATCGATTTCATTGTTCGCGACCGCAGTCACGATGTCGCCGACCTGGAGCCCCGCTTTCATTGCTGGCGTACCAGGCTCCACGTTCGTCACATAAACTCCACCGGCATTCTTGCCTTTTTCTCCGGCGAACTCACGCAGCGCGGGATCGCGCGTCGGAGAAAATGAGAAGCCAGCGGAAGGAAACCCGCGATAATTCTGGCTTTCAGCCTCCTTTAAAAAATGCGTAATGACAGGCGCAGGGATTGCATCCAGTAGCTGCGAGCGCGAATCGTAGCGCAGGAGCAAGCCGGCAAGCTTGTTTTTCTTAACAAGCGGCACCGTGTAGCTGTTCTCTCGATATTGCATCGGGATGCTGATGCGGTATGTAAGAAATTCCCCAACATCGATCGGATAGGGCATCGTTTGCACCGTTGTAACCAAGCCCTCCGTGGCGACTAACGCCCCGGTCGGCTCCAACTGCCATGCAGCCAGCCGGTCGCCCACTACCGTGTCAGACGCAATTTCGAGCGGAGTGATTCCATCGAGAAACGTCTTTTCCACTGGTTGGAGGAGCGCAAGATTGGATTCGTAATCAATCACCTCGACAGTGGCCGCGGTTTTTTCGCCAGACTCGGCGCGCTCGAGCTCGACGTAATTTTGGTTTGTAACGAGATCCGCAGTCACAAGGACACGGCCTTTAGACAAAACTGCCCCGAGCGCGCGCTTTGAAAACGGTGCTTTCTTCTGCCACGGTCGAAAGTAATCATAGGACTGTCCGGTCACGTTTACGCGGACGAGCGCCAGTTGTTTTTGCTTGCTCAGTGCGGAAGGTACGGCTGATTCCTTTTTCCCCAGCGCCCCACTGACGGTGAAAAGGATGAGCCCAAAAGCGATAAGAGAATGCCTAGTCATCTTTAGATTTTGTTTGCCTGTTCCGTTCCCTTTGGCGGCGGTTTCTCCTCAAGATTTTGCTCCTTCAGCACGTTGTAGCGGGCCTTGATTCGTTCGCGTGCGCCTTCTACCTGACTTCGATTAAGGACTAGCGGAGGCCCGTCTCCAATCATTCGAATAACTAACTGCTCCGGCGATTCGGCGAGAGCGTTCGCCAATTCGTCAAGCGTCCGAATTTTCTTGCCATTTACTTCATCGACAATGCCGCCGCGGTAGGGGGCCAGATAGGTATTTATCGGGTCTGGCAGGATGTTGGCCAGCACAATGACATCGGGATGCTGAAGGTAAAGCTGGTCGAGAACGAAGTATTCGAAGAAATGGCGGACTCGCAGGTCGGCTGTTCGATACGCCTCCAGCATCTCCAGGTTTAACGGTTGAAAGAGCAGACCACCGTAAAGGACGTAACGTGGACGCACGTCGTAGCTGTGGCCCTGGATCGAGTACGGCCAGGGCTTATACAATTTGATCTCCACCGTCATCGGACGCTTGTTGCGCAAGACGTCCATCTTGACCGAATCGCCCTTGAACTTCCGCTCGACGACTTCTTCAAACTGGGCGCGCTCACCTTCCACTTCGACATTCGCGTCGCTGGCGATGGGGTGACCGTCGACAGCGAGGAGAACGTCACCTGGATGAAGAATGCCATCCGATGGCCCAGCCGCGACGACTGAACTCACCAGAACGCCGCGATCGTCATCTTTTAGTCCGAGAAATTTGCGTTGGGCTGGATTTAGTAATTTTGCGTAGGTGATTGCAAGGTCGGGATATTCGTCATAATGCCCGTTACTGATGTCCTGCAAAAATCGCTTTATGACCGGTGTGGGAATCATGTAGGCAACGCCCTGGGCCACATCACCGCTGTAACCCTGAAAGGCTACGCCGACCACTTTGCCATCTTGCATTACCGGGCCGCCGCTGTTTCCTGGGTTGATCTGCGCGCTGATCTGGATCGCCAGATGCTGATCGACCGACGAGTGCGTGTAGAGTTGGAAATCAATCCGCGATACGATCCCGGTGGTGACCGACATCCGCTCGCCGCCAATTGGATAACCGTATGCCGAGACGGTCGATTCCAGCGCGGGAATCGCGCCGAGTTGCAATGACAACATGTTTTTGAAAAAGTCGGGAGCCGACACAGTGATCACTGCGAGATCGCAATCGTTAGCTATGAATTGTACTTTCGCCGGATACTTATTGGGATCGCCGTCGCGCTCGACGGTAAGGTAACGGTTGTTGGCAACCACGTGCGCGTTGGTCATGATGCGGTTGCCGCTTATGACGAAGCCGGCGCCAACTCCGCGCTCAAGTCCTCCAGCGTTCCAAGGGGCTTTGTAATCAGGGTCCAGCGAAGTTGCCGTAATCCTCACCAAACTTTTTTGAACCGGGCCGTTAGGTTTTGGCGGCGCAACCGGTACCGGGACTGCAATTGCCTCATGTGCAGGTGGTGGGCTCGATCTCCATGGATCCGGCCGCGATGGCCCTTGCGGCTCCATCGGGGGACGCGCCGGTGTGCTTTCCTGCGCGTCCAAAACGGGCCCGAACAGCAACGCGGCGCAACTAAGAATAAAGATACGCTTCATGGGCGGAAAGGCTGCAAACTTAAACAGCGTACTCGAAAATCAAGATTCGGATTTGCATTAGCAAGTGGCCTTTTCGGACAACAACAGACACGATACATGCTTCCTACGTTCAAATCTCTGATGGACGAAAAAGAGTTTACACCCTCCCCTTTAAACTCCGGCGCGGTCGAGAATTGATTTTAACACTCCTTTCGCCTCAAAGACTTCGCGAGCCAGTGCGTAAGCAGTTCGGGAATGCTTCATGTAATCGGCGTTGATTCGCTTCACGATATCGGCGATTTCACCGATGGTTCGGAAAGACAAAAGACCTGCTTCGCCGCCGTAAAATTTCGTAAAACCAGTTTCCTGAGTTATGACCGGTCTGCCCGCCGCCAGATAACACACGCTCCTGTCACTGAACCACCCGGTATTTAGCCGCACGTATTGGTCCTTGGCTACGGTGAACTCACCTTTGGAACGCTGGACGTAGTCCCGGTAACGCCAGTAATCCACGCTCATTTGCAACGGCGAAGTCAGCCGCCACCCGTTTCGCTCGAATTTCACGCGAGTAGCGTCGTGCTCGATGTTTGTCGCCAGCTCAAATGTTTCGCCGGCTTTTTTCGGCGCTGTTATGAAGCGAAGAAATTCTCGCGATTTGCTCCAGAGATATTTTTTGCCGCGCCACGTAATGTCCTTCAGGCCGCTGGTGGACCAATTGGCCACGGATGTGAACACTGCCGCGCGGGAAGGGGAGCGTCTTGTTCGCCAAAGATCAGTCACCACTGGTTGCCGAGTCGGCAGCCACTTCAATCCGTGAGTCGGGACTGGAAAGCGTTTGGTGCCGATACTTTCGCCAAAGGTGAAGAGGGCGTGATGTCGCCCCAGATATTGCATTGTCGATTTCACGCCCTTATCGATCTTGATTTGCTCGACGCCGGGATCGCTTTCGATGTAAAGAATCCGATCTGAAACGAGAAGATCGTCGTTGAACTCTTGTGCGCCGCAGATGTTCAGGACCGCGTCCGCTTCACGATAAAGCTGCCGGATTCGTTTCAATCGCAGGCCAGCAGTGGGATTGCCCGGCAAGTAGCGCGCGCAAAAGGCCCAGCGGTTTCGGAATTCGAATTCTCGCGCCAGCCGATCCAGGAGTCGGGCTGTGTAATCAAATTCAGTGGTGACTTCAAACGTTTCCGGGTTGTAAGGAATTCGGGCTGAATCTTCGATGTAATAAACGTCGTGACCGAGTCGTTGTAGCCCGACGATGTAATGGATATGCTGCCAGATCACGCCGGCAATGGGCATTGAGCCCATGAAGCCCATGACGACGATGCGCTTGCGCTTCATGAAGCAAAAAACGCCGAACTTCCAATGCCCAACATCCAACATCCAATCTTCTGAAGTGAACCTTGAATTGCCTGCTCGCGAAGTCTTTCGGAGTTGGGCGTTGAGCGTTGGGCGTTGAAACGAATCATTCTTTAAACCGTTTCACTACCACCGCGGGATTCCCGGCAACCACTGTGTTAGGCTCAACGCTCTTAGTAACCACCGATCCCGCTGCCACAACCGAGTTTTCGCCGATACTGACGCCTTTCAAAATTACCGCGTTCATCCCAACCCAGACGTTGTCCGCGATTTTCACAGGAGCGGTTTTCAACTTGGGACGTGCGGGCCGATTTTTGAAATAGGGCGCCAAGGCTTGCGCATCGATGAGACGCTGGGCTGGCTCGAGTGGATGAAAATCGGAATCCGCGATGCCGACGTTCCAGGAAACCAGGCAATACGATCCGATCTCGATCTTGTCATCCGCCATGATCAGCGCGCCGTTGAGCAACGTGAAATCACCGATCGTGCATCGGCCGTGTTCGCCGACAGAAAACGAACACCCGGCATAACACGAAACATGCCTGCCGATAATGACGGCGCCTGATGTTTTGCTCCGAAGCTTTCGAAAGATTTGCGCGCTCTCGCAATAAAATCCTTCGCCGAATTCGACATTCGGTGGGATCGGATCCGGCCACCAGTCGCCTTCGACGTGTCGATCTTCTCTGATGTTACTCATGAATTCGCGCACGGCCTTCGCGCTTATCTCGTGGGGAATTTTCCTGATGCATATAGTTTTGCGTAAATCCCAGCGCGCGCGATCAACTCCGGGCCGCGCCCTTTTTCGACGACGCGCCCGTGTTCGAGCACAATGATTTGATCGAGCCCGTGGATCGTCGCGAGGCGATGCGTCGCAATCAAAGTTGTCCGGCCGCGCATTAATTCCTGGATGGTTTCCATGATCGCAGCTTCGGTTGTGGGATCGAGTGCCGACGTGGGTTCGTCCAGTAGCAAGATCGGCGCATTCTTCAAAAACGCGCGGGCAATACCGATTCGCTGACGCTGGCCAACGCTCAAGTGCCCACCGCGTTCTCCCACAGTGCTGCCGTAGCCGTCCGGCATCTGTCGAATAAACTCGTGTGCCTGCGCCCGGCGCGCCGCCTCGATAATTTCTTCTTCTGTCGCTTCGGGCCGGCCGTATGCGATGTTTTCTCGGACGGTTGTCGAAAAAAGCAGTGTGTCTTGCAGGACGATTGCAATCTGTGCACGCAAACTTTTTTTTGTGATCTTCCGCACGTCACGGTCATCGAGCATGACGAAACCGGCGGAAGGATCGTAAAATCGCGGCACCAAACTCATCAACGTGCTTTTTCCCGCGCCCGTGCCGCCCACCAGGCCGACGATTTGGTTTGGCTCGATCCGCAGGTCGATGTCGCGCAAGACCTGTCGATCGCCCGCGTACCCGAAATTCACGGATTGAAATGCTATCGCGCCTCTGGCTGATGGAATGGCCGTCGCATTCGGCGAGTCGCGCACATCGTCCTCTCGGTCCAACACCTCAAAACAACGTTTTGCGCCAGCGGTCGCGCCCTCCATTGCCCAGGCGGTGTAGGTGAGGGACTCGAGCGGCTGGTAAAGCATCAGCAAATACGCGCTGAAGACCAGCAGCGATCCGAGCGTAAGCGTTCCGGCAAGCACGTGCAGCGAGCCGATGTAGTACATCGCAGCTGTGCCAATCACCATCAAAGTGCTGATTACCAGCGCGCTGTTTACGTTTGTCAAAGTGAGCCGCAGATTGGCTTGTAAACTTTGCCGGGCTTGTTGCTGGAATTGGCGCACTTCGAATTCTTCGCGGCCAAATGCATGGACCATTCGAATCGAGCTGAGACCTTCCTGCGCTTGAGCGAGGACCGCGCTTTCCATTTCCTGAATCGAGGTCGATTCGCGGCGAATCCGATGTGCGAAAACATAAATCGATCCAACGACCAACGGCACGATTGCCAAAGAGACCATGGTGAGCTGCCAATCCAGCTGCAACATGATGATAAACGTTCCGATTAACGTGATTACCGATGCAAAGATGTTGGTGAATCCTTTGTTATAAATCGTCTGGATCGATTGGGAGTCGTACGCGACGCGGAAGCTGGAATCGCTTGAACGGCGCGCGTCGTGAAATTTGAGCGAGAGCGATTGCAAATACGAATAGAGATCGGTGCGTAATTTGAGCAATGCCTGCAGGCCGATTTTCACAAAAAGATAATTTGTGATCCAGTTCATCATTCCCCAAAAAACCTGGATCAGGATAAGAGCAAGACAGAGCAGCGGGATCCAAACGCGCCAGTCACTGCGCGCTGCTGGGCCCGGACGAAGAAAATCGTCCACGATCAGCTTAAACGGCCACGGTTTAAGCAGGTTCAGGCCAACCCCAAGCAGGGACAGAAACAAGCCGAGGATGGTTTGCCCCAGAAACGGTCGGTAGTAACGAAGAACGCGCCGGTAGATCGACATCTCAATTTGGGATTGCAGATTTTCGTTTTTAGACTGAACTAGGGCGAACTTTATTGCCGATCGACATCGAGAGATTCCTCGACTTCGCTCGGAATAACAACATGCATCATCTTCTTGAAACTTGGTTCCATTGGGTGCTCACCGGTGGCTATGTCGGAATCATTGTGTTAATGGCGATGGAAAGTTCCATCTTTCCTGTGCCGAGCGAAATTGTCATTCCGCCCGCTGCATTCCTGGCAGCGCAGGGGAAACTCAGTTTCACAGGTGTGGTACTTGCAGGTGTACTTGGCTCATATCTCGGTTCGGCCATCACTTATTGGGCATCGCGATTAATTGGACGTCCACTGATCGTAAAGTATGGCCGTTTTGTGCTGTTGACGCCGAAAAAACTGGAGCAAGCCGAGCAATGGTTGGCTCGATATGAGGCAGGCGGAGTCTTTTTCGCACGGCTTCTTCCCGTAATTCGCCATCTGATTTCGATTCCTGCGGGCATTGTTCGGATGAACTTCGGACTCTTCAGCCTCGTGACGATTGCGGGATCGGCCCTCTGGTGTTGGATCCTGGCTTATCTCGGCGACAAAGCTTACCGCCTTGAGCCGGAGCTTTTGACAAATCCGGACGCGCTGGTTCGGTTTATCCATGGCCAATCCAAAGGTATCCTGATAGTCGTGGCACTCTTCGCTGCTCTTTACATGTTGGCTTTGCGCCTGATGAAGCCGCGCTCCGGCGCATGAGCAATGCAAGAAACGACGGCTTCCCAGCCGTGGTGTTTTAATCCCGACCGCTAGGTAGGTCTTCGCCATGGGTATGGCGGGCAGTCAAGCCGTCGCTCCTTGGTGGCGGTTAACCTAAATCTCGCTCTCTCGGGAGATGACGCACGCAAGATTTTGTGTTTGAAAATTGAACAAAAGTGTCGACGAGCGGTCAGTCATAAAGTGCATAAGAGATGAATAACTGCATAGGACTTATGGATGAGATATTCACAAATGGAGATGGTATTGAAATTGCTTCCCGGAATGGAGGCAATCATATGAAAAGAAATCGGCAAATTTTAAAGCCACGAAAATTCTCGGGCCTGTCACTGGGTGATCTGATCCTGGCAGTCAGCTCGTCCGCCAGCAGCAGCAGAGAGACAGTCGCGACTGTCGCAGACCTTTTCGCCAGCGGTCGGGTGCGTCTACAAGACAACGGACGCTTTTTGCGCGTCCGCGTTTGTTAGGCTGCCCGCAGCAACGGTTTGTAAAGTCGCTCCTGTATGAATCCGTCACTGGAGCGATTTTCGTTTCTTACGAGTAGAGCGTGAAGAAAGCGGCGGAGCACCGCCGCACTCCAAAACGGGGCCGGAATCTCCGCACTTAAGCGTCGCTCGCGTCTTGGAGTGCGGTGCTGCCGCACCGCTTTCCATTTTTGAGCTTAACGCCTGAAAGCTCGGCACCATTGAAAACAAAACGCTTTCCCTCAAGCACGCCGCTTTTATGTTGCGCGAGTGATCGATCGTTATTCCCGGCCAGAGATGAGCAAAGTCTGGTCGGACGAGCGCAAGTTTCAGATTTGGCTGGATATCGAGGTTCTTGCCTGCGAGGCGATGGCGGAACTCGGCCAAATTCCGAAGGAGGATGCTGCGGAGATTCGGAAGCGTGCGCGCTTTTCCATTCCTGAAATCCTGGAGATTGAAAAGCGGACGAATCACGATGTGATTGCTTTTCTCGAAAATGTTGCCGGTTCGGTCGGGCCGGCAGCACGGTGGATTCATCAGGGGCTTACGTCGTCAGACATTTTGGATACGACCTTGGCCGTGCAGCTAAATGAGTCGTGCGACCTTCTCTTGGCCGATCTGAAATCTCTGCGAACGGCGATCGCGAACCAGGCGCGGCGCTTCAAAATGACCCCGATGATCGGGCGCAGCCACGGTGTGCATGCCGAGCCAATCACGTTCGGTCTGAAACTTGCGCTGATGTACGACGAATTCGGCCGAGCGGAAGAACGTCTTACACAGACGCGTGAGCGGATTCGAGTCGGCAAGATAAGCGGCGCGGTCGGCACGCACGCGCATATTGATCCAAAAATCGAGCGAACGGTATGTGAGAAACTTGGCTTAAAGCCGGCGACCCTTTCGACGCAGATCGTGCAGCGAGATCGACACGCGGAATTCATGACCACGCTCGCTGTGATTGCCTCCAGCATTGATCGTTGGGCGACCGAATTTCGTCATCTCCAGCGGACTGAAGTGCTGGAAGTGGAAGAATTCTTTGGAGAAGGACAAAAAGGCAGTTCGGCGATGCCGCACAAGCGAAATCCAATTACCAGCGAGCGTTTAAGTGGTTTGGCGCGCGTTATTCGTGGAAATGCCGTTGTCGCATTAGAGAATGTCGCTCTCTGGCATGAGCGCGACATTAGCCACTCCAGCGCCGAGCGAATTATTCTTCCGGACTCTTGCATCCTGCTCGACTACATGCTGACGAAGTTGCGCGAAGTTGTCGAAAAGCTGCAGGTTTATCCCGAACGGATGCAGCAGAATCTTGCTCTTACGAAAGGTCTGTATTTCAGCCAATCGATCTTGCTTGCTCTCACGAGCGCGGGCTTGGAACGCAAAGTTGCATACGAAGCGGTGCAACGCGCCGCAATGAAAACCTGGAACGGCGAGGGGACATTTGTCGAAAACGCAAAGCGCGAGCCGGAGATTACTTCGAGGCTTTCAGCATCGGAAATCGATCGGCTTTGCTCACTCGATATTCATTTCAAACATGTCGATGCGACCTTTAACGCTCTCGGCCTGGAGTAGCGCTCAAAAAAAGGACCTCAGCGGTCTTAGCTCATTCGTACCGCAGCGCTTCGATCGGATCCAGGTTCGCCGCGCGATATGCCGGGTAAAGACCGAAGCCGATCCCGATTGCTGAGCAGACAAGGAGACCGGCAATAGCCCAGCCGTAAGGAAAAATTAGGTCCATCTTAAGCCATGCGGCCAGTAGATCTCCGACGATGATCCCGAGAATGATTCCCAGAACACCGCCCGCCTCGGAAATAAAAACAGCCTCGGTCAAGAATTGCCGCAAGATATCGCGACTGCGGGCGCCGATTGATTTACGAACGCCGATTTCCTTTGTGCGTTCGGTCACGCTAACCAGCATGATGTTCATAATGCCGATTCCGGCCGCGACGAGTGCGATGAAACTAATGACGAACGCGCCGACTCGAACATATCCGGCGACATTAGTGAACGCGCTCTTGAGCGAGTCGTTGCTGTAAATCTCAAAATCATTTGGTTGCTCCGGGCGTAAGCCACGCGCAATCCGCATTGCGCCGATCGCGCGATCGAACGTGCGATTGTAAGTATCTTGCGTGAACGCTTGCGTCGCGATGTTGACCGTGCGTTTCGCTTCGCCGTAATCCTCGAAGAAGCGCGTGACAGGCATGAGAACAACGTCGTCCTGGCTTTGGCCGAAGGCCGTGCCCTTTTCTGCCAACACTCCGATGATTGTGTAGGTGTGTCCGCTGATGCGAACGACTTTGCCAATCGGCGTTTCGTGCGGGAACAATCTTTTCTCGATCATCTTTCCAACGACAATCACGCGTCGTGAAAGCTCGACATCTTCATCATTCAAATTGCGGCCATAGCCGAGGGTGTGAGCATTCGCGGTGAGAAAACCTTTGTTCGTTCCGACAATGAGAAGGCTCGGCGTTGTCTTTACGCCATTATAAACGGCCTGGCCTTTCACTTCGTACCCAAAACTTTTCAGGCAAATCTCGCGCGCCTCGCCTTCCATTAATCGGTAATAATGCAGGGCCTGCTTGTAGGTGATGTCATGCCGGTTGCGAAATTTCTCCTGTGCATTGCCGCTCGCGCTGACGTTGGCCGGATATTTGGCGAACTGAAAAATGTTGGAACCGAGAAAGCTAATGCCGTTCTCGATCGAGTATTGCAACGCGCCGATCGCAGTCATAACTGAGATCACTGAAAAGACGCCGATGGTGATGCCGAGCATTGTCAGCGCGGAGCGTAGCTTGTTCGCGCCGAGCGAAGCCGCAGCCATCTTAATTATTTCGCCGAAGCGCATGGCACTTAAAACTGGAGCGATGGAGTAGTGGAGTAATGAAGCAACGCCATAGCAACTTCACTGCCATGCGCATTACTCCAGCACTCCGTTACTCCAACATTCCTATTCATAGCGAAGCGCTGTTACTGGATCGAGGCGTGACGCTGTCCAAGCCGGCGCGAATCCCGAGAACAAGCCGGTCAATATGGAAACGATCATGCTGACGAGCACCAGGCCGGCCGAGAACTGAATCGGAAAGGAGGGGACAGCTTTGCCTATTCCGAAGCACATTAGATACGCAAACACGAGGCCGATAAATCCGCCCAAGAGACAAAGCGCTGTCGATTCGATCAGGAATTGCAGCAGGATCGTTCGTCGTCGCGCGCCCAGCGCCTTGCGTGTTCCGATTTCTTTCGTGCGCTCCTTCACACTAACAAACGTGATATTCATGATGCCGATCGCGCCGACAAAAAGTGATAAGCCAGTGATAAACAGCCCGGCAATCGCAATTGAGTTTTTCACGGGATCGAGCGTGCTTTTGAAAGCCTGCTGTTCGTTGATCGAGAAATCGTCCTTCTTCTCTGGCGGCAACCCACGCACACGCCGCATCAAACCGGTGAGCTCATCCTTAGCCTCGGCAAGTTTGGTTTTGTCTCTTACTTTCACGCGCACATCCGATTCGCTCTTGGCCGAGAAATATTTGTTAAACGCGCCGAGCGGCATCGCCACCATCGAGTCCCAACTGAACAACCCCAGAAAGGTGCCTTGTCGCGTATTTACGCCAATGACTTTGAACAATTGACCGTTGATTAGCACAGATTTGTCGATCGGGCTCTCGGACGGGAAAAGCGCGTCGGCCACGTCATAGCCGATCACGACAACATTGGCCCCGCCGCGCGATTCCAGATCGTTGAAGAATCGCCCGACCGTACAATCGATTGTCGATGTTACGATGAAATCGGACGTTGTCCCGAGAACGAACACGTTGTCCACCTGATTACCGCCATATTTCACGGATCGCATCAAATTCGATGTCGGCACTGCGACGATCAAGTTTGAGTTCGGGGTCGCGGCGATCATCCGGTTCAAGGTCTCGGCGTATTCGGTTTTGATTTTTTTGCGGTCGCGGTAGTTCCACCAGTCGTCCACGGGCTTCCACGGCCATTGCGTCGCGTAGAGAACGTCATCGCCGAGCACGGCCATGCTTTTATCGAAACCTATGGATATCCCGTTCACGGCGGTGCCCATCAACGTCACGGCAATAATGCCGATAATAACGCCGAGCGCCGTGAGCGTTGAACGCGTCAGGTTCGATCGCATTTGCGCGGCCGCGATTTTCCAGCTTTCGCTCAACTCGTAGAGAAAGCGTCTCATGTCGGGTTATCCTGCAACTGGGAGGTCGAGCTCGGGAATAAATCCCACATGGTCCAACTCGATGAGTCCGTCGCGCAAATGCACGGTGCGACGTGCGTGGACGGCGATGTCTCGTTCATGGGTCACGAGGATAATTGTGTTGCCGCTCTGATATAAATTCTCCAACAACTCCATGATTTCTTCGCCGGTTTTGGAATCGAGATTACCGGTCGGCTCATCGGCCAGAATAATTGAGGGTCGGTTCACGAGCGCGCGAGCGATGGCCACGCGCTGACGTTGACCGCCGGAAAGTTCATTGGGTTTGTGATGGATGCGATCGGCCAGGCCAACATCTGCCAGCACCTGGGTCGCGCGCGCTTCACGCCGTTCGGCATCGATCCCTGCATAGATGAGCGGCAGCTCAACGTTACGCAGCGATGTCGATCTTGGCAGCAGGTTGAATGTTTGGAATACGAAACCAATCTCGCGATTACGAACGGCAGCGAGCTCGTCGTCATCCATCTCGGCGACGTTCTTGCCATTAAACTCGTAGCGGCCAGAAGTCGGTGTATCGAGACAACCGAGCATGTTCATGAGCGTCGATTTACCGCTCCCGCTCGGCCCCATGATGGCAAGATATTCGTTGCTGCGTATCTGCAAGGTCACCCCGCGCAGTGCGCGCACGACTTCCTCGCCCATGACGTAGTCTTTGGTAATATTCTCAATGTCGATCACAACCGGGCCGTGCGGTCTGATTGAATTTCGAGTTTCCATCGCAACCTCGACAGTCGCTCGTCGAGACTATTTCGTTCCTTCTTTGTCGAGGGTTACCTTCGCGCCCTCCTTCAACTTCCGGCTAATCGCGCTATAACTTCCCGAGATCACTTCGTCGCCGGGCTGAATGCCAGTCTTGATCTCCGTGTAGGTGTCATCGGAAATGCCAGTCGTCACTTTCGCCATCTCCGCCTTGCCGCCCTTTTTCAGGAACACAACCTTGGCGAGTTTTTCGCGTTCTTCTTTCTGGGCCGCCTTTGCCGCACGCCCGTCGACGAACTCCGCGCTGTTGTCGCCTTTATCCCGCTGCGCGACCTTCTGCTTTTTCTTTTCGATTTCTTCTGGACTCAAATTGCTGTCGCCCGTGCGAATGGTGACAGCTTGCATCGGCACGGCCACGACGTCTTTAACCTCGTTCGTTTGGATGTCCGCGGTACAACTGAGCGCAGGCTTGAGTTCCACGTCGTGATCTTCGATTCGAATTTTCACTTCAAAATTGGTGACTTCTTCCTGGGTGCCGGAGCCAGTTGTCTTCCCTGTGTTACCGATTTGATAAACGGTCCCCTTAAATCTCCGATCGCCATAGGCGTCGATTTTTATTTCGGCCTTGTCGCCCAACTTGACATTCACGACGTCGTTCTCGTTTACGTCGACACGCGATTCCATGTGACCGAGGTCGGCGACGCGCATCACCTCCGTGCCGGCGAATTGCCCCGTGGCTACAAGACGTTCGCCCAATTTGCTGTTGAGAATCGTGACCGTGCCGTTAATGGGTGAGTAAATCGTCGTCTTCGACAATTGATCGCGCGCCTGACTCGATCCCGCTTCGGCGCGCTCGATTTCGTGCAGCGAACTTTCGTACGTGTTCTCTGCCACGTCCTGCGCTGCTTGCGCCGCGTTGTATTCTTGCTCTGAAATCAGCTTTTTGTTGAACAAGTCTTCGGCCCGCTTGAAGTCGTGTTCGGTCTTCATCATGGTGGCTTTTTGCTGAAGATTCGTGGCTTTTGCTGCGCTGATCGCCGCCTCCTGCTGCTCGAGAAGCGCCTTGTAGGAGTCAGGTTTAATTTTCAACAGCAGGTCGCCCTTTTTGACCCGCATCCCGTCCTCGACGGGCAATTCAATGATTTCGCCAGCAACTTCGGGCGAAATCTTGACTTCAACCTCAGGTTGTATTTTCCCCGTTGCCGAAACCGTTTGCACGATGGTTTTGCGAATCGCGGTCTCCGTTGTGACCGGAATCGGCTTCTCCCGTTTGCCCCAGATAATCGATCCGACGATCCAGAGCACAACCAGGGCGATCAATCCGTAAATGATTTGCTTTTTACGCCGGGCGCGACGCTGTTTCACTGTCAAAGGCGCGGGCGCAGGTGCGCTTACGGTTTGGTGCATCGGAGGAGCGGTTCTCGGGGTGAAGGCGTCAGAATTAGTCGCTTGTTTGACTCTTGCAAACGAAATCCCGTTCATAACAATTCTACGATGCGCCGAGGAACGGCTTTGGATTCAATCAATTGCGGTCTCCCCGGATGAGACCAGTCTTGTCCGGACTGATTCCGTGTCGAGAACGAATCTGGTGAATCGCCCATTTCGCGTGCTCTGCGATCAAGGGCTCTGCATCGGTTGCGGCGCGCTCAAGCGCGGCTAAATCGGACGGATCTCCAACATTGCCCAATGCGACACAAATGTTGCGCAGAAAACCGCGCCGTTTGATCCGTTTGATCGGCGAATTTCTAAAAAGCTCGCGGAACCTCTCATCGCTCAAACTGAGATAATCGCGCAGCGCTATGCCCACTGTTGAGGGATGCGCAAAGAACGCGGCTTCGCGCGATACCTGGGCAAAGCGATTCCATGGGCAGGCATCAAGACAATCGTCGCAACCGAAAATTCTGTCTCCGATAAGTGGTCGAAGATTCAGCGGGATGGAACCTTTAAGTTCGATTGTCAGATAAGAGATGCAGCGGCGTGCATCCAGGCGATGTGGGGCCGTGATTGCACCGGTGGGACAGGCTTTGATACAGCGCTCGCACGTTCCGCAGCGATCTGGTACAGGCTCATCCGGCGGCAATTCGAGCGTCGTCAAAACTTCCGCTAGAAAAAACCAGGTGCCGAGTCGTTCGTCGATTAGCATTGTGCTCTTGCCATGCCAGCCAATGCCGGCTTGAGCCGCGTAATCGCGTTCCAAAACTGGCCCAGTATCGACATAACATTTCTGGAGGCCGCCGGACTCGCGAAGAAACTCATCGACCTTATCGAGCTTGCTTGCGATCAGCTCGTGATAGTCATCACCCTGGGCATAGCGCGCGATTCTCCCAGTCTTTGCTCGAGACGAGACTGGGCTTGCTGCGTCGAAAAGCGCCGCGGCGACCGAAGGCGGATGGGCCGCGCCTCCTTGGAAATAATTCAGCCCCAAAACAATGATCGAGCGCGCGTCCGGTAAAATCTTCTGCGGATCACAGCGCTTTTCTTCCCCACGCTCCATGTAACTCATTTCGCCATGTGCTTCGTCATGCAGCCAATTCCGAAACTCATGTGCATGGGGCGGAGAGCTGCAGGCTGCGATGCGGCAGGAGTCAAAACCAATCTCGCGCGCAACTGGGAGCAGTCGTTGCTTCAGTTCCAGCGGCGAGATGTCGCGATTAATTGAACATGCAGCTGTCTCGGTCATCGCGCTGTAGCCGGTATCGGTGATGCCGGCCGGGATTTACGACGGTACTTTTTGAACTTACTCAAAATTGCTACCGCGACTTCTTCATCTGTAAGCTCCGACGTATCGATGCGGATATCGGCAATCTTTGCATACAGTGGCAGGCGTGCTCGTAACATTGTGGTAAACGCTCTTCTCGGATTTTTGCGTTGCAATAACGGTCGATCGCCGGTCCGTGAAGCTCGTTTGAAAAGCGTTTTTTCGTCCGCCTCCAGCCATACCACCACGCCAAATCGTTTTAAAAGGTCGATGTTCTCCTCGCGCAAGACAATTCCGCCGCCCGTGACGATGATTGCGCCTTGATCGGGGGATAAATTTCGAAGGGCTTCCGTTTCTGCTTCCCGGAACTTATCTTCGCTGTGTGTCGAGAAAATTTCCGAAATCGGCATTCCAAACCTAGACCTCACAATTTCATCGGTATCAAATTGCTCAAAACCTGTCCGCCATTGCAAACAACGTCCAACCGCGGACTTACCCGCTCCCATCATGCCGATGAGGACGATAGATTGATCTACCTTATTCATCACGCGCATCACTCATATCCGGCGATTATCTTGGAATATCTCATTAGCACCGGCTTTGGCCAAGGTGTTAACGAGACCTCAAACAGGCTTGGCGTTTCACAGAATGGAGCCCGCCATAGACGGGAAGCTGGAAGGGCGAGTTTGCTGGCGCAAACGAATCAAACGCCCTACAATTTGTGCATGCCTGAGTTGAAGCCGTTAGTCGCTGTGGTCATGGGCAGCAAATCCGATTGGGAAACGATGCGTCATGCCGTCGAGACGCTCGGCGAGCTGGGCGTGCCTAACGAGGCGCACGTTCTCTCCGCACATCGAACGCCCGATGCGACTGCTGAGTTCGCGCGCAATGCGGCAGCGCGCGGGTTGCGCGTCGTCATTGCTGGCGCAGGTGGCGCGGCACATTTGGCTGGAGTGATTGCTGCACATACCTGGCTCCCGGTTTTAGGAGTGCCAATTCAATCGAAGCTGCAGGGACTCGATTCGCTTCTTTCGACTGCACAAATGCCTGGTGGGATTCCGGTGGGGACGCTGGCTATTGGCGAAGCTGGCGCCAAAAACGCTGCCCTCCTTGCCGGCGCTATTCTGGCTACTTCTGACGACGCGATGCGGAAAAAATTGGAAGCGTTTCGTAAGAAACAAAGCGAAAGCGTGCTGGCGGCAAAGTTGCCAACGTGAAAACCGAGATTGTAGCGGCGATCGATGATCGCCGCTCGTGGCATCGGCATCCTGCCGATCGCAGCGGGCTGGAAGCCCGCGTCACCACCGCGGCAGTTGAGCTGCTGCGCAAAGGCGAAGTGGTAGCGCTTCCAACGGAAACCGTCTACGGCCTCGCGGCTGACGCGCTCAATACTGTTGCGGTCACAAAAATTTTCGAAGCGAAAGAGCGACCACGTTTCGATCCGCTGATTGTGCATTTACCTGGTGAAAGCTGGCTCGAGCGCGTTGCGAAAATCGATGAGCCTTCTCGCGCACAGATCAAGGAACTGATCGCGCAATTCTGGCCTGGGCCGCTTACGCTCGTCCTGGATCGACAGCCGATTGTTCCAGACATCGTCACCGCCGGACTCGACACAGTTGCCGTGCGAATGAGTTCACATCCCGTTTTTGCTGAAATCATTTCCGCGTTCGGGAAACCGCTCGCCGCGCCAAGCGCAAATCGATTCGGCCGGATCAGCCCCACGACTGCTCAGCATGTTTTTGACGAGCTTGGCGGACGCACCCCACTAATTGTTGATGCTGGACCGACGACGCACGGCATTGAATCGACCATCATCGCCGTGCATGACGGTAAGATCGATATCCTGCGCCGCGGTCCAGTAACCGCGGAACAGCTGCGTGGCATCGGCTTGCAGCCGATGTCCGATCGGCAAGATGCCGATGCCACGGTTGTACGCGCACCGGGACAATTGCCCACGCACTACGCGCCAAGGACTCCCCTGCGTCTAATTAACGATGCAAGTTCGTTTTCGCCGACGCCGAATCAGCGTTGCGCGTTGTTAGCATGGAACCCGATAAAAAACGGTGAGCGTTTTGTCGCAGTCCGTCTCTTGAGCGAATCACAAGATCTTCGCGAAGCTGCTGCGAAGTTGTTTCGTTGCTTGCGCGAGCTGGACGAGCTTGATCTCGACCTTATTGTTGCAGAACGAGTTCCTGATCAGGGACTCGGCGCGGCGATTCTCGATCGCTTGGAGCGCGCATCGTACGACTCTGATATTCCAGACACGCCTGGATGAATCCCTTGAAAAGCGGATGCGGATTGTTCGGCTTGCTTTGGAATTCAGGGTGATATTGGCAACCAACGAAATAGGGATGATCACGAAGCTCGATCAGCTCGGCCAGAGTTTCGTCCGGTGATGTACCGGAAATAACGAAGCCTTTTTCATTCATCTGGTCGCGATACTTCATGTTGAACTCGTATCGGTGGCGGTGGCGCTCCATCACTTCAGTACTGCCGTAAATTTTTTCCGCGAGTGTGCCTTTGGCGATTTTCGTCGGCCATGTGCCCAGACGCATGCTCGCGCCCATATTTTTGACGCCTCGCTGTTCTTCCAGCAACGAGATCACCGGTTCTTTTGTGCTTTTGTCAAACTCGGTGCTATTGGCGTCTTTGATGCCGCATGCGTTTCGGGCGAACTCAATCGTTGCCACCTGCATTCCCAGGCAAAGTCCGAGATACGGAATCTTGTGCTCTCGCGCAAAACGTGCAGCCTTGATTTTTCCTTCAACGCCGCGAAGGCCAAAACCGCCGGGAATCAAAACACCGGACACATCTTTTAACTGGCCGTTGACGCCGTCTTGCAGCGATTCAGCGTCGATGAGTTCGAGATCGATTCCGCAATCTTCGCTCGCAGCAGCGTGCGTGAGCGATTCGTAGATACTCTTGTAAGCGTCCCGGACATCGAAGTATTTGCCGATAACAGCAATTCTGATTTGTTTCGTAGGGCTAATGATTCGCTTTACAAAATTTTTCCATCCTGCGAGATCGGGCTGCGGGGTTTTCAAGCCCAAAAGATCGCACACTAACTGATCCAAACCTTCCGCGTGAAGAGTTAACGGCACTTCGTAAATTGTGTGCGCGACGTCGCGTTCTTCGATTACCGCTTTTTCCGCGACGCTGCAGAACATTGAGAGTTTTTGCCGCACATCGAGATCGAGCATCCGCTCAGTCCGGCAAATCAAGACCTGCGGTTGCAAACCGATTTCGCGCAACTTGGCTACGCTTTGCTGGGTTGGTTTCGTCTTCAGTTCGTGCGCGGCCTTAATGTAGGGAACCAGCGTGACGTGCATGTTGAGCACATTTGGCGCCCCAACTTCGAGAATGAATTGGCGAATCGCTTCCAAAAACGGCAGCCCTTCGATGTCACCGGTTGTGCCTCCGATTTCCGTGATGACCACATCGTATTTGCTTTCATCTGAAATTTCACGGATGCGACCCTTGATCTCATCGGTGACATGCGGAATCACTTGCACGGTTTTACCGAGATAATCTCCGCGTCGTTCCTTCAAAATCACCGACTCGTACACCTGACCGCTGGTGAGATTGTTGTGCCGCGTGAGAACGCAATTGGTGAAGCGCTCGTAGTGGCCGAGGTCGAGATCGGTTTCCGCGCCGTCGTTCAGTACGTAGACCTCGCCGTGCTGGAAGGGATTCATCGTGCCGGGATCCACGTTCAGATACGGATCAAATTTTTGGAGAACAACGCGCAGACCACGTGCTTCGAGGAGCGTTCCAAGCGACGCGGCGGTCAATCCTTTGCCAAGGGAACTAATCACGCCGCCAGTGACAAAAATGTATTTCACGAGGGCATCCTCCGCTTTGCGCGGGCAAGCTTTTGCTCTAGTGCCGTTGCGTCTTCTGGCGTGTCGATGCCAGGCGATCCTGTAGCAGTAACGAGCACATGAACCTTTACACCATTTTCCAATGCGCGCAATTGTTCGAGCGATTCAATGCGTTCCAGCGGGCTTGGTTTCCATCTCACAAATTGGAGCAGCGTCTGACGCCGGAATCCATAGATGCCCTGGTGGCGGAACAAGGAGGGGCGCTTTCCAGAACGTCCCTGTCCGCTTTCGACGGACTCGAGACCGCTGCTCGTTGAAGATTGGAATGGGATCATCGCACGAGAGAAATAAAGAGCGTTGCCGCGAAGATCCAGAACGACCTTCACTTGGTGAGGAGAAAAAGCATCCGCCGGATTCTTGAATGGATGTGCAGCGGTCACCACACCCACTCTGCGATCCGAGCGCAATTTTTCGACAAGCTTGTCGATCAAATGAGGATCAATCAGAGGCTCATCTCCCTGGACATTAATCACGTATGCGAACTGCTTTGTTTGCCTTGCCACTTCGGCTACTCGGTTCGTCCCGCTGCGGTGCTTTCGCGACGTCAGTGCGACCTCTGCTCCCCATCCAAACGCTACAGACGCGATCCGCATATCGTCCGTAGCGATGACAACCAAATCCAGATTTTTCGCGGACAGGCAGCGTTCCCAGACGTGTTTCAGAAGCGGCTTTCCAGCAATTGGATGCAGTGGTTTTCCTGGGAATCGTGTAGAATCCCACCGGGCCGGAATAATTCCAACCGCCTTACTCATGCGCGATCGATAGTCATGACCGTTCGTCTAAAATAATCCGCGCTGCGGCGGGGAAGTCTTTTGCGGTCCAATCCGCACCGCTCCCAGTGATGTCGCGCTCGAATCCGGTTTGAACCCGGATTGTCCGGACACCGGCGTTGCGGCCGCACTCAACGTCGATCTCCTTGTCACCGATAAAAAACGAACGCGTCAGATCGATTTGGTGTTCTTGCTTGGCTTGCAAGATCATTCCAGGCGATGGCTTGCGATGACTGGACTGTTGACCAGGGATGTCGGGGCAAAAATAGGTTGCATCGATCAAGCCATGGCCCAGCTGGCGCGCGACTTCCGACTCAACAGAGCGATATTCGTCAACGGTGAAAAAGCCGCGGCCGATGCCGCTTTGGTTCGTAATAACAATGAGTTTGAATCCCCTTGATTTTAAACTCTGTAATGCTTCGGGAACGCCCGGCAAAACTTTCACTTGTTTTGGATGGGAACAATAATCCGCATCCTCGATGATTGTGCCGTCGCGATCGCTAAAAACGGCAGCTGACAACTCGTTAGGCACCTTTGGAATCCTCTCGAAAACTGGCCATCAATTCTTCTCGTGTCACAGTTGCTGTTCCAAGCTTGCTCACTACGACGGCGCTCGCATGGTTGGCGATTTCTGCCGCTTCGGTTGGGGTCGCTCCGCAGGCGAGACCGAGGGTAAAGAGAGCGATGGCCGTATCACCCGCACCCGAGACATCGAAAACCTCTTGCGCTTTGGATGGGATGTAGTGCGGCGCCTTTTTCTCTTGGAAAAGCATCATGCCGTGTTCGCCCAGGGTGATGAGGACATTTTCTGTTTCCCATTTTTTAAGCAGCGCTTCGCCGGCGCGCTTCAGATCCGCATCCTGGGACGGAGCGGTATCCGGATCGCCGCTGGGAATACCTGCGGCGAGAAACGCTTCAGTGCGGTTCGGTTTGATTACTGTCAGGCCGCGCCACTCGACCAGGTTACGTGGATTGGGATCCGCAGCGACGATCTTGCCGGCTGAGTGCGCAGCATCTGCGATCTGCGAAACCAATTCGGTCGATAAAAAACCTTTGCCGTAGTCTTCAAAAATAATGGCGTCGATCTCTGGAATATTCTTTCGGACCCCAGCCACGACCTCTTCAATTTGGGACGCCGATGGCCCGAGAAATTTTTCCCGATCGACACGAACAACCTGTTGCTGGCGCGCAATGATGCGGGTTTTAACGATGGTATGAAACGTCGCCTCTTCAACGGCATTAGAGGTATCGATCTTTTGTTCCGACAATAACTCCCGGAGTTGCTGCCCGCTGCGATCTTTGCCCAGCAGACCGATAATCGCGACGCGGTCCACGAACTCGCGCAAGTTACGCACGACGTTGGCGGCGCCACCGGGGTAAAATGATTCCCCGGTCACTTCCACAACCGGAACCGGTGCCTCAGGCGAGATACGGCCCACTTTTCCCCAGACAAATTCATCGAGCATCAGATCGCCGATTACTGTGATCCGTCTGGAAGATGCGCGATCGAGGATCTGCTCTAGCCGGGTAAGATCCATAAGGAATGCAGGCAGCGGGTCCGTAGAGGCAATGGAGTGTTTCGGTTAAGGCAATTCAAAATGTTTTGAGCAGAGATTTGTGTACAGCAGCGGTTTTGCTTAAGGTTCGCTTCATTAAGTCCTGAATACGAACTCGAAATCAACATTCGAAGCTCCCAATGATTCCGTTTACTAAACATTTGAAGTTAATTGTCGCCGCCGTCTGCGGCCTTGTCCTGTGCGCGCATGGCGCGCAGGCTCCGCAGCACATCAATATTAACCAACTATCCACGACTGTGGAAGACGTTGTGGTGCCATTGCCGAACGAAATTTTCGGGGCTCTGAACAAGCTGGGAGCGGTCAATTGGAAGGAACACGTCCGCAGCGATAAGGGACCAAATTTCACCGAGCGACCGCGCATCGCCCTCTTGCTGGGGGCGGTGATCGCAGATGGTTTTATCGCGGTGCAAGCGGAAGACGCGCCGGCAGTAAAGGACATTGGCCAGCGCGTCCTGGCGTTGGCGAAGGGGATTGGCGTCGGAAATTCGATCACGCCACATGCCAAGGCGATTATCGAAGCTGCAGATAAACGTAATTGGGAAAATGTGCGACTGGAACTGGACCGCACCCAAACCAGTGTGCAACAGGCAATGAATGAAGTGCACGACGAAAAATTATCGCAGCTCGTCAGTCTGGGTGGATGGCTGCGTGGGACGGAAGTATTGACCTCCGTGGTGAAACAGCATTTTTCCGCAGATGGGGCGGAGCTTCTGCATCAGCCCGATCTCCTGTCTTATTTTCAGACAAGACTGAAGGCGATGCCTGAGTTTAATCTTCCGATCATTCGCCAAATTCAAGACGCCCTGGGTGAAGTGAAGCCTCTCATCGACGTCGGCAGCGCGCACATTCCTGCCGAATCAGTTAAGAAGGTCAACGAGATCACGACGCGGCTCGGCGCCGGCATCGTTACGAGGGATTAGGAAATTTCGATGAACCATTTCGCAAAAATTCTTTTACGCAGCAGCTCCTTGCTGGTGGCCGTCATGGTCATGCAGCGTGTGGCTTGCGCCTCGGTGGATGACGCACAGTCGTTTGCTCTTCAGGCAGCAGAACCGTACGTAAAACAAGGATTTCAGGTGCGTGAGGATTACTGGGGAGGCGACCTCGCTTCGGGTGAAAAAAAAGCGGTGCGACAGCAATTGTTCAAAGGGAACGAATACTGGTTCTGGCTGGGAACTGAAGTCGATCGGGCGAAGGTGTCCGTTCATATTTACGA
>Ga0137412_10000056_pt1 | contig 59271 bp, 50 predicted proteins | sample CZODoug2_1_16fun_FD_122160 | JGI IMG/M metagenome (GOLD analysis project Ga0137412, IMG submission 122160) | Vadose zone soil fungal communities from Angelo Coast Range Reserve, California, USA - CZODoug2_1_16fungal (Hybrid Assembly) | ecosystem: Environmental > Terrestrial > Soil > Vadose zone...
GTCCTCGCGCCACTCGGGTGCCGCGCGCATGGGATGCGGGCCGGATTGGAAATGCACCCGCCTGAGGGCCTCGGCTGCCCCGGCGAGCAGCAGGCGACCGACCGCAGTGTCGGTCTCGTACCAGTACGTCGGCTCCGATGCGGGCCTCATGCGCATGAATGCTACGCCGGCACCCGCACGGGTGCCGGCTGATTTCGCCGCTTGCCCATGCGTGCAGGCCGGCTGCCCGCCGCGCGCCACAGGTGCATCACCGCGTAGCCACGCCACGGTTGCCAGTCCCGGGAGCGCACTTCGAGCTCGCGCGCATTCAGCATGCGGTGCCGGGGCGCCGCCATGCGGCGCAGCACGAGATCTCCCGTCGGCAGGGCGTCGGGTTCCCCGAGCGCTCGCAGGGCGACGTACTGCGCCGTCCAGGGACCGATGCCCGGTAGCGCCGTCAGGGCCGCCGCCAGCGCCTCGGGCGCCGCACTGAAGTCGAGGCGGCGCTCGAGCACGGCACGAGCCAGGGCGTGCAGCGTGGCGGCGCGCGTGCGCGTGATTCCAAGGTGGTCGAGATTCGCGCTGGCGAGACTTGCCGCGGTCGGGAACAGGTGCGTCAGGCCATCGGCGCCGCCGCGGATGGCCACCCCGGCGCACTGCACGAGTCGCGCCACGAAAGTGCAGCCCGCGGCCACGCTCACCTGCTGGCCGAGCACCGCGCGCACCGCGCACTCGAACGCATCCCAGGCGCCCGGAATGCGCAATCCGGGCCGTTTGCGCACCAGTGGACCGACCAGCGGGTCGGTCGCCAGTTCGACACCGATGCGCGCCGGATCCGCCGCGAGATCGAACACGCGCCGCGCTATCGAGGCGAGCTGCAGCAACGCGGCCGGCGGTGCACCCCTCACGCGCAGCTCGAGTGCATCCTCGCCGGTGAGCGCGCGCACGCAGATGAGCGCGTGGCCGCCCTCGCACGCCACCGTGCGCGCGTAGCCGCGTGCATCGACACGCTCGACTCCGCAGATCGCACGCGTGGCGAGAAAGTCACGCACCTGCGACCAGTCGTAGGGCGGCCGGTACGCGAGCCGCAGCGCCACCTCTTCGGCGCTGCCGGCTACGCCGCTACGCCGACCCGTCTGGCGCAGCTCGCGCGGTGACCTGCCGTAGGTGTGGCGAAACGCGTCGTTGAAGCGCCGAGAACTGCCGAACCCCGCCGCCATCGCGATATGCGTGATCGGCAGACTGGTCTGCGTCAGCAGGCATACGGCGAAGTGCAGGCGCCGCGTCTGCGCGACGGCAACCGGAGAGGCGCCGACGTGCCGCCCGAACAGGCGCAGCAGGTGCCGCGCGCCGATTCCCAGGCGCCCCGCGAGCGCCTCGACCGAATCCTCATCGAGCGCACCCTCGTTGATCAGACGCAAGGCGCGGCGCACCACCGCCGCCGTGCCCAGCCACGCCGGCGTGCCGGGAGCGGCCTCGGGGCGACAGCGCAGGCACGGGCGAAATCCCGCCGCCTCGGCGGCCGCGGGGCTGCCGAAGAAGCGCACGTTCGTTCGCTTCGCGTAGCGCGACGGGCAGATCGGCCGGCAGTAGATGCCGGTCGAGGTCACGGCAATATAGAACTTGCCGTCAAAGCGCGGATCGCGGCTGATGCGCGCGCGATTCAGCGCCTCCGCGTCCAGGCCCGAGATGGTCTCCATGGGGGCGACGATAGCGCGCCGCCCGGTTTCCAAGTAGCCATTTTCGGACCTGGCGGCCGGGCACTTCGACCGTCCGTCCTCTCGGGCGCGTCACCCGCTGCCCTGGTGTGCCCGGCGCAGTGCCGCGATGTCGAGCTTCCTCATCTGCAGCATTGCCTGCATGGCGCGCTGCGCCCGGGCGCTGTCCTTGTCGCCGAGCAGCTCCGGCAGGACCGTGGGCACCAGCTGCCACGACAGCCCGTACCGGTCCTTGAGCCAGCCGCAGCGGTCTTCCTTGCCGTCCGCGGACAGTCTTCCCCACAGCGCGTCGATCTCCGCCTGCGTCTCACAATTCACGACGAACGAAATCGCTTCCGAGAACCTGAACTGCGGACCGCCGTTCAGCGCGGTGAATTGTTGTCCGTTGATCTCGAATGACACCGTCATGACGGTGTCCCTGGGTCCGGGACCGGCCTCACCGTAACGCACGATCTTCAGAATCCGGGAATTCCCGAAAATGGAAACGTAGTAGTTGGCAGCATCCTCAGCCTGGGTGTCGAACCACAGAAACGGTGTGATCAGTTGCATCAGCGTGCTCTCCTTACGCCGCCGCATCGCGCGCCAGCGTCGCGAGCAATTCGGCGAGGCGCTCGAAGCAGCTGGTCCAGCCCTGTTGGTGCCCGTCGCGCGCGGCAACCGAGTCGAAGATTCCCTGGTGGAACGTCATCTCGGTGCGCCCGTTGCGCTCGGCGAGCGTTACCGTCACGATTGTCTCAGGCCCGGGCGTGCCGCTGGCATCGATCCAGGCGTGCGTGAACACCAGGCGCTCGGACGGCACGATCTCGCGATACACGCCGCGCAGCCGGTGCTCGCTCCCCTCGGGCGAGCGCATGCAGGCCGAGAATGCGCCCCCCACACGCAGGTCGCCACTGTTCTCGGTCATCGTGAAACCCCGCGGGCAGGACCACTGCGCCAGGTGCTGCGGTTCGGTCCAGGCCCGAAACACCAGGGCGCGCGGGGCGTCGAAGCTGCGCCGGACGGTCAGCTCACGCTCCGCGGCAGGCGCGGCGGCGCTATTTCGTGCTCTTGCGTCCATGTGCTTTCTCCTGTCGTTGCAGTTTGCTGAGATATGCGTCGAGGCGCTCGAGGCTCTGCTCCCAGTAGCGCCGATAGCGCCCGGCCCAGTCCGCCACCTCCTTCAGCGGTCCGGCCCGCAGCCGGCAGGGCCGGGACTGCGCCTTGCGGCTACGAACGATGAGTCCGGCACGCTCCAGCACCTTCAGGTGCTTCGAGACCGCGGGCTGGCTGATATGGAAGGGCTTCGCGAGCTGCATCACTCCGGCCTCCCCGGAGGCGAGACGCGCGAGGATCGCGCGCCGCGTGGGGTCAGCCAGAGCGGCGAAGGTATGGTCGAGGCGGGTTGCTCTCACGTTGTATAGAACCATTCGGTTATATAACGCTCAACCCTTCTACCGCCTGCGCACCCGGCCTGTCAAGCTCGGTGTGGCGCGGCGCCGCCGCGCTTGCGCCGCGGGCCGGTATCCACCAGCATTGGCGTTGCATGGTCACCGAGACCCCGCGACTGCGACTGCGCCACCTGACACACGCCGATGCGCCGTTCATTCTCGAGCTGCTCAACGATCCTGACTTCCTCGGCAACGTCGGCGACCGTGACGTGCGCAACCTGCACGACGCCCGCCGCTATATCGAGTCCGGGCCGGCTGCCAGCCACCGGCGCTATGGCTTCGGCCTGTGCGCCGTGGAGCTCAAAGCGTCGGCAGCTGTCATCGGCCTGTGCGGATTACTGCGCCGCGACACGCATCCTGATGTCGAGATCGGCTTTGCGCTCCTGCCGCGTTTCCGTCACCAGGGCTACGCCCTGGAGGCGGCGCAAGCGGTGTTGCGGCTGGGCACGCAAGTGCTCGGCCTCGGGCGCATCGTCGCCATCACCTCACCCGGGAACGCGGCGTCTATCAGGATCCTGGAGACTCTCGGCCTGAAATTCGAGCGCCTGGTTCGTTTCAGCGACGACGGCAGCGAGTCCCGTCTGTTCGTGCTCGACGGCCCCTCAGCGCAGTGATCGCAGCGTGCCCAGCGTGGTCTCGCGCAGCTTTTTGATGGCATCGTCTATGTGGTCGACCGCGGTCCCATCGTCCTTGCCCAGGCCCTCCCAGTTCCCGCGCCAGACCCTCTGCAGCTCCGCCGCTTGTGCCGGCACCGGCGCCGGCACCACCGCCGACAGGTCGCCAATCACCAGCACGTAGGTCCAGCCGGTACGTGGATTGCCGCCGGCAACGTCCCGGTCGTACTGCGCGAGGAACACCACACGCTCGAGCTCCGCAAGCTTGGTGAGCAGCTCGAACGCCGCAGTGCGGACGTTGCGGTTGTGTTCCGTGCGCTCGTTGCGCCAGGTGTTGTAGGTGAGACTGCCGAGCGCCACGACCAGGCTGATGAGGGCGACGGCATTGTCGCGCAGCTGCTGGCGAAGGCTGGTCATTTGGCGGCTCACTCCCCGATCGGCCCGAGTCTGAACCTTCGCGGGCACAGACTCCACACCGGCGGGTGAGCCGGTCGGCGCCCGCGCGCGAACTCGGCTAGTATCTGCTCACCGGCCCAGCCGGGTGGGCCGCTCGAGGCGGCGCAGTGCGAGGTGCCACATTGAGGACCGCCGCCTGGATAGTGTTGCTGGGCGCGCTGACAGCGCTGGCCTTTGCGCACGCGGCGGTCCGGGTGTTGGCCGGCCCCACGCCGATTCCTGACGGCGACGCCCGGGCAGCCGGTGACCTCACGGTCATCAACGAAAAACTCGCCTTCGCGCTGGCGGTCGAGTCGCCGGTTCCGTTCGGCGTGCCGCGCGGTGCGATCGTGGACGTGGCGCCGGTCAGTCACGGCCAGATCGGTCGCGATCGGGTCGCATTCGCCGACTTCATCCCGAACAACTGGTCGGCATGGCCCAACACCTACCAGCACGTGGAGGTGCTGGAGCGCGGCCCGCAGCAGGTGCGCATCCGCGCGGTGCGCGACTGGGGCAAGGTGAACATCGTGACGGTCTACTCCCTGCGCACCAACTCCGATCAGGTCGAGATCCGCACCACCATGACCAACGGCGGGGACGAGACCCTGACCGACCTGCTCTCGGGTCTGACACTATGGCCGAGAAGCGGCTTCCTGTTCGCGGTTCCGGGGCTTGCCGGAGTCAGTGAGGGCAAGGCCGATGGCGCGTTCGCCGATCGTGTGGTCGCCTACGACGCCGGCTGGGCGATAACCCTGCATGCCCCCTACCTCGATCACATCGGCTCCGCGTCGCGCGATCTGTTCCAGTTGCACACGCTGCAGCCCCATGAAAGCCGCACGTTCACCGGGTGGCTGCAGGTGGGCGCGCGCGGGGATCTCGCTCCCGTGGTCAGGGCCGAGATCGAGCGCCGGCACCTGCCTTCGGGCACGGTGCGGGGCGCGGTCAGCATCCGCGATGGTAAAGCGCTCGCTCAGCCCGTGGTCGTCGCAGAACGCGACGGCAAGCCGTATGCCTGGGTAGTGGGACACGAGGGCGCCTATCGCCTGCGGCTGCCGGCGGGGGCCTATGCGCTGTACGCCACGGGCCGGAACTACTCGCGCAGCGCGCCGACCTCGGTCAACGTCCACGCCGGCACCGAGCAGGTGCGCGACTTCCACGACCTGGACAGTCCCGGCCGCCTCGCCTTCTCGGTCGCCGATGCCCGCAACGGCGCGGCGCTGGACGCGCGCATCGTCATCACCGAGGGCCAGAGGCCGCTGGTCGAGTTTCTCGGCGGCAAGACTTTTTTCACGCAACTCGAGCGCAAGGGCCACGCGGACCTGCCGATTGCGCCCGGCCGCTATCTTTTCACCGTGTCAGCGGGCGGCGGCTTCCTGGCGCCGGACGCGCAGGTGCGGCTCACGGTTGCCGCCGGTCCGGCCACACAACACCGGGTCGACATCACGCCGCTGTTCGATCCCCCCTCGCGCGGCTGGTATTGCGCCGATCTGCACCACCACGCGGATCAGGCCGAGGCGGTGACACCGCCGGCGGATCTGGCGCGCTCGCAGCTCGCGGCGGGACTCGATCTGCTGTTCGTCAGCGATCACGATTCGACCGTGAACCTGCCAGTGTTGCAGCAGATTGCCAGCGCCCGTGGCGTGTCGTTCATCCCGGGGATCGAACTGTCGCCGTCCTGGGGCCACTTCAATGCTTATCCGCTTACCGCCGGTGCGCGGCTGGCGATCGACACCAGCACGGCCACCATCGACATGATCCTGAAGGAGGCGCGACGCAACGGCGCCACCGTGGTGCAGGTCAATCACCCATTCAATCCCTACGGTTACTTCGCCAGCCTCAAGGCCGCCGTGGCACCCGGCGGCTTCAACCCGGGGTTTGACCTGATGGAAATCAATTCGTCGGTCCCCAATGACGACCGCAAAGTGCTGGCCAAGCTGTGGGAATTCTGGAATGCGGGCCGGCGTTACTATATCGCCGCGGGCAGTGACACCCACGACGTCTGGAACGATCAGTCCGGGCGCGTGCGCACCTTCGTGCATCTCGACGGTCAGGTGACTCCCCAGGCCTTTGCGCAGGCACTGAAGGCGGGCCATGCGTACGTGAGCTACGGACCGCTCATCTTCCCGTCGGTGATGTTCGGCACCGAGATGCAGGTCGGGAGCGGTGAGCCCTTCACTCTGGCGTTCGACCTGGCGTCCGTTGCGGGGCTCGGCAAGGCCGCACTCATCAGCGCCGGCAACCTCGAGGTCAGCCGCGCGTTTGCCGACGCACCACTGCAGACCCACGTCGACTTCACCCTCAGCACCAACCACCCGGGCTGGTATGCGCTCGAGGTCGAGGATCAGCGTGGGCGCAAGGCCTACACCGATCCGGTCTGGGTAACGATCGCCCCGCCGCGGCAGTAGTCATGAGAGGCGCGCCGGAGCGGTCGCTGCGCTACGGGCAGCTCAGAACCATACTGCTGTTGTTCGGGGGCTATGCTGCCTGTTACTACTGCCGCGCGGATCTGTCCGTGGCCACGCCCCTGCTGGTCGAGGAGCTGGGTAAGCGGGGGGTCGGTCACGGCGAGGCGATCGTCCGCATCGGCTCGATCAGTTCCCTCGGCGTCCTCGCTTACGCGCTGGGCAAACTGTTTCTCACCGGTCTGGGAGACTACTGGGGCGGGCGGCGCAACTTCCTCATTGGCGTAGGCGGCGCCGCGGTGTTCACGCTGTTGTTCGCCGCCGGCGGCACGATCCCGATGTTCACCCTCGCCTGGCTCGGAAACCGCCTGACGCAGTCGATCGGCTGGGCCGGACTCATCAAGGTCTCCTCCAGATGGTTCGACTATTCCTCCTACGGGTCGATCGTCGGTATTCTCAGCATCAGCTACATGATCGGAGACGCCGCGGCGCGCCAGCAGATGGGGATGCTGATCGAGCGCGGCTATGGCTGGCGCGCGCTGTTCCTGTTCGCCGCCATCGCGGCCGCTGTCTGGTTCACTGCTTGCCTGCTGTGGTTGCGCGAGTCGCGCACCGAGCTCGGACACCCGGAAGCGAAGCCGAACCCGCTCAACCTGTTTGCCGCCGCACACTCGCGGCCGGCAAGTGTCGGCGCGCTGCTGCTGCCGCTGCTGCGCAGCCGGGCGTTTCTGCTGGTTTGTCTGCTGTCCTTCACCTGCACGATCATCCGCGAGACGTTCAACACCTGGACGCCGCTTTACCTGCGCGATCACCTCGGCTACAGCATGAGTCATTCCGCCGGCCTGAGTGCGATCTTCCCCGGGGTGGGCGCAGCCTCGGTACTGCTGGCGGGTTGGCTCAGCGACCGCCTTGGGCTCAACGGCCGCTCGCTGCTGTTGTTCCTCGGACTCACGGGCGCGGCCGCGGCGCTCCTGGTGCTCATGTCGGTGCGCTCCGGCCCGGCTGGCGCCCTCCTGGCGGTGGTGGTGATCGGGGTCGTCGCATTCTGCCTGCTGGGGCCGTACTCTTATCTGGGCGGCGCCTTTGCGCTCGACTTCGGCGGCAAGCAGGCGAGTGCGGCCGCCTCGGGAATCATCGACGGCATTGGGTACCTGGGTGGAGCACTGGCGGGGGACACGGTTGCGCGGCTCTCGGTCGCGTTCGGCTGGGAAGGCGTGTTCGTGATCCTGGCGACGGTCAGCGCCGTGGCCGCGGTGTGCGCGGGCAGTTTGCACGTCATGAACACCAGGGCCGCCGCAAGGACGACCCATGGCTAGCCCCGCCGCGCTCACCGGTCTGGTCGCCTCTGCGGAGTGCCTCACCATCGTCTGGCAGGACGGCCGCACGAGTGAATTCGCGAGCCTGTGGCTGCGCGACAATGTGCGTGAGGACCGCGACCCTCACAACGGCCAGCGCCTCATCGACATCACCGATCTGCCGGAGAAACCGCGGATTCGCTCGGCCGCGGCCGCCAACGGTGTGGTGTGCATCGATTGGGAAGACGAATCGCGCAGTGCGTGTTTCGAGCTCGAGTGGCTGGCGGCGCATGCCTTCGGCGGCGGAGAGCGCCGAGCCGAGCTGGCGCCGCGGGCGTGGCTCGAAGGCGGCGAGCTCCTTGCCACCCGCGACTTCGCCTGGGCGAGCCTTGCCGCGGCGCGCGAGGATTCGCGGGCGCGCCTCACCTGGTTGACGCGGCTGCTGCAGGATGGCCTGGCCTTCCTGAGTGGCGTGCCGGCGCAGGAGACGGCGCTGCTCGAGGCGATGCCTTTGGTCGGGCGCGTGCTCGAGACCAACTACGGCCTGACGTTCGACGTTCGCTCCGTGCCGCAGCCCGAGAACCTCGCCTATTCCGATCTCGGGCTCGGCCTGCACACCGACAACCCCTATCGTGATCCGGTGCCGGGATTTCAGGCGTTACACGCCCTGATCGTCAGCAGCGAAGGCGGCGACAGTCTGTTCGCCGACGGCTTCGCGCTGGCTGAGCACCTGCGGGCCACGGACCCGGGTGCGTTCGCGCAGCTGACCGGCACCGCGGTGCCGTTTCACTATCGCTCCGGGGACGCGGATCTGTATGCGGAGCGACCGCTGATTCAACTGTCGGTGCGCGGCGAGGTCACGGCGGTGCACTACAACAGCCGCTCCATCGCACCTGTGGCTGTCGCCGCTCGCGAGACCGCAGTGTTCTACGCCGCTTACCGGCGCTTCGCCGCCCTGCTGCGCGATACGCGGTTTCAGTTGAACATGAGGCTCGGCGCGGGAACTGTGGTCGTGTTTGATAACCAGCGGATTTTGCACGGCCGCACTGCCTTCTCGTCCGCCCGGCAGCCGCGCCACCTGCGCGGCTGTTACCTGGCCCGCGACAGCGTCTACAGTGAGACCGCGCTGCTGCGACGCCGGCTCGCCGCCGCGGAGACGCCCGCGTGAGCGTCGCCGAGGAGATCCTCGCGATCTACGCGACGCACGGAGCCGGCGCCTACTTCGGCGAGCGCGTCTCGATGACCGAGCACGCCCTGCAGAGCGCGTACTTCGCGCAGCAGGGTGGCGCGCCCGCGCCGCTGGTGCTCGCGGCGTTGTTGCACGACATCGGACACCTGCTCGCGCAGGTCCCCGAGGACCTCGCCGACTGGACCGCGGACGCGCAGCACGAGGCAGTCGGCGCCCGCTGGCTCGCGCAGCGCTTTCCCGCCGCGATCTGCGAACCGGTGCGCCTGCACGTTGCGGCCAAACGCTACCTGTGCGCGACCGATGCGCAGTACTCTGCGAAACTCAGTCCCGCCTCGGTGCACACCCTGAAGCTGCAAGGGGGGCCGATGTCGGCGAACGAGGTGGCGCAGTTCGAGAGCGAGCGCTACTTCACGGACGCGGTGCGCGTACGGCGCTGGGACGATGCCGGCAAGGTCGCCGGGCTCAAGACCCCACAGCTGGCTGAATACGGCACGCGGATCGCCGGCTCAGTGCAGCTCGCCCGCTGACACCGCCCGATCGGCAGCGTCCGTGCTTGAGCCCTAGCGCGCTGCGGCGCCCTGCGGGCGGATCTGCGAGTCAGCCTGCCGGCGCTTCCACTCCTCGATTTCGAGTCGGTGCGCCTGGTCGTGTTGCAGCAGCAGTGCGGGCAGGTCGCACAACGTCACCATACCGACGCCTTCCTGGGTTCCACTGCGCGCCCACGCCTCACCCGGCAGGCACTGGAGCGTGGCAAGATTCGCCTTGCGAGCGAAGGCAAACGCCTCGAGTCCTTCGCGCAGCGAGAGTGAGCGGTAATGGCGCTCGCGCGCGATCCGATCACCGTCAAAGTCGGGCAGCCGCGGAGCCTGTTCGTCCCGCAGGCGGCGGATGCGTACGCTAAAGCCCTCACGCTCCAGATCCGCGAGGTGCCAGACCTGCTCCACGGGTGAAAACGCCCCGCCGGGTCCGGGCAGCCGCGCATCCTCCGCGCTCAGTGCATCGAACTGCTCATAGAGATACTCAGGCATCGCGGACAGCGAGCGCATGAGCTCCTGGCGCTCAGCGGCATTGAACTTCACGTACTGCACGCCTGTGATCCCCGCACCTGCGGGTGCCTGAATGTATCATCATTGCACGTGCTGCGCCGCGCCACGCTGCCAATCGCCGTGCATAGCGGCGTATCCATGACACCCCGGGCGCCCCGCTGCCGCGCCCGCCGGGGGTGACGTATTAGCGTTCCGCCAGGATCGCGCGCCAGTTGATGATGGCGTTCCACAGCATGCGCTGATCGCCGCGATTCAGATCTCGATGCAGCGGATTGAAGTTGAACGCGATGACGTGACCCAGACCCGAGCGCAGATCCAGGATCGCTGGATGTCCGATGAGGCCCTCTCCTCCCCACGCCTGACCGCTCACGACGAGCGGCGCGCCTTCCCGATCGCCCCACTCCAACACCACGCCGCTGCGATCGACCGGGCCGTCGAGACAGGTCGTGCAGTACGCCATGCGCAACCAGTGGCGCGGAATGGAGTAGACGGGAAAGTTCTGGCGGAACACGTGGGTGCGCGCCGAGTAGCCGTACGCGATCGGGTGATCGGGTCGCGCAAATGACACCCGCACATGCGCACCGGGTGTTCTGGTGACCGCCGACTGTGATGCCGCCGCGGCCGCCCCGCCACCCCCCTGCGTGCTGCGCGGTACCCCTCCGGATTCACGTCGCACGCCGCGCACCATCCCGGCCTCGAGCGGCAACATGGAGCCGCTGCCGAGCGTGATCAGGAGTCCCCCCGCATCGATGAAGCGCTGCAGCTCGGCGAGTCCGCTCCAGCCGACGCCCCCCGTGATGTCGTCGGAGTCGGCCGGCGTGCCGAGACTGGGAGTCGCGCCGGTCTTCTTGAACGGCATCGGACCCCACGTCCTGGGGATGCCCTGAATCTGCTCGGCGAGCTCCAGATCGACGTGGCCGTAGAGCAGGACGTCGTACCGCTCGCGCAGCTTGCCGGCACGGATGTCCTCGTCGCGAACGTAGATATAAGGTATGTGTCGCTGATCGAGCGAGTAGCGCGCCCAGCCGATGGTGTCGGTATCCGCCCACGGCACCCACAGTCCCAGACGCGGCAGCGGCGTCGCGTGGCTCGCCACCTGCGGAGCCGAGGCGGTGCTCGTGAACTCGAGTCCCAGCTTCGCGGCCACGTCGTGCAGCGCCACGGTGAGGCCCGCTTGCGGCGCGAGGATCCAGGACCCGGGCGGGTACTGAGCGCCGTCCACGGTGAACGCCCGCTCGGCGATTGAGATCCTGAATCGGGCCAGCTGGTAGCGCGCCTCGAGTAGCCCCTCCTGGCCGCTGTCCTTCAGCAGGTACACCGGCCCGCTGCCCGCCACGTCTCCCTGCGGATGAGGCGCTGCGCTGAGCGGCGCGAGGTTGGCCGCGCGTACCCGCGGATCCGCCGTCGGGATCGCCGCCAGATGGTAGTGGGCCGGCAACTCCCACGACACGTCATCGTATGGCTCGCCTGCGTCGCGGGGATAATCCTGTGCAGCGAGCAGATCCATCGCGTAGTTGCGGTAGGGCTGGTCGAGCCGCACGACATAGGTGCCCGCGGGGAAGGTACCCTCGCTCACGGTGAGATCCGCTGCGGCGCGCTGTACCTCGATCTCCTGCGCGAGCAGCCTTGCGACCAGTTGTGCGACGCGGGCCGGATCGCCCTGCCCGTCGCGAATGAGGAACGCATAGGGCGCCTGCTCGAGCCCCTTGCGCCATGAATGCAGGGCCTTGAGATAGAAGTTCCTCAGCAGACTCTTCGACTGCTGCGCGCTCTCATCCAGCGCCGCCAGCATCGCGGTCTCGTTGTAATTGACGTTGTCGCGCGCCGACCAGCTGAAGCTCTTCTGCGGCGGCGGCGGCAGGGGACGATACCACTCGACGGTACCGTCCTCGCCGGGCTGCTCGGGGATCAGCGTTTCGGCGGTGCCGTTGCCGAAGGTCTCGTAGCCGCGACCGTCGGAGTTGTGATTGGTCGCGATCGCATCCAGGTACAGATGCGCGAAGTCATCGCCGAAGTTCCAGGTCCACACACCCGGCATGCCGAGTCCGGTCAGCGCCTGAACTTCATGGAAGCTCAGCTCGAGGCGTTCGGCGTAAGTGAGCGGATCGACATACTGGTTGATGGGCCCGGTGCCATTCCATGTCACCAGCAGCGCCACGCTCTCGTGCAGATCGTGGACCACCTGCGGATGCCACTCACGGAACATGCGGAACACCGCCTTGGTGGTCTCGTGAACCTGCTGGTGCGCGTCGCGGTTGATGTCAACGAACGCGTACTTCGACCAGTAGGGAGGCGCCTGTCGCGGCAGGCTCGCCAGATTCGTCCTGCCCTTGAGAAAGCGGTAGAACCACTCGACCTGCTTGTCGCGCCCGTCAGGATTCGAGACCGGGTTGATCAGCACCACCAGGTTCTCGCGTATGCGCCGGATCATCGGCTGCTCCGAGACCGCGAGCCGATAGGCCAACTCCAGCACCGACTCCGTGGATCCGGTTTCATCAGAGTGAAGCGCCGCGTTGAAATAGTAGATCGGACGGGCGCTCGCCACGATACGCTCGGCCGCAGCGGCGTCCGTGGTGCGCGGATCCGCCAGCGCGGCCGTCGCGGCCCTCAGCCGCTCCAGCTCCTGGATGCCCTGTTCATCGGCGATCGCGAGCATCACGATGTCACGGCCCTCTTCCGAACGCCCGATCGTGAACAGGCGCACGCGCGGGGAAGAGCCCGCGAGCGCCCGACAGTACCCATAAGCGGTCGAGGAGTTCACCAGCTCGCCCGCCGCCCCCGGGATACGGTGCAAAAAAGTTCGCGGTGACACCACGCTGGCGGAGGCCGGCAGATACGCGACCCAGGGCGAGAGGAAGCGGGCCTCGGTGGTCGCCTGCGCGATCTCCTCGACCGAGCCGGGCTCGGGCGCATCCGGAGCGCTCGACTGCGCACACGACACCCGCGGGGCGAGCGCAAGCAGGGTGAGCAGCAACAGTGGTTTGTCGAGCATCAGCGATCCCCGCGAGCCCACACGGCCCTGTTCGAAAGCGGCGCAGTATAACTTATTGAACATTCGCTCAACTATCGGCAGACTCCGGCGCATGGCTCGCAACCCGCGCTACGACATCCTGTTCGAGCCGGTGAAGATCGGACCAGTCACGGCACGCAACCGCTTCTACGCGGTTCCGCACGCCGCCGGCATGACCAACTCGATGCCGCACATGCGCGCGAAGTTTCGCGAGACCAAGGCGGAAGGCGGCTGGGGCGTGGTGTGCAGCGGCTATGTGTCGATTGACCCCAGCTCCGACGATGCACCCCTGCCTTTCGCAACACTCTGGGATGAGGACGATATCCGCTCGCACGCCCTGATGACCGAGGCCGTGCACCGGCACGGTGCATTGGCGGGCATCGAACTGTGGCACGGAGGCGGTTCGGTCATGAACCGTAGCAGCCGCGTCGCGCCCCTGTCCCCTTCCGGAACCTCCTGGATGGCCACCCATGTCAATTTCATGGGTAACCAGCGGCCACGGGCCATGGACACGCGTGACATCCGCGCACTGCTGAACTGGCAGGCGGAAGCGGCGCGCAAGGCGCTCTGTGCGGGATTCGACATCGTCTACGTCTATGCCGGCATGGGATATCTGCCGTACGAATTCCTGCTGTCGGATTGGAACCAGCGCACCGATGCCTACGGCGGCAGCGTGCGCAATCGTGTGCGCATCGTGCGCGAGCTGCTGGAAGTCACGCGCACGGCAGTGGGGGATCGCTGCGCCGTGGCGCTGCGGATCAGTCTCGAGGAGCTGCGCTCGCGGCCAAGCGAAGTGGCACCCTCGGAGGCCCACGAAGTCGTCGAGCTGCTCGCCGAGGTGCCCGATCTGTGGGACGTGAAGCTGGACTCCTCGCCGACCGACTGCGCCCCGTCGCGATTCGCGCCCGAGGGGAGCCACGAGCCGATCATCGAGTTCGTCAAGAAGCTCACGCGCAAGCCGGTGGTCGGCGTTGGCCGTTTCACCTCCCCGGACACCATGGTTGGTCAGATCAAACGCGGCGTGCTCGATCTGATCGGCGCGGCGCGCCCCTCGATCGCGGATCCGTTTCTTCCCAGGAAAATCGACGAGGGGCGCGAGCAGGACATCCGCGAGTGTATCGGCTGCAACATCTGCATCTCGAGCTGGCACGACTCGGTCCCGGTGCGCTGCACTCAGAACCCGACGATCGGGGAGGAGTGGCGCCGCGAATGGCACCCGGAGCGCATCGCCGCGGCGGGCAGCAGCGCGTCGGTTCTGGTGGTTGGCGCGGGTCCCGCGGGCCTCGAGTGTGCGCTGTCGCTCGGCCGACGCGGTTACGAGGTGACCCTGGCGGAGGCGGCCGATGAGATCGGTGGCCGCTTGCGCTTCGAGACCCGCCTGCCCGGACTGGCAGGCTGGGGGCGCGTCCTCGACTGGCGCCGGGGTCAGTTGCAGCGGCTGCCGAACGTCAACATCTACCGCGGCAATCGCCTGACGGCGGACGACATCCTGGGCCTGGGCAACACGCACGTGGTCATCGCCACCGGATCGCGCTGGGCACGTCTGTTGTACTCGGCGCTCGAGATCCCGGTGGGGACCCTGGAGGGCCCCGATGTCTTCACTCCCGATGACGTCGCGAACGGCGCGCGGATCGAAGGACCGGTCGTCGTCTACGACTTCGACAACTACTACATGGGCAGCGCGCTGGCGGAACACCTTGCCAGGCTCGGCCGGGCGGTCAGCTACGTAACGCCCGCGGGGCATGCATCGGCCTGGGCCATCATGAGCAATGAGCAGCCGCAGATTCACCGGGCGCTGTTCGCGGCCGGAATTGCCCTGCACACGCTGTCACGCGTGACGGGATTCGAGGCCGGCGAGGTCACGCTCGCCAACCAGTTCACGGCTGCCCCCACGCGGCTCGCCTGCAAATCCCTGGTGATCGTCGGCGCGCGCTTTGCGAGCGATTCCCTGTACACCGCGCTCAGCGCCCGCCCGCAGGAATTGGCGGGAATCCAATCCGTCACCCGGATCGGCGACGCGCTCGCTCCCGGGGCGATTGTGCATGCCGTGTACAGCGGTCACCGGTATGCTCGGGAGCTGGATGCCGACCCTGCGATCTTGAGCTACCGGCGCGATGCGCCCCTGGGCAGGCAGCGCAGTACGGTGATGCCGCGGATCGCTGCCAACGAGGATCTGGAGAAGCTCCTGTGAGCACCCACGAGCCGCCCCCGCGGCTGGCTGGTCTGGAAGCCACCCTGCCATCGAGCTGGTATCGCTCGCAGAGCGTATTTGCCGTGGAGAAGGAGCGCATCTTCTGCCGCGATTGGATCTGTGTCGGGCGCGAGGAAGAGCTGGCGCAACCCGGCGCGTTCCGCGTGCTCGATATCCTCGGGGAAAGCATCATTCTGGTGCGCAACCGCGAGGCTCGGCTGCGCGCCTTCTACAATGTGTGCCGGCACCGTGGTACGCGCCTGTGCCGGGAGCCGGGCGCCGCGGGCCCCGAGGCGGTCCAGCTGCCCGGTGGCATCGCCGCCGGTCGTATCACCTGTCCGTATCACCAGTGGACCTACGACCTCGACGGCCGGCTGATCGCCGCACCCCATCTGAGCACCGAGCCGCAATTCGACAAGGCACGGTTCAGCCTGTACCCGGCGGAGGTCGAGGCGTGGGGCGGTTTCGTGTTCCTGAACCTGACGCCCTCCAGGGCCGTGCCATTGGAGCGGCAGCTCGCTGCAATTCCCGAGCGCCTGGCGCGCTACCCCTTAACGCAGCTGCGCATCGGTCATACCATCCGCTACCAGGTGGCCGCGAACTGGAAGGTGATCTGCGAGAACTACAACGAGTGCTACCACTGCGGGGGCGTGCATCCGGAGCTGTGTGAGGTGGTGCCGGCGTTTCGTGATCGCGGCGGCGCGAATCTCGACTGGCTGCGTGGCATTGCGCATCGCCCCGGCGCGTATACCTTCACCAGGTCGGGCACGACGCGGCGCCGCGCCTTCCCGACCCTGAACGAAGACGAGCGGGTGCGCCACAAGGGTGAGCTGCTGTATCCGAATCTCTTCGTGAGCCTCGCCTGCGATCACGCCGCGGTATTCATCCTGCAGCCGCGCAGCGCCACGCACACCGACATCACCTGTCATTTTCTGTTCGAGCCGTTCGAGATCGACAAGCCCGATTTCGACCCCAGCGACGCCACCGAGTTCTGGGATCTCATCAACCGCCAGGACTGGGCGATCTGCGCGGCGGTGCAACAGGGCATCAGCGCGCGCGTGCACGAGCGCGGCTATTACGCTCCGATGGAAGACTTCAGTCTCGACATCCGTCGTTACGTCCTGGAAAGGATCGGCGACGCGGTCGAAGCGACGTGAGGGACAAGCCGGCGGCGGCAGAGTCATTCCCCTCCCCGCAGCGCATACGCGTGCGCTGGAGGATATTCCTGTTCCTGTTTGGCTTCGGCTTCATCGCCTATGTGCAGCAAAGAAGCCTGACCGTCGCCAGCTACCGGATGATGCCCGACCTGGGCTTCAACCAGATGCAGATCGGCTGGTTGGAGACCGCGCTGCTGGTGGGCTACACGTTCATGCAGTTTCCGGGAGGAGTGATCGGGCAGCGCCTCGGGGCGCGGCTGATGTTCGTGGTGATCGGACTCGTCGCCTTCGCCTCCTGCATGGTCATCCCGCTGGCTCCGTTTCTGCTGCAGGGCGGCGCGCTGCTTGGAGTGTTGCTCGCTGCGCAGTTGCTGGCGGGCGCCGCACAGGCGCCGATATTCCCGGTTTCCGCGGGAGTATTCGAGACTTGGTTCACGCCCGACAAATGGCCCCTGGTGCAGGGCCTGCAGAGCCTGGGACTGGGGCTCGGAGCCTCCCTCACTCCCCCGCTCATCGCCTGGCTCATGACCGCGTTCGACTGGCGGCGCGCGCTCGCCTGGACGACCCTGCCGGCGCTGCTGCTGATCGCCTGGTGGGCGTGGTATGGCAGGAACAGCCCGGCCGAGCATCCGGCGGTGAGCGCGGAGGAACTCGCCGAGCTCGGTGCGGAGCCGCCCGCGAGTGTGGACTCCAGCATCTCATGGTCACGCGTATGGACGCTGATGAGGAACCGGGACGTGCTGGCGCTGACCGGCTCCTACGTGTGCATGAACTACGTGTACTACCTGCTCGCGAACTGGTGTTTCCTCTATCTGCTGCAGGAGCGGCACTTCACCGTGCTCGAGAGCGGCTGGCTCGCCAGCACCCCGCCGCTCGCGGCCGCCATCGGCGCCGGTGTGGGCGGTTGGCTCGCGAGCGTCCTCGGAAGGCGTTACGGCATACGCAAGGGCCTGCGCACCCTGCCGCTCATCTCACTGCCCGCAGCCGGTGTGCTGCAATTCCTGGCGGTGGACGCGGCGAGCCCCTATCTGGCCGTGGCCGCCCTGGCGCTGTGCTTTGCCTGCGTCGAACTGAACGAAGGCCCTTACTGGGCGGCGATCATGCATGTCGGGCGTGCCGACACCATGGCGGCATCAGGGCTGCTCAACACCGGCGGTAACGCCGGCGGCCTGATCGCCACGCCGATCGTTGCCTATCTGTCGGGCCATCACGCCTGGACATTGGCGTTTCTGATCGGGACCGCTTTCGCCGTGGTGAGTGCGGCTGCGTGGCTGCTGGTAGATCCCACCCGTCGCGTGGGCAGCGAGGGGCCTGCCGCCGCGGCGTCCTAAGGTGCCGGCGCGTCCGCCACCACTGAATTGCTTCCCAAGCGGCCGCGCACCGTGGCGGTTGCGCCGTTGACACCCTCGGGCCACTGCAGCTGCAGCGCCCCGCGCAGACCCTGCGAGGTCCATAGTTCCAGATCGGCGTGCACGACTCCGCTGCGCCGCGGCCAGTCGATGCGGCCCGAAACGGCCGCATCCTCGGTCCAGCGCACCTCGCGCAGGCTCAGCCGGTAGCCGTGCGGAGCTTCCCGGACGGTGAAGGTACCACCGCGCAATCCAACACCGGCACCCGCTCCGTTTTCCTCGGCGCGCGCGATGACGTCCGCGGATGTCAACAGCGCCGCACTCACGGCGCGCAGCTGGTCTTCTCCCGCCGCATTACCCGCGAGCGCACGCGCGGCGGGCAACTCGCGCAGGTGTCTGGCGAAGCGTGGCACCAGGCGCACCGCGGGCACCGCCGCCGCACAGCCTTCATCGCCGGTCTCGAGCCGCTCCATGAAGCGACGCACCAGGATGGCGCCGCAGTCGCTGCGGGCGTGCGGCAGCGCATTGACGTGGAAACTGTTGGCGATCACGACGTGGCGCGCTCGCGGGAAGCGGGCCGCGGCCGCGGCTCCGTCCGCCGGGCTGGTCATGTTGTCCAATTCCCCGGAGATCACCAGCACGGGAACATCCGGGTAGCGGGCGCCGGCGGGGAGCAACCGCACCGCCGGCGCGCCGGAGGCTGCCGCAGGCCACTGCACGCACTCGTCGATGAATGCATAGTCGAGCGGCATGCTGCGATATTCATCGATGGTGAACGGCGCATAGGTGTCGGGTGCCTCCGCCTTGCGCTTCGAGATCTGCACATCGCGTGCGATCAGGCGCTCGGCAGGCGCGAGGCTCATGTCGAAGATCTGCGGCGGGTCCTGGCAGAACACCGCGGCCGCCAGCCCCGCGCTGAACCGCCGCGGCGAGCGTGTGCTGTCGCGCGAATCCACGCTGGCCAGCGTTTCCGCCATCAGTCTGAGCAACGGCAACCGGTCCCCGTCGCTGAAAGCGCGCGCCGCCGCATCCAGCTCGCGCACACTCGCCTGGGCCGGCGCGCCGCCGAACATGACGATCGCCAACTCGCCCGCTTCGGCGGTGAACCGCATGAATCGCCCGCGGCCATAACGCACCTCGGCGCCGAATGGCCCGGCGCGCAACAACTCGAGCGCGGGCGCGATGTGCTCGAGCGAGCTTCCCGCGATCGCCCGGCAGGCAGGGGCGCGCTCGCAGGCGCGGTTGAACTTGTCGCGCATCGCGGGCGCGTAATTCGGATACCACGGGTAGTCGGGACCGTCCAGAGGATAGGCTCCATCGAGCACCAGTGAGCGCAGCCGCTGCGGGTGCCGCAGCGCAAAGACCTGCGCGAAGTAGCTGCCGTATGAATCGCCGTACAAGTCGATGCGCCCGAGCGACAGCGCCTCCACGATCGCCGCCAGGTCATCGGTCGCCAGCGCGGTGCTGTAGAGCGGCGCCGCTCGCCCGAGCGAGCGCCCGCAGCCCCCGACATTGGCCTCGGTGAGCACCGCCGCAGTCTGCAACGGCTCGCAATCGAGAGCGGCCGAGCGTCCCGTTCCCCGATTGTCCATGAGCAACACATCGTGGTTCGCCCGCAGGGGCGCAAACAGCGCCAGGTACTCGCTCCGGGACCCCGTGGCCGGATAGCCGGGGCCGCCCTCGGTCGCCACCAGGGTGCCGGTGGCAGCACCACCGCCGGTATGCGGGTAGTACTCGAAGTAGACCGATATGCTGCCGGGGACTGCGCCGCCGGGGTCGAGGCGGCGGGAGAGGCTCCCACACCAGGGCGCTCGCGTCTCGCAGCGGTGCAGGGTCAATCGTCCCACCTGCAGCGCCGCTATCGGGCGTGCATCCGATGCGGGCGCGCTGATCCCCGCCAGCAGCACGGCGCTCAAGAGGCGTGCAGGGCTGATGTTGCAGTCAACGCTCGGCACGCTCTCATCCCGGCGCGTCGTTCTTATTGAACGTCTGTATCATAAGGATCGCGCGGCAAGCTGTCGCGAGCGGCGCTGCGCAGGTGTCACAGGAGCAGGCTGATGTTGCCCCGAATCGCTTCCGGTACCCTCTGGTGCGCTCTGCTTCTGGCACTCACCGCGTTCCAGCCCGCCGCGCGCGCTCAGACAGCGAGTCCGCCCAAGACGCGCAACGTCGTGCTCATCGTCAGCGATGGTCTTCGCTGGCAGGAAGTATTCACCGGCGCCGACCCCCTCCTGTTGAACGAGAAGAACGGCGGCATCTGGGATAAGGAGCAGGAGCTGCGGCGCGAATTCTGGCGCGCCGACCCGGGCGAACGCCGCAAGGCCCTGTTTCCCTTCCTGTGGACCACGGTCGCCGCGGGCGGCCAGATCTTCGGCAACCAGACCAAAGGCAGCATCGCCCGCGTCACCAACGGCTTGGCCTTCTCGTACCCCGGATACAATGAAATGCTCACCGGCCGTCCCGACCCGCGCATCAACTCCAACCACTTCGGACCGAATCCGAACCCCACGGTGTTCGAATGGTTGAATGGTCTACCGGATCTGCACGGGCGCGTGAGCGTGTACGCAACCTGGGAAACGTTCAAGGATATCTTCAACGTTCGACGCAGCAATCTTCCGCTGCAGGTCGGATGGGATCTGCCCTATCGCGGCACGCTCACTGCGCGGCAGGAGCTGCTCAACCAGCTCTACCGGAGCACGACCAGGTTGGACGACGAGGATGTCTACAACGCCTTCCTGCAGATCCCGTTGCTCGATTCCTTGCGCGAGCAGCAACCGCGTGTCCTGTTCGTCGGCTACGGCGAGACCGACAACTGGGGGCACGCGGGCCGCTACGACCTGCTGCTCCACAGCGCGCACCTCTTCGATCACTTCGTCGAGGAGCTCTGGCATACCCTGCAGGGCCTGCCGGCGTATCGCGATCAGACTACTTTCATCATCACGACCGATCATGGCCGCGGCAGCGGACCGATCGATTGGAAGGAGCACGGCGTCGAGCAGCCCGGCTCGGAGAACGTCTGGATCGCGGTGCTCGGTCCTGATACTGCACCGCTCGGTGAGCGCACTCACATCGCACAGGTCAGCCAGGCCCAGATTGCAGCCACCGTGGCGGCGTTGCTGGGCAAGGACTACCGCCAAGCGGTACCCGCCGCCGCCGTCCCCATCGCAGAGGTCCTGAGCAGCGCCCGTAAGGAGTGATTCGCCCCCGGCGGCCGCTCAGCGCGGCGGGCCCACGACCTTCGCTAGCACGTCGATGAGCTGCCCGGCATCCACCGGCTTCGGGACGTGCTCATCGAAGCCCGCCTCGAGCGCGCGCCGGCGATCATCGTCCCGGGCGAACGCCGTCACTGCCACCGCGGCTACGCGCGGCGTATGGCCCTCGCCCTCACGTTCGCGAACGCTGGCCAGCAGCTGATAGCCATCCTCGCCGGGAAGTCCGATATCGCAGACGATCACATTCGGGCGACGCAGCGCCAGCGCCTCTCTCGCCGAGGCCGCCGAGGTCGCGATGCGCACCCGCGCACCGGCCGTCTCGAGGAACTGCCACATCGCCTCCGCCGCTGCCGATTCATCCTCGACGATGAGCACCTGCATCCCCGCGAGCTTCGCGTCGGTGCCCGCATCCGTGTCCCCGTTGGTAACCGGCAGTTCCTGTCGTCGGGCGAGCGGCAATCGCACCGTAAAGGTCGCGCCGCGTCCCTCCCCCTCACTGTGCGCGCTGATGGAGCCGCCATGGAGCTCCACCAGCTCGCGGGCGATGGCCAGCCCCAAGCCCAGTCCCGCGTGCTGTCGACTGGTCACCGCTTCCGCCTGCTTGAACCGGTCGAACACCAGCGGCAGGAAGTCGGAACGAATACCGACGCCGGTGTCGCGAACGACGATCTGCACCGCGCCGGCGTCTCGGGTTAACTCGATCTCGATCGCTCCGCCCGAGGGCGTGAACTTCACCGCGTTGCTCAACAGGTTCAGGACCACCTGTTGAATCCGATCCGGATCGGCGCGCACCACTCCCACCTCGTCACTGAGCCGCGCTTCCAGGTTGATGCTGCGGGAGGCCGCATTGGGCTGCACGGCGTCAATCGCGCCCTGCACGACCTCCGCAAGACGGGTCTCGCGCAATGCCAGACGCAGCTTGCCGGAGGCCATCCTTGAGGTGTCCAGCAGATCGTCGATGAGCGCCTGCTGGGCCCTGGCCGCGCGATCGATCGCCTGAAAACCCGTATCGATGTTCTTCGCGGTCACCTTGCCGCCCAGGAACAGCCCCGACCACAGACGGATGGTGTTGAGCGGGGTGCGCAGCTCGTGGCTGACCGTCGAGATGAAATCGTCCTTGGCGTGGTTGGCACTCTCGGCGCTCAGGCGCAGCTCCTCGGACGCCCGCAATGCCTCGTGAAGATGCTCGCGCGCCTGCCTGAGTTCGGTGTGATCACGCATGACACACGCAAATCCCGCAACGGCGCCGTTTGAGTCGTGGATCGCCGTCAGTGTGCCGCTGGCCCAGAAGCGGCTGGCGTCCTTTCTCATGTAAGCGCGCTCGTCGCTCGCCTCGTCGTTGTCGAGCGCCATGCGCAACTGCCGCTCGGGCACTCCCAGCATGCGATCTTCGGGTGTGTAAAGCATCGCCGCGGGCCGCCCGACCGCTTCGCTCTCGCTCCAACCGAGCAAGCGCTCCGCCCCGCTGTTCCAGGTGCTGATGCGACCCTCGGCATCGATCATGAAAATCGCGTAGTCGGCCGTGCTCTCCAGCAGCAGTCTGAAGCGCCGCTCGCTTTCGCGCAGGGTCGCCTCCATGCGCTTGCGCTCGCTGATGTCCCAGAAGGTCGTGACCGCCGCGATAATTTCACCCCCGCTATCGCGGACCGGCGCCGAGCTGACCGAGAGCGAACCGCGCGTGCCGTCCGTGCGCAGAAAATCCAGTTCCTCGTCACTGACCGTCGCGCCCGATGCGAGCGTGCGGGCCAGGGGCCACTCGTGCGGCTCATACACCTCACCGTCAGGATGCAGACCCTTGAAGGCGATCGACGCCGAGCTCCACGGCGCGCCGAGGACCGGCAGCGGGAACGGCAGGCCGAACAGTTTTGCGGCGCGGCGGTTGCCGTAGCTGACCGTAGCGCTAGGGGCATCCACCATCAGGATGCCGGCCGGCATCTGCTCGATCGTTGCCTGCAGGCGCGCCTGGGCGGCATCGACCGCCTGCTCCGCGCGCTTGCGCGCAGTGACGTCCACGAAGGTGATGACTATGCCATCGATGCGATTGTCGGCGGTGCGATAAGGCACCGTACGGCGCAGGTACCATGCACCGCTGTGAGTGCGTGTTTCGGCTTCCGAGGGGATCAGGGTGGCCAGCACCAGGCGCGCTTCCTCGGTGAGATCGCCGTCGCTGAATTTGGGCTGGAAGTGATCGATCGGTCGCCCGATGTCCGACGGACGCAGGGCGATCAGCTCGTTCATCGCGGGAGTGAAGCGCCGTACCTGCAGCTGCAGATCCAGGAAAACGACCCCGATGCTCGTGCTGCTCCACAGGTTCGACAGGTCATTATTGGCGGCCTCCAGTTCTGCGATCTTTGATTGCAGCTGTCCATTGACGGTGATCAGCTCCTCGTTCATCGACTGGAGCTCTTCCTTGCTGGTCTCGAGCTCCTCATTGGAGCTTTGCAGCTCCTCGTTGATCGAGATGACCTCCTCGTTGGAAGCCTTCAGCTCCTCGTTGCTGGACTCGAACGCCTCGATGGTGTTTTGCAGCTCGCGGCGCGCGATACGCAGCTCGTCCTGCAGCAGCGCGTCGTGCGCGAAGCCTTCCGTCACACTCGCGGCTGCTGCGGTGCGCACGACCGAGCCCGGCGCCGCGGAGGCTGCGCGCGACTCCTCAGGCTCGAAGCTCACCCTGACGTATCCCGGCCCACCCGCGGCCACGAGCGGTGCCACGGTAATGCGAACCCGCAGCGCACCGACGCCGTCTTGGATTTCGGCCGCATCGATCACGATACGTCTGCCGTCGGCACGCACCTGAGGCAAGGCCTCCCGTATCGCGGAGCGGATGCCGAGCTGCAGCACCTCGAACAGAGCGCGCGTCGGTTCGCCAAGCGGCTGAATCAGAAAGGGCGTCGTATCTCCATGGAAGTAGACGATGCGATCTTCAGCATCCACGACCACCGTGGGCGGCCCGAACTGCTCGAACAGCGCCTGTTGCACGGCGAAGCTCGCCGCCGGACGCGGGCCGTACGCTGCAAGCCGCGGCGCAGCGGCAATCATGCGCGCGGCTAACGCGGGCAGCTCAGGATGGCGATGGCTGTGCGGGGCGATGCGACGGTAAATGCGATGCTTGAGGCTGACCGGCTCGAACAGGCTCTTGAGCGAGCCCGGAGTCTCCGCACTGCCGAGGAACAGCGTGCCACCATGCTTGAGCGCGAAATGCAGCAGCGCCAGTACGCGCTCCTGCACCTCGGGCTCGAGATATATGAGCAGATTGCGGCAGGTGCAGATATCGACGTGTGAGAACGGCGGGTCGCGCAACACGTTCTGCGGGGCGAACACCACCATGTCGCGGATCTCCTTGCGGATCCGGTATACGTGCTCGTCCTTGTCGAAGAAGCGGTCGAGGCGCTCGACCGGCAGATCACCCTCGATGCCTCCCGGATACACGCCCGCGCGCGCCAATTCGAGCGACTTGACGGCCGCATCGGTGGCGAAGATCTTGACCTCGATGCTCTTGCCACAGCGAGAGATTTCCTCGGCGAGCAGCATGGCGAGCGAGTACGCCTCTTCGCCGCTCGAGCACGCCGACACCCAGGCACGAATCGGGATATTGCTCTGCCACCCGCTCACCAGCGGCCTTACCACCAGCTCGCGCAGCCCCTCCCACGAGGGCGGATCGCGAAAGAAGCCAGTGACGTTGATCATCAGATCATTGGCCAGCGCGCGCACCTCGTCGGCGCTGTCGCTCAGGCGCGCCGCGTAGTCAGCCAGGGTAAACAGCGACGCCAGTCCCATGCGCCGCTGCAGACGGCGCAGCAGGGTCGGTTTCTTGTAGCCGCTGAAATCGTGGCCGGTGTGCGCTCGCAGGACCGCGAGAATCCCGCTCAGATGCTGGCGCTCGCGCTGCAGGATCTCCTGCCCGCGCGCCGCGGCCGAGCCCTCGGCGTCCAGGCTCGCGTACTTCACGTATTGAACGATGGCCTGCCCGATCTCCCCGGGCGCCAGTACCTGATCCGCGTAGCCGGCGTGGATCAGGCTCGTGGGCATCGCAGGAAATTCGGCGCTCTCGGGCGACTGCGCGAAGCACAGGCCCCCGGCGGCCTTGATCGCCCGGGCGCCCGCCGTGCCGTTGGTGCCCATTCCGGAGAGCACGACGGCGATCGCCTTCTCCTGCTGCATGTCGGCCAGGGAGCGAAAGAAGTCATCGACCGGCCGGCGATGGCCGCGCTTCTCGACGGGCTCGCCGAGCTTGAAGGCGCCGCGCTCGAGAGTCACAGTGAAGCCGGGGCGGGTGACGTAGACATGGCCGGCTTGCAGCGCCAGTCCTGCCGTCACCTGCAGCACCGGCATGGACGTGTGACGCGTGAGGATCTCAGCCATCAGGCTGTCACGCTCCGGGGGCAGATGCTGGACGACCACGAACGCCATGCCGGCTTCCCGCGGCAGTCCGTCGAAGAACGCGTTGAGGGCCTCGATTCCCCCGGCCGACGCGCCGATTCCCACCACCGGGAACGGCAACAGGGCCCGGTCGACGAAATCATCCGCTGCCGCCACCTCCGGGCGTTCGGCGGCTGATTCGTCGGAGTGAGCGGACTTGGAGCCTTTGGAGGTCATGTGGGCGCGTGACCAACACGGACGGCGTGCGCCATGATGGCGCGATCAACCATCGTGGGAGTCGAAATTTTCCACATCTGCTTCCCCCGCATCGCGGCGCTCCGTCGGCCGATCTCACCGTTTGAATCGCCGCTTCTGCATTGTGCGCTGAGGCCGCTGAGGAGTGATGCGTTGGCTTGAGCTCGGCAATTCGCCTCGCGCTGGCACCCGTGCGTGCGCAGCCCCCGCAAGCCTATAATTGCCGCCGTTTCTTTCCGCTCCCACTCCACGAAGTGCTCACCCGATGGCTCAGCCAATGACCCAGCGTTCGGCGCAGCCGGGCGAGCCGCTCGAGCCCCTGGTGCCGCTCGAGGTGGTCATTTCCACCGCCGAATTGGCGTGGCGCTCATGCCGTGCACCGCAATACCAGGCGGAGAGTGAAGTCCTGGTCGAGCTCGCCCGTCAACTGCTCCGATCGCCCGCGAGCACGCCGGAGCACCTGGCCGATGCGGTGATGAAGCTGTGCCGCGGCGGCTCCGCCGGCGTGAGCATCATCGATGAGCACCAGGGCGAGGCGCTGTTTCGCGCGCATGCGTTGAGCGGCGAGCTGGCCGAGCACCGCTGGGGCACGATGCCTCGCGAGTTCAGCCCCTGCGCCATGGTGGTCGACAGCAACTCGCTGCAGTTGATGTCCGACCCGGAGCTGCACTACACATACCTGGCGGAAGTACGCCCGAAGATCCTCGAGGCCTTGCTGTTTCCTTTCACCTCGGACGGGCGAGCCGTCGGAACCATCTGGGCGGTGACGCACGACGCCACGCAGCACTTCGATGCCGAGGATGGGCGCCTCATCGCGGACCTCGGGAAATTCGCCTCGGCCTCCCACCAGGCCTATGTCCAGGCATGCGCGAACCATCCCAACAGCTCGCACGCACACGAGAGCTCCGCGATCACCGCGGCGGCGGCGCTGGATGCCGCAGCGCGCGAGCTGCGCCAGCAGCTGCGGCAGGAGCTCCACTGGCATGCACAGGCTCTCAGCGATGCCAACGCAGACAGGCTAAGGTCGCTGATCGGGCTGCTGGATGACTTGCCTGCGGTGGCCGCTACGCCAGCGCGGTCTTGAACAGCGCCAGCATGCGGCTCCAGGCTTTTTCCGCCTGATCGTGGTTATAGATGCGCGAGTCGGTCGGGCACCAGCCGTGAATGGTACCGGCGTACACCTCGATCTCGGCGGGGAGCCTTGCTGCGGCGAACGCTTCACGCAGCGCATTCTTCGTCTCGGGCTGGCGCTGGTCGTCGCTCTCGGCGATGGCAAAGAGATAGTGGGCCTTCATCTTCGGTATCAGCAGATGCGGGCTGTCCGCTTTGTCGGTCACCAGACCACCGCCGTGAAAGGAGGCACCTGCACCGACGCGATCGGGAAGCGCCGCCGCCGCGCGCATCGTGAACGGCCCGCTCATGCAGTAACCAGTCGTGCCCATCTTGCGCCTGCGGTCGACCGACGGCTGGCCGTCCAGCCAGGCGACCAAGGCCTTGGCGTCCGTCACGGCGGTCTGCGCCGTCAGCGAACCGCTGAGCGCCAGGAGCGCCGCGCGCGTGGCAGGATCCTCGAAATCGGCGTGCTCGGCAGCGGTGGGCGCCCGCTTCATGCGGTAGAACGGGTTGACGACCAGGACCGAGTAGCCTGATTCGGCCAGTCTCCTGCCCATCTGCCTGAAGGCCGGACGCAGGCCGTAGATATCCGGCCACATCAGCACGGCGGGATACGTGCCCCGGGAAGGATGCACGAAGTAAGCATCCGCGGTGCCGTCCGGCGTTTTGATGTCGACCTCCGATTCCTGCACCTCGGCCGCAGCCCCTGCAACGGGCGGCAGGAGCGAGATCACCCCGGCGCCGAGGCTCAGCGCTCCAAAGCGTCGCCGCGACAGCCCGGCCGACCGCAGCTGATATTCGATCATGTCCTCGAGCGTGTCCTTGTCGCACATCGTCCCTCTCCTTGCCTGCAACGCCACACCGCCCACGGCCGGTCACGGCCGGCGGGGTGTGGGCGAATTCTGCGACGGCAGAGGCGCGCCGAGCAACCCACTGACCATCAGCGTTATCGGCAGACCGAACGCGAACACGTGCACGGCGCATCTCGATTTGCCGCCGCGCCAATCCCGGCCGCGATCGCTACCCGCAGGCGCGACATGCGCTTCACACGCTCACGCGGCATGACGCTGGTGCTCCTCAGGAGCCACGATAGAGGCAGGCGTATGTTGCACGCAGCGCGTGTTTCTGCACCTTGCCCATCGAATTTCTGGGCAGCTCCGCGACCAGCAGCACGCGTTTGGGGACCTTGTAGCGAGCCAGGCGCGCGCTCAGGGACTCGATGACCTGCGCTTCCGACAGCACGGCTCCGGCCTCCGGCACGATGACGGCAGTGACCCCCTCGCCGAAATCCGGATGCGGAGCACCGAAGACGGCACTCTCCGCGACGCCCGGCAGCGCCTCCAGTTCCGACTCCACTTCCCTGGGATAGACATTGCAGCCACCGCTGATGATGAGATCCTTGACCCGACCTGCGATGTGCACGTAGCCATTGCGATCGATGCGGCCCAGATCTCCCGTCCTGAACCAGCCGTCGGCGGTGAACTCAGCGCTGGTTCTATCGGGATCTCTCCAGTAACCGGTAAAGACGTTCGGTCCTGCGATCTCGAGTGTACCGATCACATCCGGTTCCGCTTCCACCGTTCCGCTGTCCGGGTTGGTCACGCGGATAGCAATCCCCGGCAGAGCCGGCCCGACCGAGCCCGCAAGCCGCGGACCCTCGTAGGGATTGGAAGCGTTGATCAGCGTCTCGGTCATTCCGTAGCGCTCGAGAATCACGTGGCCGGTGCGCCGGAGGAATTTCTGGTGGGTCTCGATCAGTAAAGGCGCCGACCCCGAGACGAACAGCCGCATGTGCGCGGTCGCCTCGCGATTCAGCCCCTCGTCCTGCAGCAGGCGGGTGTAGTGGGTCGGAACACCCATGAAGACCGTGACTTCAGACAGGTGTTGCAATGCCGAGCGCAGCTCGAATTTCCGCAGCAGCAGCATGCTCGCAGCTGAGGCCAGCACGGTATTGATCGCTGCACACAGTCCGTGAACATGAAACAGCGGCAGGCTGTGCAGCAGCACATCCTGGCCGGTGAAACGCCACGCCTCGGCCAACACCGTCGCGTTGGATCCAAGATTGGCACGCGTCAGGATCGCCCCTTTTGAACGGCCCGTGGTTCCGGAGGTGTACACGATCGCCGCCGGCGCCTGGGGGTCATGAGGCCCCAGCGCCTTGCGGTCGGGGTGGCAGAGCCGTGTGAGCTGCGGCAGCGAGCCCTCCCCGTCCGCTCCGAGGGTCTCGAGGCCGTGAATGCCGGCGCGCTCGGCCAGCGGGGCGAGCATGGCTGCCTCGCCAGGCGGTACGACGGCGAGGCGAGGACTCGAGTCGCGCAGCAGGTAGTCGAGCTCGTTGGGCGGGCAGGCGGGGTTGATCGGTACAAACACCGCACCCAGGCGCAGGCAGGCGACATACAGCAGTACGGCCTCCGGAGACTTTTCGACTCGAGCCGCAACACGATCCCCGCACACCACCCCGCGCCGCATCAGTGCGGACGCGACACGCGCGGACTGCTCGCGCAGAGCCTCGTAGCTGAGTTGCTGACCGGCCGGGGTCCTGAGGAACAATCGGTGTGGGTGCTCGCGCGCGGCGGACTCGACCCACTCGGCAGGATCAATGACGGACGACGCGCTAGTTTGGAAATTCACGCCCATGACCGTGCGGGCCATCATGCCATAGTGCGGCCCATGCCCCGCCGTGGCGACCGGGGCACCGGCCGAAGACCGCGGCGTACACTGCGGAACCTCGCACCCCGCATCTGAGCCAGCCCGCGCCGTTGCCCGCCGAGCCGACCGTCCAATTCTGGAGTACAGTGCAGCTGAGCTGCGCGCCGACCACGACCCCTCTGCGCGCATGCCCCATGACATCCCGTGGGTCGGACCGCGAGCCTGCCCCGGGCTTCACTTCAGCGACACAGGAGAGCCTCGTGGCGAAGCCGAATTACCATCAGGCAAGAAAACAGAAGGAACTGGCCCGCAAGGCGCGCCAGCAGGAGAAGCAGCAACGTCGCTCAGCTCGCCCGGGCGCTGGCGGCGAGAACCCCGAGGCGAGTCAGGCGGAAGCGTCGGTGACTCCGCGTGATCCGACCACCGGGAGCGCGACGTGAACCCGGCACGTTTCAGCGCCGCCGCACGCCAGGAGCGCATGGAGCGGTTGCGTCGCGACCGGGCGGCCGCGCAGGCACTGCGCGTCGCATTCCCCGCAGTCCAACATCTGCGTCTCGAGCTGAAATTCGAGAGTACCACCTCGAGCACACCGACACTGCAGTCGCACGTACTGCATCCGCCGGCGCGGGCGTTCTTCGAGTTCCCCTGTCCCTATGCCGACTGCGACGGACAGTTCGATCTCACCAGTGCCGTCAAAGCGGCACTCGCGGACCCAGCTCATCAGGCCGCCGGGGTACTGGAGTGCGCCGGCCTGCGTGTGCGGGATTACGCCTCAAAGCGACCCTGTCAGTTGCACCTGCTCTACACGGTCACGGCAACCTATCACACCGACACCTGAACACGCTGGTCAGACGACAGCGCACTCTGGCATTCACACTGCCAGATCTCGAAGCAGGCGCGATGAAATCGGATCGACTGCGGAGTTACGCCCGGCGTAAAGTCTACGTCGTACGACGCTTGCGCGGAGGTAATGCGCTCGCCGCACCCACCGCACGAACCCCCGCCGGTGTATTCGCCCAGGCAGCGCCACAACTCACCGTGCGGCAGGAGTCGCTGCCTCAGTCGCCAACGGATGGCGAGTGTCGCTGCAGCATGGTCCATGAGGCACTCCTCGCTCGCGCGGGGACGGCAGATCGTCGAGCGGATGCCTCACCTTGCGCCTTCCCCCTGGGCAGCGCAACGCGCAATCAGAATGGGAAAGATGGCGGCGTAGCCGCAAAACCTGTAATCTGGCGCCCGGCTCGTAACCTTTCGGCTTGTCTGCCTTGGCCTATGCGTGCGCAACCGACGCACCCCCCGGCCAATCTCTCACCCTCGCAAAGCTTGACGAACCAGGAGGCAGGACTTACCTGCCGGTGTTTTTCTTTTCTCTCGTGAGTACTCTGTAATGACCAAACTATATGTCGGAAATCTTCCCTTCACTGCCACCGATGAGGCCGTGCGCGCCCTGTTTTCCAAGCACGGAACCGTCGAGAAAGTCTCTCTGATCACCGATCGCGACACGGGTCGCCCGCGCGGCTTCGGCTTCGTGGAGATGTCGAATGCCGACGCCTCCCGCGCCATGCAGGCGCTGAACGGCACCGACTTCGATGGCCGCCCCCTCAAGGTCAACGAAGCGCAGGATCGCGAGCGCTCGGGCGGTGGCAACCGCGGACCGCGCCGCTACTAAAAACACGCAGTCCATCGACATCGCTCACGGCCGTGCACTGCGGCCGTGAGCGCTGCCTGGATCGGCCATCCAGGGAGAGCCGCGGCGGCGCGCTCCTGAAATCCGACGGGCAATTCCATGAGCGAATACGAATTCACCATTTCGCTTCGCATCCGCCATCCCAGCATCGAGCCGCGCACGATCACCCAGACGCTCGGCATCGAGCCGCAACACACCTGGAAAGCCGGCGATCCGCGCCGCACCCCTGCGGGTGAGGCACGCGAGGGCGCCTATCGGGAGAGTTACTGGATGGGGAGGCTCATGCCGGAGCCGGAACTGTCCTCCGGCCGTCTTTCGGTGGAAAGCGTGCTGCTGCAGACACTCGCTCACTTACGCAGATCGCACGCGTTCCTGCAGCAGCTCAACGGCGATGGAGGCGTAGCAGAGCTTCACGTGAGCCTGTTCGTCCGTGAGAATTTCCGACTGGACCTGACGCCTGAGACCCTCGGCCTGCTCGGCCGCCTCGGATTGTCGGTAGCGCTCGAAATCCATCCGCACTCGCCGCACGGCGCCGATCCTGCAACAGCGAGCTGAGAGCGGCGCACCGTGGCGGCGCGCGCTGCCCGCGGCGCCGGAGAATCCGCGCTCGCTGAAGATCAGTGGAGCGCCTCAGCTGCCCTGGTGCGCGGCGTGCTGGTAGCCAACAAACACCCGCTTGGGAATCATGCAATGCACGCCCTTGCGGATATCGACGACCTGCGTCACGCGACAGTCCCCCACGATCGAGGCGAGCGCGTACGCCTCCTCGCGACTCATCGGGACGATCTGCTGCCTGGCGAGCCAATGAACGGTCTGCTCAACGGCGATCTTCATCGCCTGATTCAGATCCTCGTCGTAACCCATGAAGATCCAGTCGGTCTTCGTTTCCGCCCACGGCCATTCGGTCTTCAGGTTCTTGCGCACGATTGGCCGGATCTCGATTTCCTTGTAGGCACACTCGAGCGCCGTCAGGTTCACCTCACCGTTGCCCTGGCGGCAGTGGGAATCGCCGGTCCAGATCAAGCCGCCCTCGAGGAACACCGGCAGATACAGCGTCGAACCGGCCTGCAGCTCATTCAGATCCATGTTCGAGCCGTTTTTCCACGGCCGCAGCGTGCTAGTGCGCCCTTTGGCATCGTGAATCGGTGGCCCGGCCTTGGCGTCCGGTTCGTTCGGGTCGACCCCGACCGCGAAGGTTCCCGGGAAGGGTTGCAGATCGATCATGATTCCCGGCTTGAACTGCGTTTGCATCTTGACCAGATCGAGCTTGTAGTAGCGTACGAATCCTTCGGGAAATTCCGGCGCCAGCAGACCCACGGTCGGAAAATCCCTGCCCGGCAGGTTGAAATTGAAGGCGTCGGGTTTGGGAACGATCTTGAGTATGCGAACCTCCAGCGTATCGCCGGGCTCCGCCCCTGACACGTAAATGGGGCCGGTAATCGAGTGCGGGCCGCCGCCGTCGTTTTCCTTGCGCAGCTTCACGATGCCATCCATGCCTACGCCCGGCTTGATCTGCCCCAGGGAGTGCGAGATCGTTTCGATGGACACGGTGTCACCGGAGTTGATGACGAGCTTGGGCTTCTCGCCGGGGTCGTACCAGCCCCATTGCACGTTCTGCGGCGTCGCGGGCAGAAAATAATGCTTCGATGCGCGAGGTGCATGCGCGTTGGATTCAGTTCCGTTTCCCTGTTGCGTGTGACCCGGAAGGGCGACCGCGAGGATCAATGCGAGCGTCGCCGACGCGGCGACTGATGTTCTCATGGGAGCTCCCCGACGAAGTTCTTGTCGACCGCTTTTCATGATAAGCCGCTTTTCATGGAACTGAGACCCGACGAGCGCCCAAGTGTCGATCGAAGAACTTCACCACGACGCGGTAGACCTGTTGCGACTCGGGCAGATCCGGATCCATGAAGAACGCGTGCCACATTCCGTCCCAGACGTGCAGCTCCGCTTCCACCCCTGCATTGCTCAAGGCAGCTTGAGCATAAAATAACGAGCTCACCGTGAAATCGCGCGATCCGGCGATCAGCAGAGTGGGGGGAAACCTGCTGAGCACCTTCTCCGAGCTGATCGGAAGCACCAGCGGGTCTGAGGATGACGCTTCGCTGAAGTAAGGCACAGAGCTCAGCGACCCGGTATCAGCAGTTGCAAACGGCAGCTCGCCAACGAGCAAGGACGCCAGGTGACTCGAATCACCTCCTAGCGAAACGCCGGACCCGCAGAAAGTCCCGATGGCACCAGGCATGGGCAGTTTTTCCTGCTGGAACCAGGCGATGGCCTGCGCCGTCAGGACACCGCCCGCAGAGCAACCATAGATGCCGATGTCGGCGGCGCGGTGCTCTTTGAGCAACTCACGGTAGACCGCCGCCACATCCTCGCTTGCGGCGGGAAATTTGAATTCCGGCGCCAGCCGGTACGCAACCGTGATGACGGTGATCTTCCCGACCCCGGCAATTGGTATTGACTCGGTCTTGGCGCCGTTCCCCTCCCCCCACAGGAAGCCGCCGCCGTGCAGATTAATGAGTACCCGACCGCGATTCTTAGGCGCGATGCCCGCTTTCGGCGTAATAACTTCGGTACGCACGCCGCCAATCAGCTTCGGTTCGATATTGACCGGGTAGAGCGTCTCGGCTCGAGCCACGAACGGAGCATTCTTGCGCTCGTCATATTCCCGCAATTGACGAACATCTGCCCCCGAAGGGGGCCCTGCCTCGGGATTCGAGAATTGCCTGATGAACTTCTGGCGCGCTTCCGGACTCATGAATCTCGATGGCGGGACGCTGATCGCGGGTAGCTGTGCCACGCCGTCGGCGTCCACCCGCGGCCGCGAGCCGGAGTCCTCGCCGGCCCTGGGCGCATCAATCAGCACTCCCTGCACCACTACGCTCAGCAGCCACAGCCACGCGTGGCGCTTGCATGTCCTGGCGCGAGAGATATTTTCCGCACGCATAGGTAGGTTCTCCAGCGTTCGCAGGATGCGGTCAGAATTTGCGCGACACGTAGAGCGTGCCCATGGAGACATCGTAGTAGGCATCGGGGCGATATCCGCCCTGCGGCTCGCCCGGCAAGACCCGCAGGCGGTCGAGTTTTGAGGCGTACCGATAGTCAATGCCAAGGTCCCAATGCGGCATGATGTTGCGCCACTGAACTCCGCCGCCGAAATAAAATCCATAGGCTGATGTGGCCTTGGCGTAACGCGCAGCCCCGCCAAACAGCTCCAAGGCGAGGGGCCCGGTGAACCGATAGCGATAGTCGAGGATACGAGCGCCTACCAGGGAGAGACCCTGAATGTCGTCAGCTTCAACTGCCACACCAACATCCTGGTGTTCCGAGACCGCGCGCCGCGCTCCCACAGCAACGTGGGGTCCATAGGAGGTGCCTGACTCAACGCGCGGTGTGATCGTTTGACACAGTGGTGTGATCGTATGACACGATGTGATGTCCGACAGTGCACGGTTGCCGACGACGCCGGCAGCGACGAAGATCTCGGTGTCATCGTGGCGGGGAACGTCGCCAGATTCTTCTGCGGAGTCGGCATCGGAGTGCAGGGCGTCGCCGTAGCGCAGGAAGCCGGCTAAGCGGCTGTAATGTGCACCAAAGACATCGCGCCCGTAGTCGATCTCGATTCCCAGTACGTAATCCTTCCACGGGTAGGAGTAGGTCAGGGAGCCCGTAGATGCATGGCGGTATGCGAAGGCGGAGTAGAAGGAATCGTTCGTGAGTGAGCGGAATTGTGCTTCCAGAAGACCGCCCAGTCGGGGCTCCCACCCCACACGCAGCATGTTGCTTTGACCGCCCACGGCGTCACCGAACACCCGCTGATCGCCAAACCAGTGGCCAATGTTGAGTAAATAGTTCGTTATGCCGTCGCCGTAACCTGTTTGGACTGCACTATTGCCGTGCACGTACCAGGTCGGCTGCCACTCGGAAAACTCGTACGTGATGTCGAACGGCCCGACACGCGGGAAGTGAATGCCCGCCGAAAGATCGGTCTTTGAAAACAGCAGGTGGTTTCCGCTACCCGAGTCGTTTCCGGCAAATTCGAAATAAACGGAGAAAGGCACCCTACCGGGGAAAATGAAGCGGCTCGTGAGCGAGGCTTCCTGCTTGCCGAGCACTGGCGTGCCGGTGCCCAGCCCCGTGGTCTGGCCTTGAGTGGGGTTGAAAAATGCCTTGAGAAGGTCCTTGATGGACTGTCCACCGGCGGCGCCGCCCCCGAAAACGAGGATACGGTTGGCCGCCAGCGACCAACCGGAATTCCCCGGCTCGATCCCTAAGTGGAGGCCGGCGAATTTCGGATAGCCGCGCGTCAAATTCCCATTGACGAGCTCGATCTTGTCCGAGTACGACATGCGGGCGGCAAATACCTCGTACTGCACACCCAGGCGCGTCAACGGGTCATAGTTCGAGAGTGTGATGGACGGCATTGTCGGTGCTTCCGTGCTGATCAGCATGGAGCTGTCGGTCATGGGCGACCACCAGTGATCACGGTAGCCTAGATCGAGTTGTGCCCAATCAAAGCCGACGCTGATCACCGACCCGGTCGCCGTCTCCCTTCCCTGGTAAGCCACACCGCCCACATTCACCAAAGCGTAGGCGCTCGGCTGGATGTACGCCGCGCCCGCCACCTGAAAGGGACTCTGCGCCGTTTCGCCGTGCTGGTTGGGCATCACAGTCTTGGAACCGTTCGTGATCGCGCCCCCTACGCTGGTGAACTCAACCGCCGTGTCCTGCATGTATTGCTTGAGAACTCTGCGGACGCGACTGCACAGAACCGCATCGACCTCACAGGCTTTCGGCAATGCATCCAGTACCACCGCCGCCGGGATAGGTCGGGTCATGACAGGCTTGCCACCCAGGATGAGAACGCGCTCAACCTCGCGTTCAACCTCGGGGTCCAGATTAAGCGGCAGGTAGGGTGTCACGCCCCGTGCATACGCGTAAGGCTGCAGTGCGGCCAACAGCGCAAGTAGCAGCAATCTTAGTCTTGTCGTCATGAGTGGATTAGGTTCGTCCGGTGTAGCGGTGGTGCCTGCCCGCCGAAAGTCATTAGGCGCAAAAAATAGCTACGGTCGCCACGGCCACGGGCCTCAGGCCTTATATCAAGTTTGACTTGGAGCCTGCCCTGGACGCGTCAAGTCGCGTGCAGGGCCGTTTGGCGCTCGGCGCGTCGTAGGCTCCGTTCGACGGTGTTGGGTGACTGTGCTGATTCGGGCCGCACTGGCTTTGCTCATTGCATAGAATGCCTAGTATAAGTACAAAAATGAGCTGATGCCCGCGATCGGCGGCCCGCCGTCTTCCACGCGCGCCGATCAGATCTCCGTGGATACGAAGAGCCGGACTGCGACCGCGAGTATCGCGACGCCGTCACGTCCAGTAGATGTCCAGTCGCGCTGAGGCTGCCGCGAGTGACGCGGCGTTTGGTTTGGCTATCGGGGGCGCGACGCACACCCGCTGGCGAACAGGGCCGGCGCGGTCACCCGCGCCGGCCCGATATCCGGCACTACAGGTGGTGCAGCGCCTTCTTCGTCTTCGCACTCGCGGCCTGGTTGGGTGCAGCTACAGCGGCTGCCCCCGCAACGGGAGCCGCCCCCTGAGCAGCCTGGGACGATACGGCAGATGCCCCTGACTGCGTCTGATCGTTGCCTGCGGCCGCCTGCTGCAGTGGGCCTTTGATATGATCGAAAGGCACCGTCGCCGCGAACGTCGGCAGGTTGTGCGCACGTGCCTGGGTCGCCGCTTCGTAGCCAGAGGCGAGCCTGATCAGAGTCGGCTCGCTGAACGCCGTGCCGAAGAAGCTGATGCCGAGCGGTACACCGAACACCGCGCCCGCGGGCACCTGTACGATGGGATACCCCGGCCCGGCTGCGAGGCTCGAGGTTCCGAAAATGAAGTGGTCGCCGTAAACCAGGTCAGTCGCCCATGCCGGGTTGTCGGTCGCCGATACGACCGCGTCCAGGTGGAACATGCTCAGCGCCTGGTCCATGCTGACCCCGGCTGCCTGGTCCAGGTCGAGCGAGATGTTGTAGGAGGCCATCCCGGCGCTGTTGCTGCCGAAAAGATTGGGATCCTGCGGCGCGTTCGCGTCGGTGGTGTTCAGCGAGTTCGCCAGGTCGAAAATGTCCTGATTGAAGAACGGCATCTCGACATCAGCGTGGGCACTATTGAAGTCGATGGCTGTCTGCAGCGTCCCGCCCGCGACGGGCACGCCAACGCGGGTGGCAAAGTACGCACGCAAATCGTTCTTGAAGTCATAGAGCAGTACCCCGAACTCGCCGGCCGCGGACGTGAAGGTGAATCCGGCTGCGTCCAGATCGATCACGGTCGCACCCGCGTCGCTGAGCGCTTTGAACGCGGCTTCGATCGCCGCGGTCACCGGGGCGGGGGTCGCAACATTGGTGAATCCGTTCAGCCCCACGCGCGTAACGCCGATCCTCGCTCCTTGCAGCCCCTTGGGGTTGAGGAACTGCGTGTAATCGGTGGGGATGTTGGTCGGGCGAGTAAAGCGCCCACGCCAGCCGAGCGGTACGTCGCCGGTTGCGGCGTCTCTACCGTCATAAGTACGGCTCTGAATCACGCTGAGCGCTGCCGCCGCATCGGCCACCGTCCGCGCGTGTGGACCAATCGTGTCCTGAGTGTGCGAAATCGGCACCACGCCAGCTCGGCTGGTGAGGCCGACCGTGGGTTTGATGGCCACCACGCCGTTCACATTGCCCGGACACACAATGCTTCCGTCGGTCTCCGAGCCGAACGAAACGGTGGCGAAGTTCGCCGAAGCCGCCGCGCCCGAACCGGAACTGGAGCCACACGGATTGCGGTCGATGCCATACGGGTTGTGTGCCTGTCCGCCACGACCCGACCAGCCGCTGATCGATTCGAAGGAACGGAAATTCGCCCATTCCGACAGAGTGGTCTTTCCGAGGATCACGGCACCTCCGGCGCGCAGGTTGGCCGCGACCGTGGAATCGCGCACCGCGGGCGTTCCCACCAGTGCGAAGGAGCCTGCACTGGTCTGCATTCTGTCGCCGGTGTCGATGTTGTCCTTCAGAAGTACCGGGATGCCGTGCAAGGGTCCCAGCACCACGCCGTGTCTGCGCTGCTGGTCGGCATGCCGGGCTGCCGCCAGCGCGTCCGGGTTGAGCTCCATGATGGAGTTGACCCCGGGGCCACCTGAATCGAGCGCGTGGATACGCTCGATGTATGCGCGCGTCAGCTGCTCCGATGTCAGACGGCCGGAGGCCATCTCAGCCTGTAGCTGCGCCACGGTGGCTTCGAGAAAAGGAAATCCGCCGTCCGATTGGGCTCGCGCCGAGAGCGGCGAAAGCAGCAACGCTGTGACCAGAATCCGTCCTGCCATGCGCGGTGTCATGTCGTTCCTCCTCTGCTAGCGTGAGCGGAGCAGGAAGCGCAGTCACGCGGAGCCTCCCTGCGCCGAGTCTTTTTGTGGTTACGTAAGGTCTGTTGGTCAACCGTCAGCGGGCGGATCGTACGCGCGCGAAATTGCAGCCGCAATCGATCGAGCGCATGTGTGCTGTTATCTCGGCGATGGTGCGCGTTCCCTGCACGCTCGAGGTAGGGCTAATCCCACTGCAACGCCGATGTTGCCCATCACATCGAGACCGTGTACGACTTGTCTCTGTCAGCGATCGGCGATTCGTTGTTAATTGCCAGGCTCTACCCTGCGGTCGACTAGCTGATCGTGCCGCCGCGACCGAAGCAGTCGGGTTCCGTTCCGCAACGTCGGTGCCGACGAGATTGGGCGGCGTGACACTGCATGGCGGTGATGTCCGCACCCTGGCTCTTTCTGGGCGCGCCCTTTCGGCGTTAAGCTTAGGACTTTCCCAATCGCAGGGGGCGTCCATAATGAAACTGTCGTTGGTTCTTCTCATACTCGGCACACTGGCGGCAGGCACGGCCTCAGGCGATCCGCCGAAGACCCTTCGAGTTGTTGAAACCGTCGAAATCAAGGCGCCGCTGGAGAAGGTGTGGGCGACCGTCAAGGACTTCGACGGTCTAAGCAAGTGGCACCCGGCCTTCAGCGGCGACGAGCTGGTCTCAGGAAGCAACGGCAAGGTTGGCGCGGTCAGGAAGCTGACCATCAAGGACGGCCCGATACTGATCGAGCGGCTGATCGCCTTCGACGATGCCCACCATGCCTATCGCTACCGCATCGTCAAGTCCCCACTGCCGCTCGCACACTATTCATCGACGATCACCGTGCGGCCAGGGAAGGCGGGGATGACAGAAGTGACCTGGAGCGGAACTTATCAGCGTAAGAACACCTCCGACAATCCGCCGGAGGCCGAAAGTGACGCGGGCACAATCAAACTCGTCAAGGGTGTGTACCGCGGCGGTCTTGACAACCTGAAGAAAATGCTCGAAGGCTGAAGCCCGGCGGGCTCACCAGGGCGGTGAGCCCGTCCGCCTCCTCACTTTGCCAAGCTGAATGCGTGTCCACCGCTTACGCATCGGCAAGCGCGCGGGCTCGGGCGGAAGGCACTGCCCGGAGCGCACTGAGTTGTGCCGCAATGATCGCGTGGGTGATCAGGTAAAACGGCACCAATACGGTGGGTACCAGGCAGAATGGTAAGTACTGCATCGCCTCCGACCCTACGCCGGCGTGAATCAGCTGCAGTGGGCTTCCGGCTGCTGAGGTGATGCCCAGTCCAACGGCGGCAAAGAGGTCGAGTGTCCCAAAGATATTCCAAAGCCTGATCGCACCCACCGGGGGCTTTTGAGACCGAGCCACGCTCAATGCTAGCGGAATTGCGAACGCGCCGGTGATGATGTCTCCCCAGCCGGCAGAATACGGGAAGGGTCCGCTGAGACGCCCTGTTGCTGCCAGTAATAGAAACAGCACGCCAAGCACGCGCAGCGCATTAAGGCCAATCAATAACGGCATGGGAATTGCCATCAAGGTGGATCGCATTCTGGGATATTTGAACGCGAGCGCAGCTACGGTAAGCAACGGCACGGCGAACAGTACTCCCACTAGCGGCACCGGATGGTCTGGAGAAAAAACCAACCTTCCGGCCGCGCCAAGCCCTGTCGCTAAACCGACCCAGGCACCCGCAATTGCAGCCAAGCGCAGGCGCTGAGTGAGCGCGCCTGGTAGGACACTCGTAAGAGCCACGAGGTTTATACCGATCGCCATCATTCCCACGATCGCTCCAACGAGATCCAACATGATGACCCTCCTTTGAACTCACCAAACGACGCAAACGGTGTGTGATCGTCACGACCCAGCCGCATTTGCCTGGCCCAGGAGCAACCGCCGCGCCGTCGCCTGCGCGTCGCCATGGACGAGCACGCTTTTTTGCGCGGTGAGTTCGCCCGGCGCCGCCGCATTCTCGGGCCGTGTCATTGGCTTGATGCCTTGGACACCGGAGTCGGTCACACCCAGCAGTAGTCGCCTTGCGAGCTCCTGCGCATCACCGGTGGATCTCACTGCCCCCTCAGCGCGCCGCTCGGATGGTGCCGACCGGGTTGCGATTCTCCCAGCGAGCAATTCCCTCGCCTGCTGCTGAGCATCGCCCGCGGAATCCGCTGCCACGGCGGCGCCGACATGAATGAGAAGTGCCGCCGAAATGAGTGCCAACGGCGGACCGAGAAACTTCACGATGTGCAGTGACATGATGGTGATCTCCTGGTGTCATGTTGAAGGGGCTGTACATGTATATACATGTGTCTTGTCGAAACAATCCGAAGCGAAATCTCGCGTCAGCGACTTCGATCTGTGGCGATCCTTGAACCGGCTCAACTCGCCGCCAGCCTGCTGGCGGCGGAATACGCTGCTCTCTTCAGCGCCACGGCTTCCGCGCGCCCCAGACGCTTCTCAAAGGCTTGCTGCGCGGCCTCCCAGGCCGGTCTCAGCTTTCGCAGCTGCGTCTGTCCTTTCGCGGTCAAGGCCCAGCGCCGCTGCCGGCGGTCAGCTCCGACAGTATCGATCGCAAGACCACTCTTGCGAATCAGCGCCAGAGTTCGTGTGGCCGTCGTCTGGTCGATGCCGATTGCATCCGCCAGCTCCGTCGTGGTCAAGTTCGTGACCGAGTCCAGTACCTGCAGCGCCGTGTACTGCGTGGCGTGCAGATCACTGTCGGCGAGCACTTCCTCATAGAGAACGGTCACGGCTCGGGCAACTTGGCGCACCGTCGCGCAGTAGCAAGGAAGTGATTGCAGTTTCATGAATCTACCTTGCCGCAAACATATATGCATATACATCTAATGTCAAGCAGCGCCGGAGCGCGAGGCCAAGCGATCCGGCCGGCGTTCAAGCACTCTGAAGCCTTTTCATCTCAGATCGTCACGGACAACCAGGCCGAGACGGACCGCTACTGGAACGCGATCGTCAACAACGGCGGCACCGAGAGCGCGTGCGGATGGTGCAAGGACAGATGGGGCTTGTCCTGGCAGATCACCCCGCGGACGCTGCTGGACGCAACGACCGATCCCGACCGTGCGGCCGCCAAGCGAGCGTTCGGGGCGATGATGAAAATGAAAAAGATCGACATCGCCGCCATCGAAGCGGCACGGCGCGGTACTGCTGGCGCTTAGAGCCGCTACTGCGCTGATCTGATTGGTGGAAAGGGAGGGACTTGTTTCCCTTGTTCCCCGCCCCTAAGCCCTTGTTTTGGCGTAGTCCAGAGCGACGCCTGGAGGCAAATTAACAGATTTTGTGTACCAGATGTGTACCAACACTGGCAGCATGGCCGTAGAAGCGTCGACGCGTCACAAGCTTTCCCGGCGCGCGAAGAGCGTGTCCGGTCCCCAAAGCACCCGGCTGGCGTAAGGTATCCGTTTACGAAGTCATCCGGCCCGGTCGCGGAGCGAGCGACTATCCATCTTCCTCTAGATTCCTCAACAGCAACTTCACGGCAAAGGGAAGCGACTACAGGTCGCGCCGAACCGTAGCGACGGGAGCCATGTTGGATCAGTTTCGACCGGACGTGCAGGGAAATTCCCCATTCATCGTGGGGGTATCGGGTCACCGGGATCTCGACCCCGCGGAACTCCCGCGCCTCAAGGACGCCGTTGCGGCGTTTGTCACCCAACTCAAGTCGTATCTGCCCGACACGGAGGTGCACATGGTGGTCGGCATGGCGCCAGGGGCAGACCTCCTGGTGGTCGAGACGGCCCTGGATCTTAATGTCCAGGTCGAGGCCGTACTGCCCATGTCGCTGGACCAGTATGCGGCCGATTTCGAGCCCGACACGCTGCAGCACCTTAAGGAGCTCCTGCGCCACCCGCGCGTTCATTGTGTGGAGCTGCGTGCCGATGCCCAGGAGTCACGGGACGTGACACCGCTATCGTCCGTGGATGCCCGCAACGCGATGTATGCCAACCTCACCGACACGCTCATTCGGCGCAGCAGCCTTCTGCTCGCCCTTTGGGACGGGCGTCCATCGAATCTCTCCGGCGGCACAGCCGACACGGTGCTTCGCTACCTGGGCGTGCACACCGATGAGAGCCAGGATGCCGACGCGCTGGGATTTGTCTCCGAGGTCGAAGAGCTCGACCCGGGGACACGGTTGGTGTACTGGGCTCCCACCGCGCGCATCAATGTCACACCGCTGCCGCTTCAGCGACCCCCGTGCTTTCTCTCAGGCGCGGGGGACAACACTCTGCAGGCGCACCCAAGCATGCCGCCCTGGCTCAAAATCCAGCTAGAGCAGTTCAACGATTACAACCTTGAGTTTCGCACTCTCTCGGCATCAGGAAGGCTCGGCACGCCTGACTCGCTGCTCGCGCCCCTGCCACGCTTGGGCGCATGCTCGAGGTCCGAGCTGCCCGAGGACATCAACGCGCAGTACACCAAAGCAGATGCGCTCGCGGTGTACTACCAGCGCCGGTCCGACCGTCTCTTCGACTTGTTTGCCATCATGGCATTCGCCATGGGCATCGCCTATCTTATGTACGACAAGCTGACCTCATCGCGCGCGCTGCTGATCGTTTATCTGGTCATGCTTTTTACCGGGTTGGGAGCGTATTACGTTCTGGAGGGTCGTCGCTGGTTCAGCAAACACCTGACCTACCGGGCGCTCGCGGAAACTTTGCGGGCGCGTTTCTATCTGCGACTGGCCGGCGCCGATCACCGGGTGAACTCGGCCGAGGTGCTCGCGCTCTCGGGAATCGATCGCTTTGAGGGTTTCAGCTGGATTGCATTTGTACTGAAAAGTATCGAGCCAGCGAATATCCCGGTGCTCACCGACCGACCGCCGGAATCTCCCCGACAGCGTTGCGCAGAGGAAGCGTGGATCCAGAACCAACACCGTTATTTTACTGTCAAAGTCGCGGTGCTGGAGAAGCGCAGCCGTCGGATTGAACGCCTGAAGCAGGCGCTGCTGGTGAGCATTCTGGTCGTTATCTCCTCGCTGTACACATCGGGCGGTGCCTTCGATCGTATGCAGACACTGCTCGGCATCTCGGTCAAGAACTTGCTGACCTTCACCTTGGGGCTAATGGCCATCCTGCTCGGCGCCTGGGAACTGCATCAGAACAAGATGGCGACCCGTGAACTGCTTTGGCAGTACCGCAACCAGCGCGGGCATTTTGCCCGGGCAAAGGCGTTGCTTTCGAGGGTAACGTCGGTGCGTCGGCGCAACGAGGTGCTCGCCGAACTCGGCAAGGATTCGCTCATGGAGAGCTATCTATGGACGATCCATCGCTACCATCGCGAGCATGAGCCGCCAGGAGGCTGACGACGGTTCCGCGCGAACGGGGGCTAAAGGCGACTGGCGCGCAGCAATGTCGCACCGACAGCAATGAGCAAAGGTGCTCAGATCGCGGAATCTCAGCTCACGCTCTGCCGGTCACTGTTGCCGAATCCCGCAGTAAAGTCCTGGTGGAGAGTGAAGCTGCCAGCCGTCGTTGACAATGCACCGGGAATCATCCATACGCTCGATACCTACCAGCTCATGACAGCGGTTGAGGCGAAGTTCGAAGCACGGGCTGGTCGCAGCGCGCGCTCATGGCGGCGCCACGTCGGTACCGTCACCCGCAAGCAACCGTTGCGAGACCTGGGAAAAACTCCAGCCCGCGCGCGGAGCGTTGCGCTCCAGAATCCAGATCAGGTCGAACCGGTCATCTGGCCAATGGATGGGACAGCCCGGCAGCTTGCCGGCGATTTCCATGACCAGCCGCGGAATGGCGGCATGGTGCCAGACAATCAGCGCCGGTGATGGGGCCGCGATCACTACCGCCGCCAGCGCTGCCTCTTCTTCTTCCGCATACGCATGATTGACCGGGATGCCCAGGGCAGCCGCCAGCGGGCCGACCGTGTGCATCGCCCGCAAGCTGGGACTGTCCCCGGTAACGTCCGACGCGAAAATCGAGCGAGGCGTGTGAATCCTGGAGCCAGCCGGCAGCCCCCCGGGCGGTGCGAACAGATGCACCAAGGCGCCCGCCCGTTGCCAGCCGCGCACCGTCAATTCGTGATGCGCAGGACGGCCGTCTTCGGTTACACCCCGGTCACGACTACCATGCTGATGCTTTTCCGCATGCCGGATGATCATGATCTTCAACATGCCGGTGACTCCATGGTCGTCGTCGGCAATGCTTGCACGACAACCGGAAGTTGGACAACACTCTCCGGAGGAAAAGGTACTAAAAAGGGCGCCCATTTGCGGGGTCTTTGGTTGCGCCTTGCTTGGCTGGCGACGGTCCTAGCCCTAGCCATACCTGCCACGGCCGCCCCCTTGCATCGCATCGTTGCGGTCGGCGACCTACATGGCGATTTTTCCGCCTGGCGGGATATCCTGCGTTCCGCAAGCGTGGTCGATAACAATGGCCACTGGACCGGCGGCGACGTGGTCCTAATCCAGACCGGCGACGCCGTCGATCGCGGCCCGAATTCGCTCGAGATCATCCAGGATCTCGTGCGGCTGCAGAAAGAAGCTGCCCGCGCCCACGGTCAGGTCATCGCCATGGTCGGCAATCACGAAGCCATGAACCTGACCGGTGACCTGCGCTATGTCTCCGCCGCCGACTATGCCGGCTATTCCGACCGCCGATCGGCCGTGCGGCGCGAGGAGGTCTACAATTCCAATAAGACTGCTATCGAAATGGCCTATCGCCAAAAAGACCCGCAGATGAGCGGCGACGCGATCAAGAAGGTCTGGTTCGAAGCCTTCCCACTAGGGCGCATCGAGCACCAGATCGCCTGGAGCGATCACGGCACGATCGGTCGATGGGTCGTGAAAAATCCTGTTGTCGTCCTGCTGGACGGCACGCTGTTCGTGCATGGCGGTATCAGTCCGGCTTATGCCAATCTGACCGTGGCGGAGATCAATGTCCGCGCCGCAGCCGCGCTGACGGCGCGAAACACCGATCCTACAGCGATCATCAATGACGACCAGGGGCCGCTCTGGTACCGGGGGCTGGCGCAGCCACTGGCGTCCAACCACGGCGAGACGCTCGCGGCGCCGACGCCAGCCCAGATTCAGCCGGCCGGCGAAGATCAGCTGGATGCCCTGCTATCTGCTTATGGCGCGAGGCGAATCGTGGTCGGTCACACGCCCATCCTGTCGGGAATCGCTCTCTTCCATGACGGAAAGCTGATCTGCATTGATACTGGAATATCGGCCGTGTACGGCGGTACGGTCTCTTATCTGGACATAGTCGATGGGACGCCCGTCCCGCATGCCGTCGCACGATCTCAGCAACCCTCAAAACGGGGAGCGCCGTGATGTGCTTGGTTGTGAAAATGGCCTTCGCTGCCGCGACGTTTTCCATCCTGTCCTGGGCAAATCCCGTCCGCGCTGCCGACAGCCCCAAACCGTTGTTTGCCAGCGACGATGTGCTGAGTCTGACCCTCACGGGATCCTTCGACACGATTTCGCGCGACATCGCCGCCAAGCCGGTCCCCGGTGTACTGAAGGTTGGCGGCGCGGCGCCAGAAACCATGCCCGTGACCTTGTCGGTGCGCGGCATCACGCGGCGCAAGAAAGAGGTATGTGCCTTTCCGCCCCTGCGCGTGGAGTTCTCGCAAAAACCCGGACCATCTTCCATCTTCAAGGGACAGAAGCGGCTCAAGCTGGTGACCCATTGCCAGCGCAGCGCGGATTACCAGCAATATCTGCTGCTGGAATATACTGCCTACCGGCTGTACCGCGCCCTCACCCCGGAAAGCTTCAACGTCCGACTTGCCAAGATTGACTATACCTATAAGGACGGCCAAGCCCTCATCACACGGCTCGGCTTTTTTATTGAGGATGTCAATGACGTGGTGAAGCGCAACGGGCAGGAACGGCTCAGGGGTGTCAGAAGAATATCCGCCTCGCAACTGGATGCGGCCGCCGCGGCGCGCTATGCGGTGTTTGAGTACATGATCAGCAACCTGGATTGGGCCATGACGGCCGGTCCGGCCGGCGCGGATTGCTGCCACAATGCCCGGCTGATGGGTGCCAAGGGCGTGACCGGCGCATCGACGGGCCTGATCCCCGTGCCTTATGACTTTGACTATGCCGGCCTGGTCGACGCGCCCTATGCCGTGCCGCCGGACGGGATCCATGTCGCCAATGTGAAAGTGCGGCGCTATCGCGGCTTCTGCGCGCATAACGAGGAGGCCAAGGCGTTCCTCACGCAGATTTCCACCCGCCGTGACTCGCTGATGGCCATTCTCAACGAGACGGCGCAGCTGGAAGACAGGACGCGCCGAAAGGCGGCCGGTTATCTCGGCGACTTTTTCGAGGAGGCCGGATCGCCGTCCAAGGTGGCCGATCTCATGAAAGTGTGCTTGCGTTAATCGCGTAGAGGGGCCGGGGCCATACGTCGTGACACATCTAGACGCTGACAAAGCTCAAGCCCTGTTTGACGGAACCCATGGTCCGGCTGCCGCGCTGGACTGGTCCGGCCTGACAGACGTGCGATTCATCGCGAACTCGGTCGGCATCCTGCTGCTGGCCACCCTGCTGGGCGCCGTGATTGGCTACCACCCAGCGACGCGGCGCACCATAGACGGGCTGCATGAAGCGGACATGCCGCATGTGTATGTGATGTATGCGTTGATCGGCGCGGTGATCGGCGTGGCCGTGCGCGAATTCGGCACCGTGGTCGGTTTGGTGGTGTTCGGCATCGGCGGTCTAACCCGTTTCCGTTCGGCGGCAGATTCGACGCGCGACACAGTGCGGCTGATCATCGTTACCCTGGTGGGACTGACCGCGGGCCTCGGCCTGTTACATTTTGCGGTGATCATCACGCTGTTCACCTCCGCCCTGATCTATGTCTTCGACACCAGACCGCCCTACCGCATCCGGGTGGAAGGCATAGCGAGGGATCGCGCCGACAGGTGCACCGAGGTCTATCGCGGCATTCTAAAGGGGCATGGCTGCAGCATCATTGCTGAGCATCATTCGCTGGAAAAGGGGCGGATTGAATTTGTCTTCCGTTTGCCCCGCCGCAGCACCCGCGACCGGCTGGACGTGGAGTTGCGCAGTATTGCCGCCGATTTGCGCGGCGACGTGGATTGGGAAGTCACCTAGCCGGGCGTTCAACGGGGTAACTGTAGCGCCGATCAACCGAGGTGCTGAAAACCTGATTAGGCCACCTACCGGCCGGACTGAATCCCCAGATTCCATCATCTCAACAGCAGCGGCAGCTGAATTCCGTTCGGAGCACCCCCTCGGAAGGGCTATTGTCGCCTACGCCAGGGCACCTGATGGCCCCGCGCACTCATGTGTCGGGCCAATTGTTTGAGGCAGTAGACATCTGGCAGGACCTGTTCCGCCCTCTGGCGCGCTACAGACAGCTCGCGGGTGCCGAGGCTCACTCGAAGCTCGATCGCCCGGCAAGCTGCTGGAGCCTTACGGGAAGCCTGAATCGCAGATACCACGTCGCCTGCCGGCGTTGCAGGAACGGCATCACACGCCGTACGCGGGGCATGGGTATTCGTCCTTTTGGTGGACCAGTTGTGTCACACCGCTCAGGACCCGACGAATACAAGGGCTTGGAGGAGAAGGCCTTTAGGCCTTGGATGGTGGAAAGGGAGGGACTCGAACCCTCGACCCCGGCATTACGAGCGCGGTTCTTGGCTCAAGGTAATCTGTAAGTTCAACCACTTGCCAAGGGCGTCTGTTGCGATTGGCACGATAGCGAAGCGCCGGTCGGGCTCGCGACGAAGTCATCGCACTGGCTTGCCGACCGCCAGCCCTGACCTATCGGTCCCAATACGGCGGTGTCCCGAAAGCGGCTCGTAAGTGCGCAATCAGCGCCAGCACCTTGGCGGAGACGCGCCTGGCATGGGGATAGGCAATGAACACCGTTGCGGGCTCTGCTTCTGCGCCGACATCCAGCAGTCGCAGTTTTCCTGAAGCCAGTGAATCGTAGAAAACGAACGTCGCCAGCAAAGCGACGCCCAAACCTTCCACGGCCGCGTCGCGCATGATGATTCCGTTGTTGACCCGCATGACCGCGCCGGGCCGCACTACCGACCAGCGGCCCGACTGCCGGAAGCGCCAGTCCGATGCGCCGCGATTGGAATAGATAATTCCACGGTGCTGCTCCAGATCGGCGATGGTCCGGGGTGTCCCGTGCGTTTTCAGATAATCGGGTGAGGCGACCAGCCTGCGCCTGCTGGGCGCGATCCGCTTCGCGATCCATCCATTGTCAGGCAGCGGACCATGACGAATGATGGCGTCAAAGCCATCCACCGCGCCGACAAAACGATCGTCCAGATCGACTGATAGTTCGATGCGCGGATTCTTCCTGAGAAACGAACTCAGCGCCGAGGCCAGATGCAGGATGCCGAAGCTGACCGGTGCGGAGATTCTCAGCGGCCCGACCAGCTCACCGCGCCGCTCAGAAACCTCCGCGGTCGCCTCGGATACTTCGCGGAGGATACGTTTTGCGCGCTCCAGGAACGCGCTACCGTCTTCAGTCAGCACCAGCTTACGCGTGGAACGATGTACCAGCGTCGCGCCGACATTGCGCTCAAGTTCTGCCAAACGCTCGCTGGCAACCGATTTCGAAATCTGCAGGCGCCGCGCCGCCTCGCTGATTGAACCGGCCTCCGCGGTCGTGACGAAGGCAAGCAGAGAATCCAGCTTCAGCATCGTTCGGTTTTCCCGGACACTCGTTCCTTTAATTGCAGTCTAGACAGAACGCAGGTGCAGGGCCAGCATCCTGCACCTCATCAGGAGATTTTATGCTGCGCTATTCCATTAACTTGCTGGTTGCATTTCTGATCGTTACTCCTGCCTTCGCAGTGGAGCCGTTTCCGTCGAGTTTTGGTACCCAGGAAATCAAGACCAACGGCACGACACTGCATGTGCGAATCGGCGGTCGGGGCGCCGCGGTCGTCATGCTGCACGGCTTTGGCGACACGGGCGACATGTGGGCGCCAGCCGCCGCGGCGCTGGTGAAAAATCATACGGTCGTGGTGCCTGACCTGCGCGGCATGGGCCTGTCAACGCATCCCGAACAGGGCTACACCAAAAAGAACCAGGCCGTGGATATTGCGGGCGTAATGGATGCGCTGAAAATCAGTAGCGCCGATCTGGTTACGCACGACATCGGCAACATGGTGGGCTACGCTTTGGCGGCGCAATACCCGACCCGCATCACCAAATGGGTGGTGATCGACGCTCCCCTGCCCGGAATTGGCAATTGGGAAGAGATCAAGCAAAGCCCGCTGCTTTGGCACTTTAATTTCCGTGGGCCGGACGAAGAAAGGCTGGTTGCGGGCCGCGAGCGCATCTATCTCGATCGTTTTTATAATGAACTGTCCGCCGATCCTAAGAAAATTGACGGGGCGACGCGCCAGCACTATGCCGCGCTCTACGCGCGACCACATGCCATGCACGACGCTTTCGAGCAGTTCGGCGCCTTCAATCAAGACGCCATCGATAACAAGGCGCTGCTCGCCAAGGGTGGCAAACTGACGATGCCGGTGCTTGCCTTGGGCGGGGAGAAATCATTCGGCACTGCGCAGGCGGATACCCTGCGCTTCGTGGCGACGAACGTGACCATGGGTATCGTCCCCGGCTCCGGGCACTGGATCATGGACGAGAACCCCAAAGCCACGACCGCGTTGATCGTGGATTTCCTGTCGAACTAAAGGCGCAAGCCCGGAGAGGCATGTGATGAAGAGAATTCTGACTATAGCGTTGGTCATGGTTCTGGCGAGTGTGGCGCAGGCGGCGGCAGTTGAACAGATTCGCCTGACACCGGGCGAGATTACAGCCAAGGAAGTCGTCGGCGCCGGCGCCGGCACCTCGGGTGTGGCTGGAATTCACACGACCGTACTTGTGGGTGATCCGACGAAACCAGGGCTCTACACCATTCGCCTCAGCATTCCGGCCAACACCGCAATCCAGGCGCACACGCATCGCGATAATCGTTCGGCCATCGTGATGTCTGGCACCTGGTACTTCGGCTATGGCAGCGCGGCTAACGCTGCCGCCACAAAGCCGTTGCCGCCGGGCAGCTTCTATACCGAGCCCGGTGGCGTGGCGCATTTCGCCCTGACAAGGGCAGAGCCTGTTGTGGTCTACATCACAGGATTTGGTCCGACAGACACCGTGTACCTCAATGCGGCGAACGATCCGCGCGATAAGTAGAGAGGAACCGTGACCGTCATTCGCAACCACTGTCGGTGCTGACCCGGACGGTTGAAGGACCACGCAAGTGGATCATTTGGTGGAAAGGGAGGGACTCGAACCCTCGACCCCGGCATTATGATCGGTCCGCGAGAGCCGCCAGACGGTTCATCGAATGGACAATTGCGTTGGGGGAGTAGCCTCGGTCTTGGGCAAAATGACGGTAATGACTCCCTCCTCGTAGGCGACTTCGGCGTGCTCCGCATCAATATTGGACGGCAAGGGAACGCTTCGCTCAAATGAGCCGAAGGCTCGCTCCATCAAATGGTAGAACCGTGGCTCATCCTCGCCCGAGGATCGCTTAATTCCGCGGATTCGCAGCCGGCCGTGATCAACTGAGATATGGATGTCTTCCTTGCGCATCCCAGGCAGCTCTATGCGTACGATGACCGACTGGGCGGTTTCCCAACATTCACCGGCCAGGAGAGCCCATGTCGGGAAGGTTTTGTTTGACTCCTCGTTTCCTCCTTGCCTTGCTGCGCGAACGTACTGAGTAAGCGCACCGCTACTGCGAGTAAGGACCTCGCGCCAGCCCTCGGTAAGGCTTTCCCATGCACGCGAGATACCGCGTTCCAGCTCCAACCGCAGCTTTCTGATGGGATCCATCGTGAGCTCCCACTACCGTTTAGGAACGCCTTGTGGCGCAAAGGGGGTTAGGAGGTGCGCTTTCAAGACCACCGCGTCTAGCGCCAGCGGACGCCCCCGATGGGCCCGGACGGGCGTCTTCACTGAGCCTCACTTCTTTCACAGCCATATCTTGCCCTCCACTTAAGCCTTCCGTTCTGCCTGCGGCTCGTCGATGACGGCCATGCTGTCTTCCTCGCGCGCGACGATCAGCTCTTCGCCGGCGACTTTGACCTCCGTACCGCTGTATTTTTCCGAAGAGCACCCGATCGCCCACGCTGCCCCCGGGTGAATGACGCTGCCGCTCGTCCCGTTTCAGCACCACGCGGTCATTAAGTGGACGAACGTCCATGACGGTTTCCTCCTCCGAAAATCAATGAGATAAGCACGCCCCCGTGCCAACCGGCACGGTGCTCAAAACCCGCTTTTTAGAGGCGCACGGGAGACTTTCAAGGGGGATGGCCGCGACCGGGGAAATGCGAGGCTGAGGGCTACGTAACTGTCGGTTGATACAGGCCCCCGGCCAGAAAAATGCCCCTTGAATCTGCACTGAGAGGACCTATTTGACCGCCCCGGAAGCAATCACTGGCACGGGAGGTGTTTGTCATGTTCGAAAGTCTGTTCTCGAGTTTCGACACCGATAGCGTCTTTGACGAATTCCGACGCCTGGAAAACGAGATGGTCCAGCTCCTTGGCCACTCGCCATGGCCGGCGGGGATTCGCGCGGTGGGGCGAGGCACGTTTCCGCCCCTCAACGTCGGCGCAACGCCCGAGCGGGTCGACGTCTACCTCTTCGCCGCGAACTTGGAGCCCAAGAGCCTGGATCTATCGATCCAGCAGAACCTGTTGACGGTCTCGGGAACCCGGAACGTGGAGGTGAACGAGAGGGCCCAGTACTACCGGCGCGAGCGCTTCGATGGCGAATTCCGGCGCGTGATCACGCTGCCGGATGACGTCGACCCGGAGCGTGTCGAGGCCAAGTACCGCGACGGCGTGCTCCAGATCACCATTCAGCGCCACGAGTCCGCAAGGCCGCGGCAGATCAGCGTGAATTGAAAGGAGGGCCAGTCCATGACGCAGAACGTTGCGATGCGCGGATCCACCGCCGTCGAGAAAGAGAGTGGGGAATCCTCTACCGCGACCGAAAGCAGGACCCGCGAAAGAGATGTCGTCCTGATCCCCGCAGTGGACATCTTCGAAGACGCACATCAGATTACGGTGCAGGCGGAGATGCCGGGCGTCTCGAAGGAGGGGCTCAACGTCCAGGCCGACCGGAACAGCCTATTGATCGAGGGCGACGTTGCGCTCGACCTGCCGACGGGGATGTCCGCCCTTTACGCGGACTTACGGTCCACGAAGTACCGGAGAAGCTTCACCTTGAGCGGCGAGCTCGATACCGCCCAGATTGCAGCCAGTCTCAAGGACGGCTTGCTGACGGTGCGCATTCCGAAGCGGGTAGAGTTCCGTACGCGCAAGATCAAGGTCGAGGTGCCCTGAGGAGAATGGTCCGGCCGATCGCCTGCGCGATCGGCCGGACGTGGGTGACGTCGCATCGGCCGCAGCTGATCTGAGCGGCTGCGCGACTATCTCAGGGCAAAACCACGAATACGACGCCCAGGCCGGGTCTCGCGAGCCAAGAGGGAGCGCAAGACGCTTACCGTCACGATCGGGAGGCTGTCCGGGGAGGCGAGCGGCGGGAAGCTGCTAATCGGCGTCGACGGTTGACCAGTCTCTGGTCAACCGTCGACGCGTGTTTGCAATTCAGCCTTCAGAACCCTTCGTCCCCACGGGAGGCGGCCAAGCCAACACGTTCATACGGCGTCTAAGGATTCTTACCGACCGGTCATCCTCAGCGCTGCTTCGGGCAGCCGTTCGCCTTGCATCTCGATCTTAGATGCCTCGGCGGTGATCTCGCTAAGATCGGCTGCAGTCAATTGGAAAGGGAGGGACTCGAACCCTCGACCCCGGCATTATGAGGCGGCTAAAGGGCGCGGCAGCACGAGTAAAAGCAGCCGCGATGTGGGCAAAATGGTATTCAGCGAGTTAGTGCGGATAGAGGCATGCCTGAAGAAAAGTAGGCCGGCTTTTCTTTACCTTGATCATCCGCAGAACACGTGCGCGCGCTCCCGTATTCTCGCGTTCCGGCCGCAGATGACATGCTGGGCGTGCTTCGTCGCGGCCGGGGCACATGCAGCTCCAAGCACCGCTTCCTCGCGGCCCTGGCACACGAGTGTGGTCAAGGCTGTGTCGCCTCAAGCTCGGCGATCATGTCGATTTCGAGGCAAGCGCCAAATGGTAGCTGTGCCACACTGACGGCGCTGCGCGAATGGATGCCCCGCTCGCCGAACACTTGAACAAGGAGTTCAGACGCCCCATCCGCAACTCGGTGAGGTTCCGTGAAGTGCGGTGCGCCGTTGACCATGACAAAGAGCTTTACGATTCTTCGAACGCCGCCAAGATCGCCGATGGCGGCTTTAAGCACGGCCAACAATTCAATTGCCACGTGGCGCGCGGCGCACTTACCTTGATCCAACCTAATCTCCTCGCCCACTTTCCCGCAGAGGAGCTTACCGCCCTCCTTGCCAAGGCGGCCAGAGAGATGAATTTGGTCGCCGGAACGAGTGAACGGCGCGAACGCCGGCACATATCCGTCGACGACTTGCGGCATGACGTCGGGTAGAACAATGTTGAGAGACTTCAAGCGCTCGTCAATGGGCGACATGCCTTGCTTCCTTCCGCGCCTTCGCCATGACGACAAGGAGTCGGTCTATGTCTTGCGTCGAATTGAGGAGATGTGGAGCGACGCGAATTTTACCCTCACGCAGGGCAACCACGAACCGCTCGTCTCGCAGCGTTTGATATAGAGATTCCGTATCGCCGCGGCTGCCGACTTCGATGCAACCAAATACACCGCGCTGCAGGGCCTGCCGCGGACTCGCGAGCCGATAGCCCTCCGGGAGTCGTTCGAAGAAATAGTTAATCAGGGCTTGACTGTGATCACGGATCAGCGCCGGACTCGCATCCAGCACAAACTTCGCAGACGCTTCCATGACGGTGAGGTTGAAGTTGTATATTGATGCTGCCTCGGCCGAGTCCCAACGGCTCAGCGTTGGCGCAGGTTCCGGATCCACATAGTTGAGGCGCGCAAAGCTCTCCACTCCCTGGGACAGCCAGTTGTAGGGTCCTGGTCGTAGCGAATCCAAGTTTTCCTTCCTCGTCCACAGGAAGCCTGTCCCCCAGGGACTGAGCAAATACTTGTAGCCCGCGCAGACGATAAAGTCAGCTCCCAGACTGCGCACGTTCATGGGTATGGCGCCGCAGGATTGGCTCACGTCCAGAACCAACAAGGTCCCGTTCCTCTTGCATGCCGCGGCAAGCGAGGAGACGTCGAGCATCGATCCGTCGTCGAATCGCACGTGACTCACCGAAACGACTCGGGTGCTCGGCGTCATTGCTGCGACCAGATCATCCGACTGTATAAACTGACCTTGCGGGACTGCGATCCGCACCTTAATACCTTCGCGCGCCTCCATCGGCTTCCACGTTGCGTACTGCACCGGAAACTCGCCGCGCGCGATGATCACCTCATCACCAGCAGACCACTTAAGTGCGTAGGCTATAGCCGCGAGGCCCGCTCCCGCTCCGCTCGTCAGAGCGACTTCATCTGGGCTCGCCCCAATCAAGGTCGCCAACGTCTGGCGCAAACTCGCGGCAACGGAGAAGAAGGACCGGTCATCGACGATGTGCGGCTGCATTTTCGCCGCAACGGATCGCTGTACGGCGTTGAGTGCCACGCGGGGGATTGCTGCGTGGGCCGCAAAGTTCAGATACGTGGCATCATCGATTGGAAACCATTCATTCTTCCAGTCGATCGACTGCTTTAGGGTCATATCCAGTCACCAACCCCGCATAACCCGCCTGTCCATTATCGAACGCCGCACGAGAGACTGCACGATTCGAGCAGGTGTCGCTTGGCAGCTCCGCAAATCGCGCGCGCAGCCAGCCCGTGCAGGCTCGCTGCTCTTACGCTTGCCCCCTTACGGCAGATATTCCTTGGGCAGCGGCGCAGTGGCCGCCTCGGCCTGCGCCATGATGACCATAACTCGCCAGCCGTCGGCTACTTTGATCGCTTGAATGCTGTTGATGCCGCGCGCGACTTGCTTGCCGTCGCTGTGCAGCGCGTAGCTGCTCCATAAGTGCGCGATGTTGCCGTAGCGCTCAACGTGAAATTTCAGCTGCTTTTCTTCCAGCATGGCGTGGCCACGGGCTTTGGTGCGGGCGATCCAATCGTCCAAGGTCAGGAGGGTATAGCTGGGCGCTCCGTCCGCGCCGAGTGAAACGATCACCATGCGCGCTTCGGGCATTAACAGGGCCTTCATGCAGGCTCGATCCTTGTCCGCGGCCCCGGTGATTGCCGCATCGATCGCGGCGGGAATCCCCTTGGGTTCCGACGGCAACGCACAGTCGGCATCCGGCGCCTGCGCCATCGCCCTCCCGGCGAGCGCGCCGGCCAGAATCGTCGCTGCAAATAGTGTCCTCAGCATCTTTTCTCCCTCGCCAACAGGGGGCCTCCATAGCGCATCGGCATTCCGTTACTTTCCAGTGTCAATTCTTCGTCTGGCCGGGCTGTTCGTCCGCCGCGCTCCTGAGAGAGTCCCCAGGAGGCAGCCATCCTCATTACTTAGGTTTGCGGAACTTCAGGATGAACTGGTCGGTGTGTCCGCGAATCGTCTGGTCGAACACTTTGGCCGTGCGGGGGTCCGCCGGATTGGCGAGAATCGAACTCTCGGAGTCGAACTTGAAGCCCGCGGCTTCGACCTCTCGGCGCACGGTCGAGGACTCGATGCGATGCAAGGTCTCGGTTACATTTGCGGGCGCGCCCAGAGCGGCGGAATGATCGAGAATTACATATACGCCGCCGGGCTTCAGCGCACTGTAGACGGCCTTGTTAAACGCGGCGATGTCGACCGGGCCCATGAACCCGTCGTGAAGGTCGTGGTAGTTCCTGGAAATCCAGAACAGGTCGAGCTTCTCGGGGAACTTTAGTCCTTCGAGCGCCGCGGCAGTCGTCACCGTTACATTTGGATGGGTGACGGCATAGCCCTGCAGCTCCGCGACCGCCTTAACGAAATGCTCGAACTTGAAGAAGGCGGTGGGCTCGACCGCGTAAACGTGACCCTCGGAGCCGACGACGCTAGCGAAGAGACGCGTGAAATAGCCTGCGTCGGCGACATAGTCGGCAACCTTGTCCCCCGACTTAATGCCAACGAACATCAGAGTTTGCGCCGGCTTTCGATCAGCGTCCCGTGTGGTATCAGAGTCCGGGCGCGACGGATCGGCGACCGCCATTGTGGCGGCGGTTGAATTGCTTGCGTTGTCCAAGGCATTCGCCCCGGAAACAAGCGCGAGGACTGCGATCAAGATAGCCATAATTTTCATATCGACTCCCATCGTGAATATTCTGGTTGAGCCCCGCGTCTCAGAAAAAGTAATGATTCGCCGGACCGGTGGCACAATCTGGCAACATTCTCGTCCGCAATTCCCATCTATTGGGTGATTTGTCAACTAAATATCGGCCGTCAAATAGGCAAAGTAGGCGCGCGGCTGGAGTTGGGAGAATCCGGGGCTGTAGCCGTAATTCCACAGATAGAAATTGGCCGCATTCTGGACCTGCACGCGCAGCGTTGCTGGTGCACCCCACAACTTGAACCGGTAACGGCCACCCACGGCGAGCCACGTTTCTGTGCGATTTTGTGCGACATTGTCAACGCTTGCGGGTGCGGTACCAAACTCCAGAACGGTGATATCAGCGGAGAGCGCCGGTAACCACCGGAACGTGTAATTGGCGTTGATCGACCCCTGGTTATGCGGTTGGCCGAACGCGGTCGTTCCAACGCCTGCGGCGGCTAGATTGGATCCTATGATTGTGACCTCACCCAATAACGCGCCTACGGCAACATGGAGATTCGGGACAAGCTCTCCAGACAAGGATAGCTCCACGCCGCGTGCACGCTGCACGCCTAGCTGGTGATCGACGTTGTTCGAATCGAAATTAAAATACGGCTTCTCAATTTCGAACACGCCTGCGATCAAGTTGAGTTTGGATGTCAACAGAAAGCGAAACCCCGCATCCGCCTGCCAGGTTCGCGCGTCCGGGAGAATCGTTCCGCGGTTGGCGGCCACGCTGGGTACCGCGCCGGAATCTTCGAGGCCCTGGGTATAGCCTGCGTAAGCAGTCACGCGTTCGCCAAGGACCAGCGCTGCGTTTCCGTAGGCGCGCAGCGGGTGATCGGTCAGTCGCGCTGTAGGCAGGCCCGGAGAGGAAACTTTCTTGTCGTAGTTCTCTTGCTGAATGCCGACCGCAAAGTCTCCGTGTCCCTGCCATTGGGCACGGTAGGCAACACCGGCGCTCCAGAGTTCGGTGCGATCTTGGGTACGCGCGGTATAACTAAAACTGGGCTGAGGCACCTGAATGCCTTGATCAATGAATGCAGGACCCACGTCAACGGCGTCGGACCCGCCGTAGAGCGCCACGGTGTCGCGACCGCGGGCGAGGAATACAATATCGTGGCGCCAGGAGCCCGTTCCAAAGCGGCCCACGAGCCGCGCTTCGCCGGAGGTCGAGGCGGTCCTTTGATCTGGATTGCCAACGACAAACTGTTCGGCGGAGCCATTGGGCAACGTGTTGAGGTACAGGTCCTCATAGCTGACGGGCGCATCCGCGATGGATCGAAATACTCCGGCCGCCAGCGACCAGTGGGTAGCCAGTCGAGCGGTGACTATTCCACCGAAGTTCTCGGCAAGACTTCGACCTTCCGCCCAATTCTGCCCGTAATAACCACGTGGCGTATACGGAGGCAGGTAGTCGCCGGCGGTAAAGACGAACGGCAGCGTTTTAGCGTGAGTGGTTTGAGTCCAATCGACAATCCCGCGGAAGGTGAGCCAGTCGTTGGGCTTCCACTGCGGGGTTGCACCGACGTTGGCAACTTTAGAGGTGTAGCCCGAATTTGACCACCCGGCAGGCGTATTGGTGCTGGTCTGAAGGCTCGCGCCGATCGGTAGTTGGAGGTCCCTTGAGATCAGCGGCAGATTGCCGTCGACGCTTAGGCCATGTGCCTGGAAGGGACCCACGTTCGCCACCACCGTGGCGCTCGGCGTGCCGTTCCCGGGATGCCGCAGATCATAGTCGACGATGCCGGTCGGGGCTGGAAAGGCATAACCGATCTCGCTCACGCCGATGCGAATTGTTGAGCCCTCCCTCACGCGATTGGAGAGCGCGCCCTGTTGATCAAAGTAGAGCCCATCAATCCGCACGTTGCCGGCCGATTGCGGATTGAAGCCGCGAACACCGCCGGGTCCGTACAGACCGATACTCTCCAAGCCGAGCCTCAGTCCGAAGGCATCGTTCGCGCTGGCGAGTGGATCATCCGAGGCGTGCTGCGCATAAACCGCTGTCAGGGGCAAGAGCGCCACGAGCGCTGCGGCGATACGGAAGAGCCTCGCCCAAGAACCCAGAAATGCCGCGTTCTGCTTTTCGAAACGTCGCCGTTCGGGTCCAAGTTCAGCCGCAGCATCACCATACTCGTCAGATTGGTTTGCAAGGGTCGCCGCGGTGGGAAATGGCGGGCACATTTGTCGAAGAGTACTCATGTCGTCAAGTCCTTGTGCGCACCCGATCGCGCACGCGCGTGCCAAAATCGGGCTCCGATGCCATTGCCCCGACCAGCGCGGCACAAGCGCTGCCTGTCGCAGGATCTTCTCCGACGCCCAGTGCGGGTGCCCACATGCGAGCATAGAGCTTGCCGCCATCCCGTAGATTTCCTGCGAAGAAGAAGACGTGGGGACCCCACGCTCGCGCGAGCGTTGCCGCCCAGGCAGCCAGATTGATCGCCGCCCGATCGACGACCTCGTTCGAGCTCAGTTGCGCAAAACAGAATGGAACACCGGCGCCCGCGAAAAAGACTTGGC
>Ga0137412_10000057_pt1 | contig 59046 bp, 59 predicted proteins | sample CZODoug2_1_16fun_FD_122160 | JGI IMG/M metagenome (GOLD analysis project Ga0137412, IMG submission 122160) | Vadose zone soil fungal communities from Angelo Coast Range Reserve, California, USA - CZODoug2_1_16fungal (Hybrid Assembly) | ecosystem: Environmental > Terrestrial > Soil > Vadose zone...
TACCCCTTGCCCGATACCGAGAAGGACCATGAATGGGACAAGATGGGAAACATGATCGCCGCCACCCTCGCGATTGAGCCGCGAAAAGAATTCCAGACCACGCCGCCTGCGTGGCGCGAGTTTACGGCTGCCAACACCCCTCCAAGCCCGTTGCGCCACCTGTCCCAGTATCGAACGGGAGATCTGGTTCTTGGCACGGTCGCTTTTCAGGATCTCTGGAAGCAGAAGCGAAACCTCGTCGCCTACTGGCGGAACGATGGTCCGCCGCCAACTAATGTGCGTGTCGGATACTGTCTCGACGAATCGAACGAGACGGTCCCCGCCGGCGTTGCCCCGCAATATCTTCATTTCTACAGCACACAAGTTAAAGGTGCGGCCCTGGTCGCCCTGACGACTGTAAAGCCGATTCCTCCCGACCCGGCCGCCTGTCAGTTGGTGTTCAGTCCTGGGGCCAAAGCCGAGCCCGGAACGACCGCGGGCGCCATAACGGCGCCGCCCAGCCGGGTCAGCGCACCGGCGGCATTGATGCGGCGGCGGACGCCGAGGGCTGCATAGGGATCGCTCATGACGCGACCTTAGCCCGGCTGGCTGGACCTTCCCAACGATCCATTCCACGATCGGCGATACCTTGGGAGGAGATTGCGATGAGTCGCCTGTTCGGCGAGATGCGCCAGGTCGGTATCGTCGTGCGCGACATCGAGGCCGCCATGAAGCACTGGGTCGAGGTCTGCGGTGTCGGTCCGTGGTTCTACACCGACAAGCTCGCGGTCACGGAGTTCAGCTACCGTGGCACGCGCTACGACGACATTCACATCTCGATCGCGCTCGCCAACTCAGGCGACGTGCAGCTCGAGCTCATCCAGCAGCGCTGCACGACACCCAGCATGTATCGCGACTTTCTTGCTGCCGGCCACGAAGGCATGCAGCATTGGTCCAGCTGGCCGGTCGACTATGACGAGATCCTGAAACGGGCCCTGACATCCGGCTATACGGTCGGCCAGCAAGGCGACAGCATCCGCGGCCGCTTCGTCTATCTCTGGAACGAAGGCCATCCCGGAACGGTCATCGAAATGGCCCATATGACCGAGGCACGCCGACGCATCTTTGACGCCATCCGGACGGCCGCCATCGGCTGGGACGAAAGCGAGCCCATTCGCCGAAGCTGGCCGTCCTGAGATCGCCCTAGACCTTCGCAATGATCGCCACCGGCCCGCCGCCCGGCGATCCCTGGTGCCCAGGGCAGCGAAAAGTCACGGTTTTGTCGCCAGCATCAATGAACGCCGAGAATTGAGGACGCGAGGTGGCCAAAGCCGCGAGCGACGCCTAATAGAACAAGAACATCCAGGAGGCCTCTCATGCACAGCATCTCCCGGCGACGTGCTTTTGCTGGTGCCGCGTTGCTGGCCATGGGCTCCAACTGTGCGGCGGCGCAAACCGGCGCGGCAAGACAAGCACCGCTGGCAATCAAGGGGTACGACGCGGTCGCTTATTTTACCGACGGTAGGCCTCTGCATGGCTTGCCGGAAATCGCGTATGAGTGGGACGAGCAGCAGTATCGATTCGCAACTGCCGAGCATCGCGACCTCTTCAAGGCCGATCCCGTGCGGCGGACGTTCCGCGCCGACGATGCATCGGAAATTGAAATGACCGTGCCGGGCTCGTCTTACGAGTTCATTTCGCGGGATGTGGTGACTGGCTCCGACGGCAAGAGACGCCTGGACCTAGGCTTCGACAACAGCAATGCGCAACGCATGTTCAAGCTGAAGGCCGCCGGCTGACCCCAGGCCCGTGCGCGGCCGGGCCAGACCCCTGCGGCGCGACATGGTCATGCCGGCGCGCGGCAGGCGTAAGTGACGCGGCTAGCGTGGTCGATGAGCCGGTGCCGGATGAGCCATTGCCGCGCATCCTCGGCGTCCTCGGCAAACCATGCGGCCGCGCTTCCGAGACGAAAGGTGTATCCCCAAGCATCCATGTCGCGGCACATGCGTTCGCGCCCAACATTCGGCAGGACCGCCGCCAGCAGGATTTGCAGATAGCACACGGCGTTCTCTTCCGCATCGTCGCCGCCCGCATTGGTATCCAAGCCGGCGCGCCGTTCGACGGTCATACAAATGAAGTGCGCGGCCTCGTGCAACACCGAATGCACCGGCGTATCGAGGCGCACGTAGATCTTCGAGCCGATCAATCCGGCCTCGCGCTCGCCCCAGAATGAACCCGGGATGACTTCCTCGGGCGCGACCAGCGTCAATTCCAAACCATATCGATCCAGCAGCATTTCCAGATCCAGTCGACCGATGGCGTTGACCAACAGCACGCTTGGGGTTATTCCCGCGCGCCCGGCTACTTCAGGCTCGTCAGCCGCTTCATGGCGATGGCCACGAGATCGCGCGCCATTTGCCGGCGCAAGATATCCGACTCGTGTTCCTTGGCGAGCAGCTCGTTCTCCACGAAGCTGTAGTCCTTCGATAGACTGATGGTTTGCGGTTTCAGCAGTTCCGTGTCGGGTCCTTGCACCGCGAACGTCACGGTATACGTCAACTCGTATTCCGTGGGAATGTTGCGCGCCGACACCGACAGCGTGCGCTGCTCCACCAAGTCCCTGGTGACTTCTATGGTCGCCGTGGACTTGGCGCGAATCTCTTCGACCACCGCGCCCGAACTCTTCAGCTGATGCTCGAACTCGCGCGCGAAGTCCGTGTAGGGATTTTTGACCGACAGATAGGGCCGCGCCAGTATGCCCGGCAGAGGATCGTTGCCGGCCAGCCGAAAGGCACACGCGGCGAGGCCCAAGATTGCGCAGGTCAGGAGGCCGCAAAGTCTGACGAAGCTCATGGCGCCATGCTACACGACGATGCTGACCAGCTTTCCCGGCACGACGATCACTTTGCGGATCGCCGCGGCGCCCACGAACTTTTGCACGTTGGGATCGGCCAGCGCTGCCTTGCGCACGGTCTCATCGTCCGCGTCGGCCGCGACGACGATTCGTGCGCGCAGCTTGCCATTGACTTGCACCACCACTTCGATCGTCGAGGTGGCCAGTGCAGCGGCATCGACCACCGCCCAAGGCTCGTCGATCAGCGCAGTGTCGTGCCCCAATTCACGCCACATGGCGTGAGTGACGTGGGGAATGATCGGCGACAACGCCAGCACGGCAATGTCGAGCGCCTCCTGCATCACGCTTCGATCCAGCGCCGTGCTCGGCGTGTACTTGGCCAGTGCGTTCAGGAACTCCATGACCGCGGCGATCGCCGTATTGAAAGTCCGGCGGCGGCCGATGTCATCGGTGACCTTGGCCAAGGTTTGATGCGCCTGCCGCCGGATGGCCCGCTGCGCATCGTTCAATCCGGCAATATCGAGCTTACCGACTGAGCCCGCCGCCACGTGTTCGTGCACCGCCTTCCACAGGCGCTTGATGAAACGATAGGCGCCTTGCACGCCCTCATCCGACCATTCGAGCGTCTGTTCGGGAGGCGCCGCGAACATCGTGAACAAGCGGGCGGTGTCGGCGCCGAACTCATCGACCAATGCCTGCGGATCGACGCCATTGTTCTTGGACTTCGACATGGTGACCACGCCGCCGGATTCCACGGGCTGTCCGTCGGCGCGCAAAATGGCGCGCACTGCAGTGATTTTCTCGATGTCGCAAGGATTGAAATACTCGATCCGGCCCGATTCGGGCTTGCGGAAGAACACTTCGTTCAGCACCATGCCCTGCGTGAACAAGTTCGCAAAGGGTTCCTTGAAGGTTATCGCGCCCAGTTCGTTGACGACGCGCGTCCAGAAGCGCGCATAGAGCAAGTGCAGAATCGCATGCTCGATGCCACCGATGTATTGGTCGACGGGCAGCCAGTATTGCACGCGTGAATCCAGCATCGCGCGGTCATTGTCGCTGCATGCATACCGCATGAAGTACCAAGACGAATCCACGAACGTATCCATGGTGTCGGTCTCGCGCCGCGCGGCCGCACCGCAGCGCGGGCACTGCGCCGCAAGAAACTTCTCGTCCTTCAGCAGCGGATTGCCGCTGCCGTCGGGGACGAGATCCTCCGGCAATAACACCGGCAGCTGATCATCGGGCACCGGCACGGCACCGCAACTCGCGCAGTGAATCACCGGGATCGGGCACCCCCAATAGCGCTGCCGCGAAATCCCCCAATCGCGCAGCCGCCATGTGGTCTGCTTTTCACCCAAACCCAGCTTGGCCAGCGAGGCCGCGATCGCATCGACGGCGGCCTCGAATTCCAATCCGTCGTAAGCTCCCGAATTGATGCAGCGGCCATGATCGGTGTACCACGGCTCCCAGGCATCGAGAGAATATGCGCGGCCGCGGACGTCGATGACGGGTTTGATCGGCAGCCCGTATTTCTTGGCGAATTCGAAATCACGTTCGTCATGCGCCGGCACGCCCATGACCGCGCCCTCCCCGTAGCTCATGAGCACATAGTTGCCGACCCACACCGGCAGCGCGTCGCCGGTCAGCGGATGGCGGACCGCCAGCCCGGTCGGCATTCCGCGCTTTTCTTGAGTCGCGAGTTCCGCCTCGATTGCCGGACCACGCTTGCACTCCTCGATGAATGCAGCGAGCGCCGGGTTGCCCCGCGACGCATAAGCCGCCAGGGGATGTTCCGCCGCCACCGCGCAAAACGTGACGCCCATGATGGTGTCCGCGCGGGTCGTGAACGCATGCATCACGCCCTTCTCGTCCCCCAGGTCGTACGGAAATCCGATCCGCACGCCTTGGCTCTTGCCGATCCAATTGGCCTGCATGGCGCGCACGCGTTCCGGCCATCCCGGCATCCCGCTCAAGGACTCGAGCAGGTCATCGGCATAGGCCGTGATCTTGAGGTAGTACATCGGGATTTCGCGCTTCTCGACTAAAGCGCCGGTACGCCAGCCGCGGCCATCGATCACCTGCTCGTTGGCAAGCACGGTCTTATCGACCGGATCCCAATTCACCACGCCGGTTTTCTGATAGGCGATGCCTTTTTCCAGCATGCGTAGGAACAGCCACTGATTCCAGTGGTAATACTTAGGGTCGCACGTGGTCAGCTCGCGGCTCCAATCCAGGGCGAACCCCAACGATTTGAGCTGCTCTTTCATATGCGCGATATTGTCGAAAGTCCATTTCGCCGGCGGCACGCCATTCGCCATCGCGGCGTTCTCCGCGGGCAGGCCAAAAGCGTCCCAGCCCATGGGCTGCAAGACGTTTTTTCCGTTCATGCGCATGAAGCGGCTCAAGACATCGCCGATCGTGTAATTGCGCACATGTCCCATGTGCAGGCGGCCGCTCGGATAGGGGAACATCGACAAGCAGTAATACTTCTCCCGAGCGGGGTCTTCTTTTGCCTCGAAGCAGCGCTGATGGTCCCAATAATGCTGTGCGTCCGCCTCGACGGCGGCAGGCTCGTATCTTTCTTGCATGGTTGCTGGTCAGAATACCCGAGATGCCGAGCTGCCGGGAACTCCCGTAAGCTTGCCGGCCATTCGTAACCTTGCCGGCCGCAAATGCACGCATCCAATCGATATATCGGGTTTGGGCTGGTCACCCTCAGCGGCTGCCTATGGTTTCTCGCCTGTACGCCGTTCGATTGGTCTGCGCTGGCCTGGGTTGCCGCGGTTCCGATGCTGCTCGCCATCGATCGCGCGCCCACCCTGAAGGGAGCGCTGTTGCTGGGTTGGTGGGCCGGCGTGGTGGAGACCGCGGGCGGATTCTACTGGCTGATCGATACGACGCAGCGTTTTACCGACTTCCCGTGGATCGGGGCGGCGCTGGTCTTCGCCCTGTTCTGCGCGACTCGCGCAATCATTTTCCTGGCCTTCACCGGCATCGTGTGTGCGATACGCCGACGCCGCCCCGTTCCCATGGCCTTGGCGGCCCCGCTCGTCATGGCGATGTGCGAGTGCTTCGTGCCGCAGGTGTTTCCCAGCGGGCAATGGATTTCGCAGGCATGGCACCCGCTCGTGATTCAGATCACCGAGCTCACGGGCCCGTTCGGCGTCACGGCCCTGCTCATGCTGGTCAACGGGGCGCTCTATGATGTTCTCGTCAAAGCTCCTTCGGCACGCCGCTCTGCGATTGCGGCCGCCGTCATTCTTGCAGCGGCGCTGGGCTTCGGCGCGGTACGCATGCGCCAGGTCGATGAACTGATTGCGCACGCCCCGCGGCTCGAGATCGGCTTGGTTCAACCGAATTTCGCCTACACCAACGATGGTGATTTTTCGCGCGAGGAAGCGTTGCACGAATTGGCCGCCCTGCAGGAGCAATCGCGCCGTCTGGTGCAAGCAGGCGCGCAATTGGTGGTCTGGAGCGAAGGCAGCTATCCGGTGGCGCTGCCGCGGGATTTCAGCGCCGACTTTTCGCCCGACTCGCCGGCGATGATTCGGCGCGGTTTCGCGACGCCTGTCCTATTTGGTGCCAATACCTTCGAATCCGAGGAGAGTGACGCCTTCAATTCCGCCTTGCTGCTCGATCAAGCCGGGCAAGCGGCGGGTCGCTACGACAAGGTGCGGCTCATGGCGTTCGGCGAATACATACCGGGAGTCGACCATTTTCCGTGGCTGAGAAATCTGCTGCCGGCCGGCATCGGCAGATTCAAGGCAGGCGCGGGACCCGCGGTCCTGTCGCTGCAGCAGCCCGGAGGCCAGACTTGGCATCTCGGGCCGTTGATTTGCTACGAAGATCTTCTACCGGAGTTCATTCATGACGTCGGCGCACTGCATCCCGACATGCTGGTGAACCTCACCAGCGACCAATGGTTTGGCGCAGCGAGTGAACCGTGGGAACACCTCGCGCTATCCGTGTTCTCGACCATCGAGTTGCGAGTGGCCCTGGTTCGATCCGTGAATTCCGGCATCTCGGCCATGATAGACCCGAACGGCCGGCTTCTCGCGAAAACGTACGCAGATGACCCCTACCGCCATCCGCGTGCGGCGGATGGCATCGTGGTATCCGCGCCAAAGATGTCTGGGGGTCACACGCTGTTCGTCGCATGGGGCAACTGGTTTGCGTATCTGTGCGCGTTCGCCACCTGCATCATTGCCCTACTCGTTTACCGTCCCCGGCGCGGCGCGTAGCTGTTTTCTCTTCACGCGGCGACGGCTTGCTCCATGAGCTCGCGCTTGCGGGCGGCCAACTCGCGGCCTATTTCCACCAGATCCATTTTGGATTTCTTGGCCTCGGCGAACATCCCGGTCGGATTCTCCTCCTCTTTCACGTGGTGCTTGATCATCTCCGACAGCACATTGACCTTGGCGTCGAAATAGTCATCATCGGGAGTGGACGCTTCGATCTCGGCGATCAGTTTTTTGGCGCCATTGTGCTCGACGATGGCCTCGTGATGCATATCCTCATCCTTGGTCGCCTGCAGGAACGCTGGATAGAAAATCTCCTCTTCGATTGTCGTATGCGTCCTCAGGGCGCTGCAGATATTGACGGCCAAACTCTGCTTCTTGCCGGGCGATCTAGCGGCTTGGAATTCTTCGAACCATTGCTCGACTTGTCGATGGTCGGCCCTCAGCAGGGCGATGGCATCGGGGACTTTCGCGCCCTGGGCTGTGGCGCCCCGGGCTCTTGTGTTCTGGGATTTCGTGCGGGGCGAGACGGCCATAAGTGCTCCTGGTTAAGTATTTAGCCAACCCTGAACGCGAGGCGTTCAGCGATTCTTTCGAGCGTCTAAAGTTGCATTCGCCGGCGAGGTTGCCTGTAGGCGGCTTGCCGCAAAACATGTGAGAAATTGCTCCTAATCGCAGCCCTCCACCGTCGGTCGCAAGTCGAAACGCCGCACCCGCGCACACAAATTTCTGAAGCAGCGGGCATAATACGGCGCAACATGCAGATCCGCCGAGTGCAGCCGGTATGGTGAGAAGCCGCCAAAGCCGGATCAAGAATTATTTTGCCGAAAACCGCTTGTTCGCGGTGCGCAGCATCGTCGCAGGCCTCATCGCGGGCGCGTTGCTGCTGGCGGTCGGCGCGCGGCTGTTTTATTTGCAGGTTTTGCGGCACGATTACTATTCGAATCTTTCGCAGGGCAACCGGATTCGTACAGAGCCCATTCCGCCGAGCCGCGGACTCATCCTGGATCGTCACGGTGTGGTCCTCGCCGACAACCTCCCGGCCTTTCAAATCGAACTGGTACGCGAACAGGTCGGCGACGCCAGGTCGCTGGACGCAACCCTGCGCTTGCTGGTGAGCATCGGCTTGCTCCGTTCCGAAGAGGTCAGCAACATCAGGCGCACCGTGCTGCTTCACAAGGTGTACGAGAGCGTGCCCATCAAGCTGCAGCTGAACGAAGAGGAAATGGCGCTTTTCGCCGTGCATCGCTACCAGTTCTCGGGGGTGGACATTCGGACGCGGCTGGCCAGGCACTACCCCCTTGGCGAAAGCGCCGTCCACGCCATCGGGTATGTCAGCGCCATCAATGAACAGGATCTGAAGCAGATCGACAGTGATGAATATGCCGGCACCAGCCTCATCGGCAAGCTGGGCGTCGAAGCCGCCTACGAACACCAGCTTCACGGTAAGCGCGGCTCGCGAGAAATTCTCGTGAACGCCGCCGGCAGACCGGTCGACAAGCAGGGGGACTACACGCCCCATCTCGACGTTCGGCCGCCCGTCGCCGGCGACGACTTGATCCTGGGGTTGGACATTCGGGTGCAGAAAGTCGCAGAGGACGCGCTGGCCGGCAAACGCGGTTCCGTGGTAGCGCTCGATCCGAAAACGGGCGACGTTATTGCGCTGGTGAGCATGCCCGGGTTCGACCCGAACGGTTTCGTACGGGGCCTGTCGGTTGCCGAATACACCAAGCTGCGAGACGACATTGACATACCGCTGCTGAACCGGGCTCTGCGAGGTGCTTATCCGCCGGGGTCGACGGTAAAACCGCTCTACGCCTTGGCCGCGCAGAAATACAACATTCTGTCGCCGCTCCAGACCCAATTCTGCGGCGGCTACTTCACCCTGCCGGGAAGCAGCAATAGATACCGCGACGATAAGAAGCACGGTAATCTGACCATGCGCCAGGCCATCGCAGAGTCCTGCGACGTGTATTTCTACCGGGTCGCCGAGCGGCTGGGCATCGACCGCATGGCTGAGTTCATGAAAACGTTCGGCTACGGCGAATTGACCGGCATCGATATTCCAGGCGAGAAAGCGGGACTCTATGCCTCGCCGGAATGGAAACGCCGCGCGTTCAAACACCGTGCCGATCAGGTATGGTTCCCCGGCGAGACCATCAGTATGGGCATCGGCCAAGGCGCGATCACGGTCACTCCCTTGCAGCAAGCTCACTTCGCGGCAGAAATCGGTGAAAGAGGACAGATCATCGCTACGCCGCGGCTGGTATCGGCCATACGCACCGCGGGTTCGACCACCGTCGTGCCCCGCAATCCGCGGCTGATGAAGCCGATCGACATCGCCACGCAGGCGCAATGGGATGTGATTTCCGACGGCATGGTGGCAGTGGTCTCGGGGCCGGGCGGTACCGCCTACGCGTCAGGCGTCGGGGCGAAGTATAAATTCGCCGGCAAAACCGGCACCGCTCAGGTGTTCACCATCAAACAAACCGAAAATACCCGCGCGAAAATCGTGGAAGAACGAAGACGCGATCACGCGTGGTTCATCGCCTATGCGCCAGCCGATGATCCTAAGATAGCCGTCTCCGTCTTGGTCGAGAACGGCGGCTTCGGTGCTGCGGCGGCGGCGCCCATCGCGCGCAAAGTGCTTGACGCATTCCTGCTGGGAGTCGACGCAGTTCCCGAACCGAAAAAGACGGCGGCTCCCGTCCATGCCACGGCTGAAATTCCCAAGGCGACCGCCCCGCTGTAGGGCCGGAGCCGGCGGCTGACCCTTCAACGACGCCGCCATGAGGCCATGCTTTCGAATACCCCGTCGCGCCGTATCAAAGCGTGCATCAGCGCCGCGGCGAAATGAACCACGAAGGTCGCAAACATCACGTAGGCGAGATAGGTGTGCAGCCGCCGCAGCCCAGCGTACAGAACGGGATTCTCCGGTAGAATTGGCGGCAGATGCAGCGCGCCGAAAATCACGATCGGATAGGGCTCGGCGGACAGCATGGCCCACCCCACCAGCGGCAAGCCGAACATCAGCGCGTACAGCACGTAATGCGAAGCGTCCGCCGCAAAGCGCTGCAAGGGCGGCATCGTGTGGGGCAAGGGCGGCGGCGGGTTCACCAGCCGGTTGACTAAACGCGCGGCGGCCAGGATTAAAATGGCGATGCCCAACGGCCGATGAATCGACACCAGCAGCTGGTAGCGCGGCGAGACCGATGCGGCCATGCCGACACCAAGGAACAGCATGGCGACGATCATCACCGCCATCGACCAGTGCAGGCAGCGGGACATGAAAGGGAAACGAGCCGCATGCGATTTCATGGCTTCACCACGCCCTGCGCTTCTCGCGGAGTGACGGCGCTTGGCGGCTTTGCCGGTTTCTCGGCGGCGCGCAGTGTGAATGATCGCGCATAAACCGCCGATCGGGCGCTCAGCAAGGGATCATCGGAAGGTTCGATGCCCGGCGGCAACACCAATGGATCGAAGTTGATGTCGGCACACGCACCGGTGTCCTCGCTCGAGACTTGATCGATGGTCACGACCCCTGCGTCGATGTGCGGGCGATCGTCGGGCCAAGCCACGGTGGCGTCGGCCGTGGGGTCCTCCGGTCGACCGAGAGTTATCAGCAAGCGCCACTGCAGGGGGTGCTCGTGAATCTGCGCGATCAAGTCGTCGAAAAGGCGATTTCCGTGCGCCGTCTGGGGCGAGTCGTCGTCCGGCGAGCTGGCTTGAATGACAGCGGCCTGCAGGGGCACGGCAGCCCACCGCACCGGAACGGATGCGCCTGCTGAATTGACGAGGCGGAAGGCATCGAGGCTATTGAATGTGGAGTCGGCAAACCCGGCGGTTGCGGGCTGGGCTTTGATGATCGCGACAGCACGGGCAGTCTCCGGATGGCGGCCTACGAATTCCTTCATTGCCGCGGGATCGGGTTTGCCGGTTGCGGGGTCGGGCTTCGACGCCACCAGCTGCTCGTAGAACCCTTGCGCCGAATTGACGGCGAACACCGGGATGTTGTTCATGCCGGTGCGCCATTCGTGTCCGCTCGCCGGCGAGAACCGCAGTGCCATACTGCGCACGGTGCTCAGCGCATCGGTTTGGAACGGCATGCCCCCCGCCAACGCGAAACGTCCGATCAACGGCACTCGACCCGGTTCGAACACCACGGCCTTGGACCAGGCGGCGGCCTGGCCGCTGCTGTCGAACCAGCCGGCGACGCATAGGCCTTTCGCGTGGTTGCGGCGAAATCCTGGGTGAGATCCGCTCGCCGCCTGGAAAGCCGTCATCATGCGCGACTGCGTCAAGCGTGCGGACCGCCATCCGCCCACGAAGACGAACAGGGCGGTCACGATCAACATCACGGCGCCGATCAATGCGATCCGTGCCGACCTTTGAGCCGCGGTGAGCGGTCGCGGAACCTTGCCGGAGTCGTGAATCTGTTTCAATTCTCCTCCTAGTCGGGAAGGAACATTCGCACCGACGCGGCGCCCATGAGACCCGTTGTCAGCCAGGCGAGTACGACGATGGGCTTGCGGGCGGTGAATTTGCCCATCACCGACTTCTTGGTCGCCAGCACGATGATGACCGCCATGAGGGGTACCGCTACCACACCATTGATCACAGCGCTCCAGAACAGCGCTTTCATCGGACTTATCGGAGAATACTGGATCAACAAGCCGGCGAGAACACTGACGGCAATCACTGCGTAGAATCCGCGGGCATCACTCGCTTTGCGCTCGAGGCCCCACTTCCACCCCATCGCCTCGGCGAGTGCGTAGGCACCCGAGGCCGCCAGCACCGGCACCCCGATCATGCCGACACCGAGAATCCCCACTGCAAAAAGCGCGAAGGCGAAGTTGCCGGCGAGCGGACGCAACGCATTGGCTGCCTGGGCCGCCGTTTGGATATCGGTGACCCCTGCTTGGTGCAGCGTGACGGCAGTTGCAAGAATGATGAAGTAGGCCGTCGCGTTGGAATAGAGCATACCGCTCCACGTGTCCCAACTGATGCGGCGCAGTTCTGCCCTTGCGGCCGCAGGCACGGCGAGCAGAGGCTTCGCCGCGCCCGCATGCATGTTCTCAACCTCTTCCGATGCCTGCCAAAAAAAAAGATAAGGACTGATGGTGGTGCCGAAAATGCCGACGACGACCGCGGCGGCGGCGGCATTCGGCGTGAAGCTGGGCCGTAAGGTCTGTAGGACCACGCGGCTCCAAGGAACATGCACGGTGAACAGCACCACGGCATACGCCAGCAGCGACAGCGTCAGCCATTTCAAGTAAGCGACATAGCGATGGTAAGGGACGAAAACCTGCAGCCCCAAAGTCAGAAACACGAAGAACGCCGTCATGAGATGCCGATCGACACCGGTGACGAGTTCCGCCACCTCGCCCATTGCGGCAACATCCGCAGCGATGTTCAGGATGTTGGCGATGAGCAACAACAGGACGGCGGCCCGCAGCACGCCGGGCGGAAAAGACTCTTTGATATTGGCGGCGAGACCTTTGCCGGTTACGCGGCCGATGCGAGCGCACACGGATTGAATGGCCGACATGAGCGGATAGGCGATGGGCATGGTCCATAGCATGCCAAGACCGAATTGCGCTCCCGCCTGTGAGTAGGTCGCGATGCCGCTGGGATCATCGTCGGCGACGCCGGTAATCAATCCCGGACCCACTCGCGCCAACGGATGTTCTTTGAGACGCGCCCATAGAGTCTGAGCCGTCGGCAGCCGTGCCCGCCCGGGGATGCGGTGTTCGCTTTGGACCATGCGCTGGGTGTTTGCTCGCCTGCATAAGCGCGCATTGTAGGCTGAGCGAAGCTGAGACTGCCGGATAACTCCGCAGACGTTCGACGCTCGGGCAAATCAAGCGGTCGCTGGCTTCTTAAGTCCCGGCCTCCGACACGGGCTCTTCTGAGCTCAGCTGGTGTTCCACTCGGTCGGCTTTGATTTCCATCGGGCCGGCAGCTGTCTGCAGATCGAATACGACGTTGCCGACGAGAACCTGCGAGTCGTCAGCGCCGGAAAGCGTCGTCGCTCGCGTGAGTTTGTTCGCCGCGGAGTCGGCTCGGCTGCTCACCGGATGGTATTGCGTCGAATCCGGCGTCAATTCGAGGACTATATTGTCGGCCTTGATTTGTATCGGCCGTACGCTGCCCGCGATGCTAATCAACACATCGCCACGCAAGCGCATCGACTCAAACTCCGGGTCGGCCACCGCCAACGACTCGGCGAAGTTGGCGGACAACTTCGTAACCGCTCCCACGGGTATCTTGACGGTCGCCTCGTGACCCGTCTTGTCGCTCTGTATGACAAAGGTTTCCGGCGGTGCGGCGCCGGCGTGGGCTGACGCAGCGCACAAAAGTAACGTACCCAGTACTTTACGCATCGCGAAATTCCTTCTTTCTAGGTGAAATGATGGTCGCCACGGTTCCTGAAATCAACCGCTTGCCGGGTAAAGTTGTGCAAAGTGTCAGCCCGGCCGCCGTAGACGCCGTTTTACCGCATCGATCACTTCATTGAGTTCCTCGATCCGCAGCGCGGCCCCCGCGCCCAAGAACACCAACCCACCCACGGTCACGGTCGCCAACAGCGCGCCGGCCTTGCGCACGAACGTCTGTGTTGCCCAATCGGACAACAACCAGGTGCTCGACGCCGCGCACACGGCTGCCAGGGCCGCACCGGCGATCGCCGTTTTTCCCAACAAGATGAGCATGCGACGCGACTCGAGACCGCCCAATTGCCGATACATCAGTACGTAGAGGACCAGGAAATTACACGTCGCGACGCAACCGGTGGAGAAGGCAAGTCCAAGGTGCCCCCAATGCAGCCGGAAAGTGAATATCCAATTGAAGAGCAGGTTGAGTCCGACGGCGAGGAAGCTCACGAACATCGGAGTCTTGCGTCGGTCGAGCGCATAGAATGCGTTCACGAGCACTTTGAGAGCCGCGTAGCCCGCGAGACCGATGGCATAGAAACGCAGCGCCCCGCCGGCCTGCGCCGCCGCGTGAGCGTCGAACTTTCCGTGCTGATACAAAACCGAAATGATCGGCTCGGCCAGCATCATGAGCCCGATGGTCGAGGGCACGGTCAGCAAGAACATCAATCGCATGGCACGCGCGAGTTCGGCGCGAAAGCCGATCATATGGCCCGCAACGACCAGTCGCGACAGCAGCGGCAGAGTGACCGTACCGAGCGCCACTCCGAAAAGGCCAAGCGGCAGTTGCATCAATCTGAATGCGATCGCGAGCCAGAAAATCGCTCCGTCGCCGAGTGTCGAAGCGAACATCGAATTGACCAGCACGTTGAACTGAGTCGTGCTCGCCGCAATGACCGATGGTCCCATGAGACTCAATATGGCGTTGACGCCCTGATCGCGCCAGCGGAAATCCGGCCGAAACCTGAGCCCCAGGCGAAACAGCGCCGGCAGCTGGACGGCAAACTGCAGCGCGCCGCCGAACAAGGTTCCGATAGCGAGGCCGATCAACGCGCGTGGTCCGAAATCGGGATCGATCCATGCGCCCAATGTCACGCCGCCGACGATGGAGCCGATGTTGAAGAAACTCGATGCCATGGCCGGCATGCCAAAAACGCCTTTCGCGTTCAGCATCCCCATCACCAAGGCGGCCATCGACACCAGCACGATGAACGGAAACATGATGCGCGTCAGCTGCGCGGTAAGGGCCGCTTTCTGCGGATCGAAGCCGGGCGCCAATGCACCGACGAGCTGCGAGGAAAACACCATGCCGACGACGCAAATCGAACCCAAGACGATGAGCGTAAGCGTCGCCACCTTGTTCGCGAGCCGCCAGGCGGCGGCATCGCCGCTGCGGGCGATGGTCTTGCTGAACGTCGTCACGAATGCAGTGGACAGCGCGCCTTCGGCAAACAGATCGCGCAGCAGATTCGGAATGCGGAAGGCCGCGGTAAATGCATCCATTGCGCCGCCGCCGCCGAACAACGCCGCGCACACCTGCTCGCGGACGAGGCCGAGCACTCGGCTGCACATCACCGCCAGCCCGACAATGCCGGCGGCCTTCGTGTTCAAGCGTTCGGTGCGAACGTCGGGAGCAACCGTGTCAGCGGCAAGCGGCGATGTTTCTGGGGGGTATTTCGGGCCGTTGCCGGAGCTCATGAGCGATCGTTGCCTTAAAGTTCATCTAGTCTACAGTTTTCACGCCTGCCGCGAGTCGAGCATGCGGCGCGCAATGCCACTGGCATTGCACACCCAAACGGTGGTAGAACCGCAGCGCCCCACGACGATCAAGGTAACGGCACGAGCTCAAGGTCAGCGTGATTCAACACTTTGCTCCCATGCGAAAAAGGCCGGAGGAGCCTCCTCCCGATCCGCGCCGCACGGCGGTGATCGGGTTGGTCGTCATCGTGCTGCTGGTCGTCGTCGGACTGTTCCTCACGCACGTGCTGCGCGATATGTCGCGAATCCAAGATTGCGCCATGCAGGGCCGCACCAACTGCGCGCCGGCCGATCCAAAGCCGAATCGCTGAGATCGCTCGTTACGGCGCGTGTGCCGGTGCCGATTTGAAAACCGCGCCGTCCTTCATCACGAATTGCACATGCTTCAGCACGGCGACATCGGCGAGGGGATCGCCGGCGACCGCAATCAAATCGGCATAGGCACCGGCAGCGACGATTCCCACTTCTCCGCGCTGTCCGAGCAGCTCCGCGGCGCGCGACGTCGCGGATTGAATCGCCTGCATCGGGGTCATGCCGAATTCCACTTCGCGCACGAATTCTTCGGCTATCGGCTGGGACCAGCTGAACCCGCCGACGTCCGTGCCGAACGCCATTTTTACGCCGGCATGCAGCGCCTTGGTGAACGAGACCCCATGGACTGCGACGCGCTTTCGATCACGCTTTCCCGAATCGGTATCCGCAGGATCCCAGTCGGTGTAATAGACTTGCAGCGTCGGCACGTACCAGGTGCCTTGCTTCACCATCTGCGCGATCTGCGCGTCGGTGATTTCGAGACCATGCTCGATCGAGTCGCAGCCGCCATCCAGCGCGCGTTGCAACCCTTGACCATTGTATGCGTGGCACGCGACCTTCTTTCCCCAGCCGTGGGTCTCATCGACGATAGCCCTCAGTTCTTCAGTGGTGAGCGTGGGCTGCGAGACCAGGTCGCCCTTGGCATCGAGCCATGAACGGTGCGTCATGTACACCTTGATCCAGTCGGCGCCATGGTCCAATTGCTGGCGCGCAGCCTTGCGTGCCTCGATAGGACCATCGATCAGTTGCGAACCCTTGGGAACGGTGATTTCGGGGGCATAACCCTCCAGCGGATAACCGCCGGTGGAGGAAATCGATACCGTCGTAACCCACATTCTGGGACCCGGCACGATGCCCTCGTTGATTGCCTGTTTGACGCCGACATCGCCGTAGCCCGCCCCTTCGGTCTCCATGTCGCGAATCGCCGTGAACCCCTGCTCGAGCGCGCGACGCGCCGCGACGATGGCGCGCGCGGTCCGATAGGCAACGGGGAATTTCAGCAACTGCACATCGTAGCCGCCTGCGTTCGGATCCTCGCCCTGCAGGAAAATATGCGTGTGGGTATCGATGAGTCCGGGTAGCACCGTCAGCGAACCGAGATCGACGACATCGGCACCCACTGGCAACGGCCGAGAACCGGTATCGGCGACCTCGACGATCCGGCGGCCGCGAATCACGATATCCACGCGACGCCGCGGCCGGGCACTCACGCCGTCGATTAGCGTTTCGGCTCGCAGGACGATTGTGTGAGAACCGGCATCCCGCGCGCCGACCTCCTGCGCAGCGGCGCGGGTGAGCGAGAACGACAGCGCCGCCGCGAGGCAAAGCAAAATGGATCGGTGCATTGGGAGCCTGGTTATCAGCCGAATTGGAAGCCGGACAGCGCCTTGCCGGCGATGGACTCGCTGAAAGTGCGCACTCCCGGATCCTCGCCCGCCGCTCCTGCGGCGACCATCAAGGGAATCAAGTGCTCTTCACGCGGATGCGATTCGCGGCCGCCCGGCGCGCTGCGCCACGCTGCGAGTCTCTGGTCGCGCGTTCCCGGATCCTGAACGGCGTCGTTCAGCCAAGAGTCGAACGACTCGGCTGCCGCGGCGCCGCCTCCGGAAAACATCGCCGCTAGATTGTGGTAGCTCATACCGCTGCCGACGATGAGCACACCCTCCTCTCGCAACGGCGCCAACGCCTTGCCGATTCGCAAATGCAGCGCGGGATCGAGGCTCTTCTGCAGCGACAATTGCATGATGGGGACGTCCGCGCGCGGGTAGATCAACAAAAACGGCACGAACACGCCATGGTCCAGTCCGCGCTTGCTGTCCGCAGCGGCATCGAATCCGGCATCCGACAACAAACCGCGCACGCGCGGCGCGAGGGCGGGTGCACCCGATACCGGATATTTCAAACGGTAGGTGTGCTCCGGGAATCCGTAGTAGTCAAACAACAGGTCGGGTTTTTCGGCGATATTGAGCGTGGGTTCCGGAGTTTCCCAGTGACCCGAGACAACCAGCACCGCTTTCGGTCTGACGCCGAGTGTGCCGTCGATGCTGCGCAGGTACGACGCCAATCCATCCCACATGTGCGGAAAGCCAGGCGGGGGATCCATGAAAAAACAGGGACCACCGCCATGCGGGATGTACAACGTGGGTAATTTCTTGGCGGTGTTCACAGATACGATTTCCCGGCTAGTTCAGCCTAGCCGGGCCGACCGTGAACGTCAATTGCGCAAACCCGCGTCCTACCGTTTAATCCTCAGACTCGGGCGTTGACGTTGGCGCCCAGCGAATTATTCGAGGCATGGGCCGCGCTGCTTGCCGCCGTGGCAGTGATTCCTGTCGCGGCCGCGGCCGCCGACGCAGCAGCCGTGGCCGCCGACGCCGCGCTTGTCGGTGCGGTCAGTGAGATACCGATCATCTGTTGCAGCGAGTCCAGCAGACTGCTGAACAGACCGTGGTTCGTGGCGGGAGCCTGAGCCGAGCTCGCTGCGCTCGAATCCGTGGTCGAGCTGGCTGCGCTCGAATCCGTGCCGGAAGCGGCATGCCCTCCCTTCTTGTGGCCGTGCTTGAAAAGATCGACTACCGGCGATGCCGCAGATGCGGACGCGGCGCTTGCGATTACAGACATAGATGTTCCTTGGTGGAGAATGACCCTATTACTTCGCCATGGGCTTGCGCACTGGGCAGAAGCGGCGGCAATGCTTTGCCGCTCCCGCCGCTGCACCGGCCGCCCGTTGCCGCCCGTCCGAATACCAGCCGCCGGAGGTTGCGCACATCGCGTTGAAAAACAGCATTCATGGCCTCCGCGCCAAATCAAACCTATACGGGCGGCTTCTTTTGCCGCCCTGCCTTTGAACAAAGCAGGTTTCATGCCAGGATCGGCAATGCCAACAGACCGCGAGTCCAAACTCCGTTCCCTGCGTTATCGCCAAGGGATGACGGTCTCGTTGCTGTTTGGAGGCTACGCGGCCTTGTATTTCTGCCGGGCTGATCTTTCCGTCGCGACGCCGCTGCTCATCGAGGAATTGACGAAGCATGGCATGAGCCGCGGCGATGCCCTGATTCGCATGGGTTCGATAACGTCGCTCGGAGTGCTCGCATACGCACTGGGTAAGCTTTTTCTTGGCGGGTTGGGCGATTTTTGGGGCGGCCGGATAAGCTTCTTGATCGGCCTGTCCGGCGCTACGGTATTTACGATAATGTTCTCGACAGGGTCGTTCCTGCCTGTGTTTACCATCGCGTGGCTCGGCAACCGGTTGACCCAGTCAATCGCGTGGGCGGGGTTGATCAAAGTTTCATCGAAGTGGTTCGACTTTTCCTCCTACGGCACCATCATCGGGATCCTCAGCATCAGCTATCTCATCGGCGATGCCGCCGCGCGGCAGTGGATGGGAATGTTGATCCAGCGCGGCGTCGGCTGGCGTCCCTTGTTCTACCTGGCCGCGGGAATTGCCGGTCTCTTGTGGATCGCGAACTGGGCTTTCCTGCGAGAATCGCGTATCGACGCCGGCTACGAGGAAGCGAAGCCCAATCCTCTCAACCTGTTTGCCGCATCGGAGATGCGGCCCGCCCGCTTGCGCGACATCTTGTTGCCGCTGGTGCGAAGCCGTGCTTTCGTGCTGGTGTGCGCGCTGTCGCTCGGCTGCACCATAATCCGTGAAACATTCAATACCTGGACCCCGGTCTATTTGCGCGACTATCTGGGTTACAGCATGAGCAATGCCGCCGGTAAAAGCGCGGTCTTTCCGGCCGTCGGTGCCGTGTCGGTGGTCGCCACCGGATGGCTCAGCGACCGTCTGGGCGTGAATGGCCGTTCGCTGCTTTTGTTCCTGGGATTGAGCGCGACCGCGGCTGCACTGCTGGTGCTGATGTCCATGCATTCAAGCTCGACCGGCGCGCTGTTGCCGCTGCTCGCCATCGGCACGATCGCGTTCTGCCTACTGGGGCCGTATTCTTACCTCGGCGGCGCCTTTGCTCTCGATTTCGGCGGGAAACAGGCCTCTGCCGTATCATCCGGAATCATCGACGGCGTCGGATATCTCGGCGCCGTGGTCGCCGGAGACAGCGTGGCCCGTATCTCCGTGGCATTTGGCTGGCAAGGCGTATTCCTGACGTTGTCGGCCGTGAGCGCGCTCGCAGCGCTCGGTGCGGGCTGTCTGTATTTGCTGAGCCTGCGAGCCTCGGCGACGGGACGACATCTGCCATGACCAGCGACCGCGCGCTGAAGCGCGTCTCTTCGATACCGGAGTTGCTGACGATCGAATGGGCGAACGGCAACGTGGCTGAATTTGCCAGCATCTGGCTGCGTGACAACGTGCGCGAGGATCGCGACCCGCACAGCGGCCAGCGGCTCATCGACATTGTCGACCTCCCGGCGCAACCCAGGATACGGTCGGCCAAAGCGGCAGATGGCGCGGTTCGCATCGAATGGGAGACGGAAACCGCCCCGGCATGTTTCGATCTCGACTGGTTGGCCGCGTGTGCGGCAAGTCACGCGTCAGAGCGGCCGGAGCGGGTCACGACGATATGGCTCGGCGGTTCCAGGATGAGCGCTTCGCGCGATTTCGCCTGGGCGGCGTTCGCCGACCTACAGCGCGATCCCGATCTGAAACTCGTCTGGCTCACGCGCCTGCTGCAATCGGGCATCGCATTCTTGAGCGAGGTACCGTCCACCGAAAGTGCCATCCTCGAAGCGATGGCCCTGGTCGGCCGGGTGTGCGAGACCAACTATGGGTTGGTGTTCGACGTCCGTTCCGTGGCGCAGCCTGAAAATTTGGCCTACTCGGATCTCGGGCTCGGGTTGCATACCGACAATCCATACCGCGAGCCGGTCCCGGGGTTTCAGGCTCTGCATGCCCTACTTGCCTCACCCGACGGCGGCGACAGCCTGTTCGCCGACGGCTTCGCGCTCAGCAATCACCTACGAGCCGTCGACCCGCAGGCCTTCGACACACTGACGCAAACACCGGTGCCGTTTCTATATCGCTCGAAGGACGCTGAACTCTACGCGGAGCGTCCGATGATTCAACTGTCTTGCAGCGGCGATGTGACCGCAGTGCATTACAACAACCGCTCCATTGCGCCGCTGCGGCTCACCGGCCGCGATGCCGGGGGCTTTTACACCGCCTACCGCCGCTTTGCGGCGCTGCTGCGCGACCCGAGCCACCATCTGACATGCCGGCTCCGCGGCGGCGATCTGGTGCTCTTCGACAATCAACGTATTCTGCACGGGCGCACGGCTTTTTCGTCGGCGAAACAGGGTCGGCATCTCCGCGGCTGCTATCTCAGCCGCGACAGCGTCTATTCCCAGACCGCTTTGCTGCGTCGTCGATTGACGCTCCAGGTGCCGCCATGAACATCACCGATGAAATTCTCGAGGTTTTCGCGAAGCGCGGCTCCGGCGCCTATTTTGGCGAAGGCGTATCGATGACGGAACATGCGCTGCAGGCAGCGTACTTTGCACAGTCCGCTGCGGCGCCGCCGTCGTTGGTCGTTGCCGCACTGCTCCACGATGTCGGACATCTCGTCGTGGACGTTCCTGACGATATCGCGGATTGGACCGAAGACGCACGCCATGAGGAAATCGGCAGCGCCTGGCTGGCCAGGCGCTTCCCGCCGGAGGTCTCTGAGCCCGTGCGGCTGCACGTACCTGCAAAGCGCTATCTGTGCGCGACAGACGCACGCTATTTTTTGAAATTGAGCGCCGCCTCCGTCGCCACCCTGAAACTGCAGGGCGGCCCGATGTCGGCCGCCGACGTGGCGCTATTCGAGACGGAGCGGTTTCACGAGGAAGCGGTTCGAGTCAGGCAGTGGGACGACCAGGGCAAGGTGGCCGGGCTCGTGACCCCCAACCTCGAGGACTATCGCGCGTTGATTGAAGGAATGGCGCGCGCTGTTCGTTAGCGGCGGCGCACAACGCTCGACCCCGATTAGGACGCTCACACCGTCAACGGAGAACAATCTTGACGAAGCGAATCGATGTAAATGCGGTGGCGGTGGTAACGGGGTCGGGGTATCCGGTGCCCTTCGATTCGGCGTGCGCGCGGCGCGCTCGGCGGCGCTTGGGGGATGCGGCGGGTCTGACGGACTTCGGGGTGAACCTGCTGCGGCTACCGCCGGGCGTTTGGTCGAGCCAGCGGCATTGGCATTCGGCGGAAGACGAGTTTGTCTATGTCCTTGAAGGCGAGGTGGTGCTCGTGACCGATGCCGGGGAGGAAATTCTCCGAACGGGCGATTGCGCGGGGTTCAAGGCGGGCGTCAGGGACGGGCATCACTTACAGAATCGCTCGCAACGCGAGGCGGTGCTGCTGGAAGTGGGGTCGCGCAAAAACGCCGACGACGAGGGAGCGTATCCGGATATCGACATGCGTTTTCTCAAAGACGATGCAGGCTACGCGCACATGGATGGGACGCCCTACCCCAAGAAGTAGGCTGGCGTATGAACTTCACGAGCGTTTACTGATGGATAGCACTCCGGCGATGCCCGTCGCGTCTCGGTCGTTGTCGCCGTTGGTGCTGGCGTGCCTGGCGGCGACGTGGCTGGTGTGGGGTTCGACCTATCTCGTCATCCGTTTCGCGCTGGTGGGTTTCGCGCCGTTCTTCATGATGGCCACTCGTTTCATCCTTGCGGGGGCGGTGCTGCTGCTGTGGCAGCTGGCGCGGGGGGCGGTGCTGCCGACGGGGCGGGAGTGGCGCAACGCCGTGCTCGTGGGCACCTTGATGCTGGGCGGTGGCATGGGCGGTACGGCGTATGCGGAACAAACCATCGCATCGGGTCTGGTCGTTGCCGTCATTGCGGTCATGCCGATTCTGCTGGTGGTGATCAATCTCGCGTTCGGTGTGTATCCGCGTCGCACCGAGTTGCTTGCGGTGTGCGTGGGTCTCGCCGGCGTCGTCATGCTGACTCAAGGGGCGGGTATTCACGGATCCCCGGCGGGACTCATGGCCATTGTCCTGGGCACCGGCGGCTGGGCGCTGGGTAGCGTCCTGAGTCAGCGGGTGTTCACGCTGGCTCCGGGGGCCACCGGATTCGCGAGCGAGTTGCTCGGCGGGGGTGTGGCCCTGCTGGCCATGTCGGCGTTGCGAGGCGAGTCTTGGGCTTGGCCGACGCAACCGGGCGCTTGGATGGCGTGGTTGTATCTCGTCGTGTTTGGAACATTAATCGCCTTCAACGCGTACATGGTGCTGCTGGCGCGCACCTCCGCGAGCTTGGCCGCCAGCTATTCGCTGGTGAATCCGGTGGTCGCATTGTTGCTGGGCGTGACACTGGGTCGGGAAACGGTCTCGGCGTGGGAGTGGCTCGCCGCCGGCGTGGTCTTGGTCGGCGTGGTGATCTTGTTCGTGGGACGGCGCCGAGCGTAACCCTGCGCGCTCCCCTCCTCCGGCCGGGCCCTCATTTGCCGCATTGGCCAGACTCCGGTATGTTCGACTGCAGTCTAGAAAAAGGGATAACGACATGGCAGTCAGAAGTTCCGATGTGATATTGCGCGCCACGGATGGCACCATGCCGCGACTGTTTCACGCTACCGCGACGAGCATGACGATGCTTTTCTTGGCGTTCACCACCGCACACGCCGACGAGGGTCTGTGGACGTTGGATAACTTTCCTTCAGCAGCGGTCCGTGCACGCTACGGTTTTGGACCGGATATTCGCTGGTTAGAGCACATACGCGACTCCGCTGTACGCCTCACCAGCGGCTGCTCGGCATCGCTCATCACCAATGACGGACTCGTTCTGACCAATCATCACTGCGTGGTGGAGTGTGTGCAGACGATGTCGACTAGCGAGCACGATTTCGTGGCGGACGGCTATATCGCGAATGCGCGCACCGACGAGAAATTATGTCCGGGCATGCAGGCGGAGATTCTTGCCGAGATCCGTGACGTGACTCCGACGGTGCTGGGCGCCATGAAGGCCTCGGATCCCAAAAACGTCATCAAAGCGCGCGATGCCGCTTTTGCCGAGATCGAGGCACGGGTTTGCCGCGCAGACCCCGTGAGCCGCTGCCAAGTAGTATCGCTATATCAAGGTGGGCAGTACAAGCTGTACAAATATCGCACGTATCGCGACGTTAGACTGGTCTTTGCGCCAGAGTTTTCCGTATCTTTCTTTGGTGGCGACCCGGACAATTTCAATTTTCCGCGATACTGTTTGGACAGCGCCTTTGTGCGCTTGTACGAAAACGACAAACCGGTCAGCACGCCGTCTCACCTGAGCCTCCGAAGCGATCCCCCTAAAGTGGGCGAAGTAACATTTGTTGCCGGTAACCCGGGCTCCACCAGTCGGCTGCAGACCCTTGCGCAGCTCAAGATGCAGCGCGACTGGGTGATTCCAGTCCGGCAACTGGTTCGCTCGGAGTTGCGCGGCAGACTGATTACCTATATGAGCGCCGGGCCTGAGCAGCAACGTACGGCCACGGATACCCTGTTCGGTGTCGAGAACTCCTTTAAGGCCAGCTACGGGATGGAGAGAGCGCTGATCGATCCAGAATTCCTTTTGCTTAGGGCGCGCGAAGAACAGCAACTACGTAAGAAGATCAAAGGCGACCCGAAGCTGGCCACTGATATCGGCGATCCGTGGTCTGAGATTGCCAGGGCGACGGCTCGCTATCAGGAAATTTTTCTCTTGCATGACTTTCTAGAGCAGCGTGCCGGCTCAATATCTCAGCTCTACGACTACGCGCGCATGCTCGTGCGCGGTGCGGCGGAACGCAAACTGCCCAATACCGAACGCCTGCCGGAATTCAGCGACGATAATCTACCGCTGGTGGAAAAAAGCCTCATCGACCCGCAGCCGGTCTATCCCGATCTCGAGCGCTTGGGGCTTGAACTGTGGCTGACGAAGTCCCGCGAGTATCTGACGGTCGATAACCCGCAAGTGCGATCCCTGCTGGGCAAGGAGTCGCCGGCGCAACTCGCCGCGCGTCTGGTGGCCGGCAGCCATCTTGCCGACACTGCGGTACGTGCGGCGCTGTGGAAAGGCGGACAGGCGGCCATTGACGCCTCCGATGATGCCTTGATTGGATTCGTGGTCGCGCACGATGCCGACGCCCGCGCAGTTCGCGTTATCTACGAGCAGCAGGTCGAAGGCCCCATCACGAGCAGTTCGGAGCGGATAGCCCGGGCGCGTTTTGCGGTGTATGGCGACAAAGTCTATCCAGACGCCACCTTCACTCTGCGCATTTCATATGGAAACATCGCGGGTTGGACCTATCAGGGTCAAACGGTGAGTCCTTTTACAACCTTCGGCGGACTCTACGCGCGTGCCACGGGCGCTCCGCCTTTCAAGCTGCCGCAACGTTGGTTGGATGCCAAGTCCAAGCTGGATCCGGGCATGGTGCTCGATTTTACAACCACTAACGACATCATCGGCGGCAACTCTGGATCGCCGGTAGTGGACCGCCAAGGACGCGTGGTTGGCGCGGTATTCGATATAAACATCGTCGGGCTCGGCGGCGCCTATGGCTATGACGGAAGGGTCAACCGCGCGGTCGCCGTTTCGGCGTCAGCCGTTGCCGCCGCGCTGCGCAACGTTTACGGAGCCACTAGTCTCGCGGATGAGATCGAGGGGCATTGATCCCTGACGCCCCGTTGAGGGAGGAGCGGCGAGCGCGATCTGGCCAAAAGCTCAGACGATCCCGCTCCTCCCGCAGCCGCCCTATTGTTTGTCGAACAATGTGCTGTTTTCGCTCTTCTCGCCCTTCGCATCGGTCATTTTGAGGGTCGACGTCAGCGTTTTGCCGTCCTTGGAAACCGTTCGGCGGGTTGTGCCTATGGTTTTGCCAGCCATCTTCAATGTGAACTCGGCCGTGTTGCTGTCGACCTGCTTCCCCGAGAGGCTGTCGTAAGCGGCGATGCCCGTCACCGGGTAGTCCGTCCCGTCCAGCTGGTACGTCGTGTGTGAATTGACCTCCTTGCCGTCGGCACCCACGGTTTTCATGTTAAGTGTTATGCCCTGTGCGGACTGCGAGTAGATCCGCGTCTGGCTCTTCAAAGCCGGGCCGGCGCTGAACGTGGACTTCGCAACATTGAGCTTCCAGGTACCGACTACGGGGTCGGCGGCGGTTCCCGCCGCGATGGCGGCGCTGCCGATCGTTAGAAATGTCCCGAGGAATAGGCTTGTGAGAATCCTTGTCATGATTATTTCCTTGAGGTAATTGACTTATTTATTAATCCTCTCGGCACGGCCCGCCGCACGCACGGCCAGCCCGCACGCACGTCGACCGTACGCAGCCCCAGCATGAGCGCACCAGCTTACGTGCACAAGGGCCGACGGCGTTTCCCCCGGCTGGTTCGCCGAGGGCAATGTGTCCGCGTCTATTCATTGCGAGTCGCTCGGCGCCGGCGCTTGCTGCGGCGGCTCGATTTCATCTGGTTGTACGGCTTCCGGCTTACAGGAAAAATTGCCTTGACCGAGTTTCGTAACCAGCGATACGGCCTTTGCGACGCAGTAGGCATAGTCGCTTCTCGATGACCAGACAGTCTTGGTTTTCCCGTCCTTGGTGTACTCGACCCGGCAGCCGCGCGGTTCCTTCGCTGTTTCGCGATTGAAAATTCTGACCACTCGTTGGACCGCACCAGAAGTGCAAATAAACTGTTCATGCGATTCCGCCTGCTCTTGTGCGGTACTCACGTTGGCCGCCGCCAAGAGGAATATCCAGAGGAGTCGAACCCAATTGGTAGACTTCATGCGAACCCTCGCAATGGTTTCATCTAGGTAATTGCGCCTGATCGAAGCGCCGTCCGGGAACCTGAAGCGGCCGGACATTGCAAAGGCTAGCAGGTATTTTTGCAGAGGGCTGTAGGAGTACTCCTCCCGCTACCAGCCCCGCGCGGCTTCAGCAAGAAGCTGATGCCCGATGCGAACTCGGTCGACAGCGATGCTTCCCCCTTCTTCTTGGATCACGGGCGCGACCCTGGATGTGGCCGGCGGCCGCGTCATGTCATGAAGGCCGCTGCCTTGCTACGCAATGGGTAGCATAAAGAGCGCGCCACTTCGCCGGCGGCGCGAGACTACGCAGCGGTGTTGCCGCCGTCGACGAGCCAACTCGCGCCAGTGACGTAACTCGCGGCGTCTGAGGCGAGAAAGGCGACCACTTGAGCGACTTCCATCGGCCGGCCGACCCGTCCCAGCGGAAAAGCGGCGCCCTTGCGCGCGAGACCTGCCGCAATCTCCTCACCGGCGGATTGGATACCTTCCAACAGCATGGGGGTCTCAATGTCGCCCGGACACACGGCGTTCACGCGAATGCCGGCCGGACCATGGTCCAGGGCCATCGCGCGGGTGAGCTGGACCACGGCACCCTTCGACGCGCAATAAACAGCTTCGCGCGTGCCGGCAACGACGGCGAAGTCCGACGCGATATTGACGATGTTGCCCCGGCCGACTCTAGTCATGTGCCGTAGAGCGGCGCGCGAACAGCGCATGACCGCCGTGACATTGACGTCCATGACTCGCGCCCAATCTTCATCCGCAATCTCAAGAACAGTACCGCGATGTGTGACCCCGGCGTTGTTCACCAGCACATCGAGTCCTCCCAAAGCCGCCAAGGTCTCCAGTACCAAGCGATCGGGGAATGCGGGATCCGCGATGTCTCCCGGGAGGAAGCGCGCGTCCAGCCGAGCCGCGAGTTCGTTGCCGGCTCCGACGTTTCGTCCCGTCAACATGAGCCGGGCACCTGATGCGGCAAAATGCTCCGCAATGGCAGTGCCGATGCCGGACGTCGCGCCCGTGACCAACGCCTTCATTCCGTTCAATGATTTCATCAGCTTGTTTCCCCGCTGCTTTGGCTATTCTCAAAGCGGATTGTACGGGGGATGCCCGTGCCGCGCCGAGCTCCAGATCGATTGCGTTCGTGACCAACGGGCCCTTCGGGACGATGCGCACGATTTCACCGTTGCGTTCGAGGTCCCAGGCGGGCATGGCTCCGCTCGGAAAGCGGTGACGCAGGCAGGCGTGATCGAGTAAATCTTTCGGATGCTCAGGTTTCCGGCTGGCATAGTAGCTCCAACAGCCCGGCCATCCTCGCCGGGCATTTGGAGGTCTAAATGAAGCAATTCCAACTGGGCAAAACGGGCCCCACCGTCTCTGCGCTGGGCCTTGGCTGCATGGGCATGTCCGGGATGTACGGCCCGGCGGACCGTAAAGAAAGTCTCGCAACGCTGCAGGCTGCAGTCGACGCCGGAATCACCCTGCTTGATACCGGTGATTTCTACGGCATGGGGCACAATGAATTACTGATCGGCGAAGCGCTCCGGACGATTCCCCGCGACCGCGTACTCCTCAGCGTGAAATTTGGCGCTCTGCGCGATCCTGCCGGCGGCTGGTCCGGCAATGACATGCGGCCGAAGGCGCTGAAGAACTTCCTTGCCTATTCGTTGCAGCGATTGGGCGTCGACCATATCGATATTTACCGCCCTGCGCGTCTCGACCCACAAGTGCCGATCGAGGACACGGTCGGCGCCATCGCCGATATGATAAAGGCCGGCTTCGTACGCCATATCGGTCTTTCCGAAGTCGGCGCGGAAACGCTGCGGCGCGCTGCGGCCGTGCATCCTGTCAGCGATTTGCAAATCGAGTATTCGCTGATTTCACGCGGCATCGAAGACCGAATTCTGCCGACGGCACGCGAACTCGGCATCGGTATCACCGCTTACGGCGTGCTTTCGCGCGGGCTCATCAGCGGCCATTGGCGCAAGGACGCCATCGTCGCGGGCGACTTCCGCGCGCACAGCCCGCGTTTCCAGGGAACAAACGTCGACGCCAACCTCGCGCTTGTCGAGGCACTTCGTAAAGTCGCGGCCGCAAAAGACAGGAGCATTGCGCAGGTCGCCATCGCCTGGGTCGCTCATCAGGGACAGGATATTATTCCTTTGGTCGGGGCGCGGCGCCGCGACCGGCTGGCCGAAGCACTCGGCGCGCTCGACGTTGCGCTCACCGCGAAAGACATCGCAGCCATCGAACTCGCCGTCCCGAAAGACGCAGCGGCCGGCTCGCGCTACCCGGCCGCCGCTATGGCCGACTTGGACAGCGAGAAATGACCAGGATCGGAGGGAACCAAATCGCGAGCCCGTCACTCTAGAGTACAACCTTCGCGGAGACCATCGCATGGCCACTACCGTTGCAACTAGTGAGCGATGACGCGGCTTTCCATACCCGGCCTGGATGATCCGGTCGACGCCCATCTGACGGGCATCGACTTGATCAATCAGCCGCTGTTCAACAAAGGCACTGCGTTCACCGAGGCCGAGCGCGATGCGTTCCGGCTGCATGGCCTGCTGCCGCCCCATGTGGGCACGCTCGAGGAGCAGGTGACCCGGCGCCTCACGGCATTGCGCGGCTTGGCGACCGATTTCGAGCGTTATGCTTTTCTACGCGATCTACAGGACTTGAACGAGACGCTGTTCTATGCCCTGGTGGTGCATAACATCGAGGAGCTTCTGCCTCTGGTGTATACACCCACCGTTGGCGAAGGCTGCCAGCGCTTCAGCGAAATCTGGCGCAAGCCGCGCGGCCTGTTTCTCAGCTATCCCAACCGGCACCGCATTCGCAAGATCCTCGAGGATTCCCGTTACGACCGGGTGCGCGTCATCGTCTTCAGCGACGGCGAGCGCATCCTCGGCCTGGGCGATCAGGGTGCCGGGGGCATGGGCATACCGATCGGCAAGCTATCTCTCTATACCGCCTGCGCCGGGATCCATCCCGTCGAGACGCTGCCGATTTTGCTCGACGTCGGTACCGACAACGAGGAGCGCTTGGTCAATCCGCTGTATATCGGTTGGCGGCACAACCGCGTGCGCGGCGCCGAATACGACGCATTTATCGAAGAGGTCGTGTCGGCGATTGCCGAGCGCTGGCCCGACGTGCTGTTGCAATGGGAGGATTTCGCCGGTTCCAATGCGGAGCGGCTGCTCGAACGTTATCGCGATCGGCTCTGCACCTTCAATGACGACATTCAGGGCACGGCGGCCGTCGCCGCCGGTACGCTGCTGGCCGCCATCAACGTCACCGGCGTTCCGCTCACCGAGCAGCGTGTGGCACTGCTCGGAGCGGGCTCGGCGGGATGCGGGATTGCGTCATTGCTGTTGAAGGCGATGATCGATGCCGGCTCGAGCGAAGCCGAGGCGCGGCGCAGATTCTTTGCGGTGGATAAATTCGGCCTGCTCGTCGAGGGGATGACCGGCATAACCGCGGCACAACAGCGGTTCTTGCAGAAGCGCGACGCGGTCGCCGCTTGGAAATTGCAGAAGCCCGACGAAATCACGCTGCTGGACGTCATGACCAATGCCCGGCCCACAGTACTCATTGGCGTTTCGGGTCAAGCGGGTGCGTTCACCGAGGACATCATCCGCAGCATGGCGCGCCACATTGACCGGCCGGTGATATTCCCGCTGTCGAATCCGACATCGCGGTGCGAAGCGACGCCCGCACAGCTCATGACATGGACCGAAGGCCGGGCGCTGATCGGCACCGGCAGCCCGTTCTCACCCGTGACGCTGCAGGGACGGACCGTACCCATCGATCAGACCAACAACTCCTACATCTTCCCCGGCGTCGGGCTTGGCGTTCTGGTGTCCGGTGCCAAACGCGTCAACGACGCGGCATTCATGGCGGCGGCCAAGGCGCTGGCGGCGCTGTCGCCGACCGTAAAGGACAAGGACGGGCGACTCTTGCCGCCCGTGACCGAATTGCGCCGCGTTTCGATCGCGGTTGCCACGGCCGTTGCGCGCGGCGCAGCGCGGGACGGCTTGGCGCCGGCGTACGACGAAGATACATTGGCAGAGCGCATTCGAGCGCGTGTCTGGGACCCGCGCTATCATCCCTATGGGTTAGCGCCGCAGCGCAACACATGACCGGCTAGGCGCCTCGCCGTCGCCAGGCCGCCAAGCCCAATAGTCCCAGCGCCCCGACCACCACCGGATAGTTGCCGAAGCGTGCATAGGGAGTCAGTCCCGTCATGGGCTGCACATCGGCGCGCAGCACCGCTTCTTCGAACTGCGGCAGGCGTGCCACGACCTCTCCCCGCGGACCGATTACGGCAGTGATGCCATCGTTCGCAGCGCGAATCAGGAAGCGTCCGGCTTCCAGCGCACGCATGCGTGAAATTTGCAGATGCTGGTGCGGTGCCGTGGAATCGCCGTACCACGCGTTATTGGTGACATTGATGAGCAAGGTGGCATCGCGCAGGATCTTGAGCTGACTGCTGCCGTAGGCATCTTCATAGCAAATGGTGAGACCGAGCTTTTGCCCCGCGGCGCTCAAAACCGGCTGGTGCTCCGAGCCCGCCGAAATGTCGTCGTACGGCAAGTTCATGAGACGCATCCAGGACCGAATGAATTTCGGTACCGGAAAGTATTCGCCGAAGGGCACCAAATGACGCTTGTAGTACCAACCGCCCCCCGCTTCGCTCATGACCAATAGTCCATTGAAATATTGAGAGGTCGCCGGCTGATAATCGACGAGGCCGATGGCGAAGTCGGCATTGTGCGCGCGCCCGGCGTCGCGCAGATTGCGCAAATATTCGGAGAGGTCGCCGGCAAGGACCGGCACCGCCGACTCGGGCCACACGATCAGGCGCGCACCCCAAGCTTGGATGGTGAGATCTGTATAGCGAGTCATGGTCGCATCGCGATTTTTGAGCTGCCACTTCTGGTCCTGCGAGACCGCGCCTTGCACGGCCGCGATGGGAATTCGTCCGCCTACCGCATGCGTCCACGGGTGCCGCGCCGCGAGCACCGGAGTTAAAAATAACGCGGCAATCGCCGCGAGCGCAATCAAGCGCGGCGCGCCAGGATGCCGCGCCGTGGGCACGCGCGGTGCGAATACGACGTTGAGCCCGGCCGCGGCGAGAGCAGCCGCCCACGTCACCCCATGGATCCCCAGAATGGGCGCCCATCCGGCGAGCGGCGAGTCGATGAATGCGTAACCCAGCGACAGCCACGGAAAACCGGAGAGCGCCCAGCCGCGAAGCCATTCGAGCAGCACCCACAATCCCGGCAGAACCAGCCAATCGCGGGTCGATCCGGGCTTGAGCCAAAACCGATTTGCCAGGTAGCACAGTGCCGCCGCATAGGCCGACATCAGCGCAACCAATGCTATCTGCAGCACCAGCGTGAGCCACGCCGGCACCAGGCCGAAAACGTGCAGACAGGTGTACAGCCAGTACGTTCCAAAGGTAAAGAGACCCGCGCCAAAGGCGGCGCCCGCCCAGGCCGCGCGGCGCGGCGGCAATCCCCGAATCAGCGCGAACAACGCGGCCGGAGCGAGCACGCCCATCGGCCACAAAGCAAACGGTGCGAACGCCAGATTGAGAGCTGCGCCGACGGCAAATGCGGCCACGAGCCGCGACACGGCTTGCCGTTGGAACGCGGCAGAGGAGCCTGTCTGAGTCAGACAGACTCCGCCGGGCCGCGTAACCCGCCAATCAAGGAATCGACTCGTCGGCAGCCGGCGGTTCGATGGCGGAGGGCGTGATCACCCGCAGAAGGTCGATGCGGCGCCGGTCGGCACGTACCACGCGGAACTCCAGCTCACCGACCTGGATGGTTTCGCCACGGCGCGGCAGGCGTCCGAATTCCTGCATCAGCAAGCCGCCGATCGTGTCGTATTCTTCGTCGGAAAACGCCGTGCCGAAGTAATCGTTGAAGTCCGAAATCGGCGTGAGCGCGCGCACCGTGAATTCGCGTTCGCTTTCTCGCCGGATCGTCTGGTCGTCCTCGACATCGTGTTCATCGTCGATTTCGCCGACGATCTGTTCGATGACATCTTCGATCGTGACCAGGCCGCAAACGCCGCCGTATTCGTCCACCACCATGGCGATGTGGTTGTGGCTCAGGCGAAACTCCTTGAGGAGCACGTTGAGCCGTTTGCTTTCCGGAACGAAGACCACCGGGCGCATGTATTCGCGGATCTCGAACGGCTCGTCGCCGGCGGTCTGCAGCCGCAGCAAATCCTTCGCGAGCAAAATGCCTAGGATTTGATCGCGATCCTCGCCGATGACCGGGAAACGCGAATGACCCGACTCGACCACGAGTTCCACGAGCTTGTCCGGCGGCTCATCGCGCTCGACGAAAACCATTTGCGAACGCGGCACCATGATGTCGCGAACCTGCATGTCCGCAACCGCCAAAACTCCCTCGAGCATGACCAGCGCATCGCCGTCGAACAAACCGCGTGCGCTTGCCTCGCGCAGATCCTCGATGAGTTCGGCGAGATCGCGCGGTTCGCCCGACATCGACTGCGTAATTCGCTTGAGCCAGCGGCCGGTGCTTCCTTGAGTCTGTTCGGACATGTGCTCTCAGGATACTCGATCAGACATATGGGTTTGAAAACCCAAGCCGATCAAGGATTTGAACCTCCCTGGCGGCCATTTTCTCGGCCTCGGCACGGCGCTCGTGATCGAAACCCAAGAGATGCAACACCCCGTGCACCGTCATGTGCGCCCAATGAGATTCGGAGGATTTGCCTTGCAACACCGCCTCGCGCGCGACCACCGGAGCGCAGATCACGAGTTCACCCAAATGGTGATGTCCGTCCGGACTCAAACCGGCGCCGCTGAAGGACAGCACGTTGGTGGGCGCGTCCTTGCGCCGGTAATGCGCATTCAAGCTGCGGCTGCGCGCCGCGCCGACGACGCGAATCGACAGCACATTGAACCGCGCAAGGCCGGACAATGCCGCCTCCGCCCAGATTTCGAATTGCCTTCGCCGCGGAACCCATGGACGGCGGGCTGCATAGGTCACATCGACTTCCAATCTCTTCGCCATGGCTCAAGCGCCGTCGGGTGTATTCGCTTCGTAGGCTTGGACGATTCTCTGTACCAGGGGGTGGCGCACGACATCACGCGACGTGAACATCGTGAAGGCGATGCCGCGCACGCCGCGCAAGACATCGATGACGGTGCGCAAGCCGGATTGCTTGGCGCTCGGCAAGTCCACCTGGGTGATATCGCCGGTGACCACGGCCTTCGAGCCGAAGCCGATTCGCGTGAGGAACATCTTCATCTGTTCGTTGGTCGTGTTCTGCGCTTCGTCGAGAATGACGAACGAATCGTTGAGCGAGCGGCCGCGCATGAATGCGAGCGGCGCCACCTCGATGACATTGCGCTCGATCAGTTTGGCGACCCGCTCGAAACCCATCATTTCGTACAGAGCATCGTACATGGGCCGCAAATACGGATCGACTTTCTGCGACAGGTCGCCCGGCAAGAATCCCAGGCGTTCGCCGGCTTCCACGGCGGGGCGCACCAGAATGATTCTGCGGACGCCTTCCGACTGCAGCGCCTCGACGGCGCACGCGACGGCAAGGTATGTTTTTCCCGTGCCGGCGGGCCCGATCCCGAAGGTCAGGTCATGGGTGCGCACGTTGTTGAGATACTCGGTCTGATTGGCGCCGCGTGCGCGCACCGCGCCGCGCGAGGTCCGCACTTTGAGTTCATCGGTTGCATCGCCGGGAATCGCCTCCCGGTTGCCTCCGTCCATACCCAACTGTTGCAGGGCGATGTGCACGCGCTCCGAATCCACCGGCTCGCGCTGTGCACGCGCGTACAAATCCTGCAGCACGCCTTCGGCGAGTTTGATTGCCGCCGGCATTCCGATGATCTGAAACCGATTGCCCCGTCGCTTCACTTCGACACCGAGCCGCGCCTCGATCTGATGCAAATGCTGATCGAGAGGTCCGCACAATTCGACCAATCTTATATTGTCCGCCGGCGCGAGCACGAGGTCGCGCGTCATGGGAACGGAACTCACGAGGAAGCTTCTTCCACGAGACGCCCGCGAAGCGAATTCGGCATCGCTTCGGTAATCTCCACGTCGGCAAAATGGTTGATGAGCCCCATGGGATCAACCGCCGGGCCGTCGAAATTGACCCATCGATTGTTGTCGGTACGACCCGCCAGTTGCTGCGGATTTCGCTTGGCAGGCCGTTCGACCAATACCCGCTGCCGACTGCCGACCATGCGTTCGGAAATCGCCCGCGCCTGACCGTTCAATCGCTGTTGCAAGAGTTCAAGCCGGTGTTGTTTGACGTCGTGCGGCACCTCATCGGGCAGCGCGGCGGCCGGCGTCCCGGGGCGGCGGCTATACAAAAAGCTGAACGACTGATCGAAACCCACATCCGCGATCAAGTTCATCGTCGCCATGAAGTCCTGGTCCGTCTCACCCGGAAATCCCACGATGATGTCCGTCGAAATGCAGATGTCCGGCCGTACCGCCCGCAGTTTGCGAAGCTTCTGCTTGTACTCGAGCACGGTATGGCCGCGCTTCATGGCAGCGAGGATACGGTCCGAGCCGCTCTGCACCGGCAGGTGCAGAAAATTATTGAGTTTCGCAACGTTGGCGTAAGCCTCGATCAAACTGTCGTTGAAGTCGAGCGGATGCGATGTCGTGAACCGAATGCGCTCCACGCCGTCGATCGCGGCCACGAAATGAATCAACGTGGCAAGATCGGCGAGAGTCCCGTCCTCCATGGCACCGGCGTAAGCGTTCACGTTCTGGCCGAGCAGGGTCACTTCGCGCACGCCCTGACGCGCCAACGCGCGAACCTCGTGCAGCACTTGCTCGAACGGGCGGCTGATTTCCTCGCCGCGCGTGTACGGCACCACGCAAAAGGTACAGTACTTGCTGCAACCTTCCATGATGGACACGAACGCGGTGGCGCCGTCGGCGCGAGCCTCCGGCAGACGATCGAACTTTTCGATCTCGGGAAAGCTGATGTCGATCTGCGAGCGGCCTGAGCGGCGTAGGCCGTCGAGCATGTCGGGGAGGCGATGCAGTGTCTGCGGTCCGAATACGAGGTCGACGAACGGCGCCCGCGCGGTGATGCCGTCGCCTTCCTGGCTGGCCACGCAACCGCCAACGCCGATCACCACGTGCGGCCGCTCCTGCTTCAAAAGCCGCCATTCCCCCAACAGTGAAAAAACCTTTTCCTGCGCCTTTTCGCGTACCGAACAGGTATTGACCAGCAGTACATCGGCTTCGGCGGCATTGTCGGTGCGGGTCAACCCCACGGCCGCTTCGAGCACGTCCCGCATCTTGCTGGAATCGTACTCGTTCATCTGGCAGCCGAAGGTTTTGATGTATAGGAGACCGGGCATAGGCTCACGTTGAAAAGGCCGCTAAGATACTAGCAATCATGGCAATACGCGAAGTTCTGAAGATGGGCGACCCGCGCCTGCTGGCAGTTGCCGATCCGGTACGCGAATTCGGCACGCCGGAGCTGGAAAACCTGCTCGCTGATATGCGGGATACCATGGAACATCTCAGCGGGGCGGGACTTGCCGCACCGCAAATCGGCGTCGGCCTGCGCGTGGTCATTTTTGGGATGGACCACAACCCTCGCTATCCCGAAGCCGATCCGGTGCCCTACACGGTGCTCATCAATCCGACCTTGACGCCCCTCGGCACCGACATGGACGACGCCTGGGAGGGCTGTCTGTCGGTACCCGGCATGCGCGGGCTGGTTCCCCGGTACCGGCAGTTGCGGTATACGGGCGTGGATGCCAATGGCCGGCCCATCGACCGCACCGTGAACGATTTTCATGCCCGGGTGGTCCAGCATGAGGTCGACCACCTCGACGGCATCCTTTACCCGCGACGCATCCGCGACTTGACCCAGTTCGGGTTCAACGATGCCCTGTTCCCCGGTCAAACCGTCATTGACGAGTGACGCGACCCTGTTTCAGCGACCGGCATCGGCATCGGCCGCACCCTCCGGCGCACCCCGCTCAAGTACATCGGGAAGTGCTTTCCCGTTCTCGGTGAAGCTTAGCGACACCGAATTGAGGCAGTGACGCTCGCCGGTGGGTCGCGGGCCATCAGGGAACACATGGCCCAAGTGACTACCACAGCGCGCGCACACCTCCTCGACACGCACCATCCCATAGCTCGTGTCCCGGATGCGTTTGATGTGCGACTCGTCGAATGGTTTGAAGAAGCTCGGCCAGCCGGTGCCCGAATCGAATTTCGCATTGGACCGGAACAGGGGCAGGCCGCAGAACCGGCAGGTGTAGATCCCGTCCTGTTTGTTGTCGAGAAACACGCCGCAGAACGCCGCCTCAGTGCCATGTTCCAGCAATACCCGGCGCTCATCGCCGCTGAGTCCGGCGGTAATGGCGCGGCGCTGTGCGTCCGTCGGCGGGGTTATGTCGAATGCGGTCATGGCGGCTCCCGTGGCCCGAATGGCGAAATGTGTGGTTTAGGCCTGCAACGTTGGGCTTGGTGTGCCGATTCCAAGGACCCCGTGGCGCGATTTGGACCTGCCGACCTTAAAACGCAATCTGGGCAGCGCAAACTACGGCTCCCCTGGCTAGGAACGCGCAATGCACCACGAAATGCTGAATCGCCGTGACGTACTCAACTCGATCGCAGCCACGGCGGCCATGACTGCGATGCCGAGAACTTTCGCCGCCGCCCCTGGTGCAGCACTCAATTTTCTGGTCGTCGGTGACTGGGGGCGGGACGGCGCGGACCGTCAGCGCGAGGTTGCCGAGCAAATGGCCAAGGCGGCCGAGCAACTCGGCAGTCGCCATGTCATTTCGGTCGGCGATAATTTCTATGAGAACGGCGTTCAATCGACCTCGGATCCGCAGTGGCACTCTTCGTTCGAAGTAATCTATTCGGCTAAATCGCTGCAGATTCCGTGGTATGTCGCGCTCGGCAACCACGACTATCGCGGTGTGCCGCAAGCTCAAATCGACTACACCAAGACCAGCGACCGCTGGCACATGCCGAGCCGCTATTACAAGCTCGAGGGGAGCGAAATCGGCGCGCCGCATCTGGACCTGTTCGTCATCGACACCTCGCCGCTGGTCCACCAATACCGCGATGACGTGCACAGCGTGATTGCGGCGAATGTCCTGAGCCAGGATGTGCCGGCGCAGCTGCGCTGGCTCGACGGACAACTGAGCCAATCCACGGCCCCGTGGAAATTGGTCATCGGGCATCACACGGTGCACTCGGGCGGCAGCGGCCACGGCGACACGCCCGAGATGACGACGCTGATCGAACCGTTGCTGCGCAAGCACCGTGTGCAGGCCTATATCAACGGCCACGACCACGATTTGCAGCATATCCGTCGAGGTGGCGTCGACTATATCTGCTGCGGCGCCGGTTCCGAGGTTCGACCGGTACGGGCGGTGGACGGGACGCTTTTCTGCGCGGCCCGATCGGGATTCGCGGCGGTGCGCTCCGACCGGGATTCGCTTTCCTTCGAGTTTCGCGACTTCACCGGCGCCGGTCTTTACCGGGCGGAAATCCCGCGGGGCGGCGGCGCCGTCGGCAAAGCCGCCTGAAGCCAATTTCGGCGAACCCCCATGCAGCGAGCTGCACCCCGTAAGGATGGCTTGTTGCGGTGCACCAATTCCCGCGGAAACGCCCTTTGTCCGATGGGTGGACAGCCGCGCCTGGAAAGTCTGTAAAACAAAAGGCCCGGTACTTTGTGGGTACCGGGCCTGAATGTTTACACTTTTAGAAAGGTACCCGTCAAAACGGGATGTCGTCGTCGAAGTCCTCTTTGCCACCGCCCGCCGGTGCAGGAGACTGATCGTAGTCGTCTCGAGGGGGCGGTGCACTGGAACCGCCGGCGCGCTCCGCGCCGCCACCCATGCCTCCACCGCCGCCGCCGCCGGCGCGGCCGCCCAACATTTGCATGTTGTCGGCAATGATCTCCGTGGTGTAGCGATCATTGCCCTGCTTGTCCTGCCACTTGCGGGTGCGCAACTTGCCTTCGACATAGACCTGCGAGCCCTTGCGCAGGTATTCCGCGGCGATTTCTCCGAGGCGGCCGAAAAAGGCGATGTTGTGCCACTCGGTGCGCTCTTGCTGGGCACCCGACGCCTTATCCTTCCACGACTCGCTGGTGGCGATGCGGATGTTGGTCACCGTCATGCCGCTGGGCATCGAGCGGGTTTCTGGGTCTGCGCCGAGGTTACCGACCAGAATGACTTTGTTGACACCGCGCGCCATGGACATGCCCCCGAATCGTTGGATGTCACATATTGTACACGCGCATGGGGAACCCACGCGGCGTCTGGCGTTGTCCTCATCCAGAAATGCGCGCGGCCGGCGACGGGTGCCCGGGTTTAGGGGCTTGACGCCGGGCGTATAGTATCTGGTTACATGCAAAATATTCGCATCCGGGGTGCCCGGACTCACAACTTGAAGAACATCGACCTCGACCTGCCGCGCGATCGCTTGATCGTCCTGACAGGACTCTCGGGCTCGGGTAAGTCGTCGCTCGCGTTCGATACCATTTACGCCGAGGGCCAGCGGCGGTATGTCGAGTCTTTGTCCACATACGCTCGACAGTTCCTGTCGATGATGGAGAAGCCGGACATCGACACCATCGAGGGGTTATCCCCGGCCATTTCCATCGAGCAGAAGTCGACCTCGCACAATCCACGGTCCACGGTGGGCACGGTCACCGAAGTCTACGACTACCTACGCCTGTTGTACGCGCGGGCCGGCACGCCGCGCTGCCCCGACCACCATATCGACCTGGCCGCGCAAACCGTGAGCCAGATGGTCGACGCAGTCCTTCAGCACCCTGAAGGCACGGCGCTGATGCTGCTCGCGCCAGCCATCGCGGAGCGCAAGGGTGAACATGCCGAATTGCTCGACGAGTTGCAGGCCGGCGGCTTCGTGCGCGCCCGCATCGACGGCAAGGTTGTCGAATTGGACCAGGCGCCGAAACTCGATGTGCGCCGCAAACACACCGTCGAAGCCATCGTCGACCGCTTCAAGGTACGGCCCGACTTGGGTCAGCGCCTGGCCGAATCTTTCGAGACCGCGCTGCGCCTGGGTCAGGGAGTCGCGCGGGTGGCGTACATGGACGATCCCGAGCGGGCCGAGCTCGTGTTTTCCAATAAATTCGCCTGTCCGATCTGCAATTATTCCCTGAGCGAACTCGAGCCGCGGCTGTTCTCGTTCAACAGTCCGATCGGAGCCTGCCCCAGCTGCGACGGTCTCGGGACGCAGGAGTTCTTCGACCCTGAAAAAATAGTCGCCAATGCGCATTTGTCGCTCGCCGGCGGGGCGGTGCGCGGCTGGGATCGGCGCAATGCCTACTATTTCCAGTTGATCCAATCCTTGGCGCGGCATACCAAGTTCGACATCGAGGCGCCGTTCGAGAGCTTGCCGGACAAGATCAAGAATCTCGTGCTGTTCGGCAGCGAAGAAGAACAAATCGAATTCAAGTACCTCGACGGCAAAGGCGGAACGCTCAAGCGCAAGCATACTTTCGAAGGCATCGTCAATAATCTCGAACGCCGCTACAAGGAGACGGAGTCGGCCACGGTGCGCGAAGAATTGGCGAAGTACCGCTCTGCGCGCGCCTGTCCCGAGTGCGGCGGAACGAGGCTGAACCGAGCGGCACGCAATGTATTCGTCGACGGCAAGAGCGTGCCCGAAATATCGTCGCTATCGGTCGAACGCGCCATCGAGTTCTTCTCGAAGCTCACGCTCCCGGGTTGGCGCGGTGAAATTGCGGTCAAGATCGTCAAGGAGATCGGCGATCGTCTCGGCTTTCTCGGCAATGTGGGCCTGGGCTATCTCACGCTGAACCGCAGCGCCGATACGCTGTCGGGCGGCGAGGCACAGCGCATCCGGCTGGCGAGCCAAATCGGCTCAGGGCTGGTCGGCGTCATGTACATCCTCGATGAGCCCTCCATAGGCCTGCACCAGCGCGACAACCAACGGCTGCTGGACACGCTCGTCAATCTGCGTGATCTCGGCAACACCGTCATCGTGGTCGAGCACGATGAAGATGCGATTCGCCAGGCTGACTATGTGGTGGATCTCGGCCCGGGGGCCGGTGTTCATGGCGGCGCGATCGTAGCCCAAGGCACGCCCGCCGAAGTGATCGCCCACCCCGATTCCATTACCGGCCAGTACTTGAGCGGCCGAAAGCGCATCGAAATACCGCGTGCGCGCCGCTTTCCGGACCCGAAGCGTTTGCTGCGCGTCACCGGCGCGACGGCCAACAACCTCAAAGACGTCACGGCCGAGTTCCCGCTCGGATTGATGACCTGCGTTACCGGCGTCTCGGGTTCGGGTAAATCCACATTGGTCAACGACACGTTGTTTCGCGGAGTCGCCACCCAACTCAACCACGCATCGGCCGGTTCCGCGCATTTCGATCGCATCGAAGGGCTCGATTACATCGATCGCGTGATCGAGATCGATCAGAGCCCGATCGGCCGCACGCCACGATCCAATCCTGCGACGTATACCGGGCTGTTCGCTCCAATACGCGAAATATACGCCGCCGTTCCGGAATCGCGCGCACGCGGCTACGAAGCCGGACGCTTCAGCTTCAATGTCAAAGGCGGGCGCTGCGAAGCCTGCCAAGGCGATGGCGTCATCAAAGTGGAGATGCACTTTCTCGCCGACGTCTACGTGCCCTGCGATGTCTGCAAGGGCAAGCGCTACAACCGCGAGACCTTGGAAATCCGCTTCAAGGGCAAGAACATCCAAGAGGTTCTCGACATGACGGTCGAGGACGCACTGCCGTTTTTCTCAGCCGTTCCGACCGTGCAGCCGAAGCTGCAAACGCTGCTCGATGTGGGCCTATCGTACCTTCGCCTGGGGCAGAGCGCGACCACCCTGTCGGGCGGCGAGGCTCAGCGCGTCAAGCTCTCCAAGGAGCTGTCGAAGCGCGCCACCGGCCGCACCCTGTACATCCTGGACGAGCCCACCACCGGTTTGCACTTTGCCGACATTGCTCAGCTATTGGCCGTACTGCACCGGCTCCGCGACGAAGGGAATACCATCATCGTCATCGAGCACAATCTCGACGTCATCAAGACGGCGGATTGGGTGGTGGACTTGGGACCCGAGGGCGGCGACGGCGGCGGCAGGATCATCGCTGTCGGCACACCCGAACAAATCGCGGCGAATACGGCCTCTTATACCGGCCACTACCTGCAAGCGACGTTAGGACTGGCGCAGCTCGGACAACCCGCACGGCGTAAGCGCGCATGAGCATGGAGTGGCGCCCAGCCCTCTTGGCGCTACGTTCCATACAGCGCGTGCCCGCGAGATACCTGCCGTTGTTGGGCATTCTCGTCGGCGCGATCGGCGGCGGCATCTACTGGCTCGCCGCCCAACTGTGGCCGACCAGTGTCGCTGTCGTGCTGGCCATGCTCGCAACCGTATTGACCACTGCGAGCTCGAGCCAAAGCTCCTCGAAGGGTCCGGGCCCGATCTACTGGGTGTTCGTGTTGCTCATCAAGTACAGCGCATTGATGGCCCTATCGGCCGCCAGAGCACCCTTCCCCTTGCCCGAAAATCTCACGCTCGGCTTAATCATGGTCGCCGGGCACGCCACGAGCAGGGCTCTGTTGGTTTCGGTCATGGCGACCCACGCACGCGCCGCGACGCGGGTAACGGCCACTGACCTGGGCGTCGCCTTAGGATTGGGCTTGGCGCCCGCAGCACTGCTCGGCATACCGGGTCTCATCGGCCTCGCGGCTGCGATCGTCATGCGTCTGGTGCTTGGCGCGTACGCTTTTCCCAAGCTCACCGGTGAGTTCCCTGAGCGGCTCGATGTCACTCAGCAGCTGACCGAGACATGTTTTTATTTGGGCGCTCTGGCGACATGGAAATATGTTTAGCGTAATTTAGCGGCCTTTGCCAACAGCGCGCCAACAACATGCATCACATCCAGGAAATCGCGACGTTGCCCGCACTACGATGAGACGGCTGGCGGCATCGGTCCTCGCACGCGGCTCACTGCCGATACTTTCGCGGCTCGACCCGGAGCGTGCGCATGATTTGGGGCTCGCCGGCTTGCGATTGCTGCAGCCCTGGTGGCCCGTGCCTCAAGTGCCTGCCCGCCTCTCGGTACGTTGCCTTGGACTGGACTTTGCGCACCCCCTCGGACTCGCGGCCGGGTTCGACAAGAACGGAGATTACTTGGATGCCCTCGGTGCACTGGGTTTCAGTCATGTCGAACTGGGCACGGTGACCCCGCGCCCGCAGCCCGGCAATCCCAAACCGCGAATGTTCAGGGTTCCGGCGACCGGCGCTCTCGTGAATCGAATGGGTTTCAACAACAAGGGTGTCGATCACCTCGTCGTCCAATTGGCGCGCAGCCGCTATCAGGGTATTCGCGGAATCAGCATTGGGAAAAATTTTGATACGCCGATCGAGAGCGCCGAGGCCGATTACGTCGCTTGCCTGCGCAAGGTGTATGCACATGCCGATTACATTGCCGTCAATGTCTCGTCGCCCAATACCGCAAGGCTTCGCGAACTGCAAGGACGGGACGGTTTGGAGCGGATTGTCGGCGCATTGATGCAAGAACGCCTGCAGCTGAAAGTGCGCCACGAGAAGCACGTGCCGTTGCTCGTCAAGATAGCGCCGAATCTCGACCCCGAGCAGGTGGCGTCGCTGGCCGCCGCGCTGCGCTCACTCGAGGTGGAAGGCGTCATCGCCACCAATACCTCGACCGACCTCAGCAGCCTTGGCGCCGCTTGGCCCGAGGCGCATCGAGGGGGCTTGAGCGGCGCTCCGCTGCATCCATTGTCGCTGCGCGTCATCAGTCAACTACGCGCCGAATTGGGACCGGACTTTCCCATCATCGGCGTCGGCGGTATCGTAAGCGCGGAGCATGCGTCGGCGAGCCTTGGCGCGGGCGCAAATCTCGTACAAATCTATACGGGCTTTGCCTACCGAGGAAATCGACTGGTTCAAGAGATACTCGATGCCTTGGGCTCACCGCCGTCATGATTGCAGACGAGGTCATCGGCCAATTTCAACGCGACGGTGCCATCTGCATCCGGCAATTGCTTGGGACGCACGAACTCGAGGAACTGCGCGCCGGCATTGATTTGAACCTGGCCTCGCTCAGCCCGCGCGCCAAGGTGGCAAGCGGCGCCGATGATCCCGGCCGTTTCGTCGAGGACTTTTGCAACTGGCGGGAGAATCCCCACTATCGGCGTTTCATTTTCGACTCGGCGCTCGCTGAGACGGCGGGTCGCTTAATGCAAAGCTCGACGGCGCGGCTCTACCATGATCACATGCTCACCAAAGAGCCCGGTACGCGGCAGCCCACGCCGTGGCACCAAGATCAGCCCTACTACAACATTGAAGGCCGGCAAAACGTCAGCTTTTGGATCCCGGTCGATCCGGTGAGCCGCGCATCGACATTGGAGTTCGTCGCGGGCTCGCACCGCGGGCCGTGGCTCATGCCGCGTTCGTTCATGGACTCCCAGGCCAAGTGGTTTCCGGAGGGCAGTCTGGCGGATCTACCCGACGTCGAGGCGAGCCGCGGCGACTTTCCGATTATCGGTTGGGACCTCACGCCCGGCGACGTGGTGTGTTTTCACATGCTCACGCTGCACGCGACCCGGGGAACGGGCCCGCATCGGCGGCGGGTATTTTCCGTGCGCTTTCTGGGCGACGACATCACGCACGCGCCGCGGCGCTGGAAAACGTCCCCCGAGTTTCCGGGTCTGGCCGACGAGTTGCCCGTTGGGGCGCCGCTGAATCACGCTTTGTTTCCGCTATTGTGGGAGGCAGGAAAAGCATGAGCGCGCCAACCGGCCGCGCCTATTTTTTCAGCACTGCGCGCAGGGTAATCTCCGGCACGCTCGCCAGTGCCTTGGATAAGGGACAATCCTGCTTGGCGCTCGCGGCCAGCTTCTGAAAAGTAGCCTCATCGATCCCGGGAACGCTGGCCTCCAGCGTGAGGGCGATGTGGTCGATCAAAAACCCTCCGCTCTTCGCGACCAATCGCACGCTGGCCTGTGTATCGACCGCCGACGTCGCAAAGCCGGCGGCATCGCAGGTGAACGAAAACGCCATGGTAAAGCATGCGGCGTGAGCGGCGGCCAACAACTCTTCCGGATTGGTCCCGCGGCGATCATCCTCGAAGCGGCTGCCGAAGCCGTATGGATACGATTTCAAGGCATCGGTCTGAGTGCTTATCTTGCCTACGCCCTTCTTGCCTTGACCTTCCCAATGAACCGTCGCTGTTTTATCGGCCATAAAAACTCCTCCAAAATTGATGGTGTCGCCGGCTGATCACGGCGTATCGATGTCGTAGCCCTTCGCACGCAGTTCGTCGAGTAGGCCGCCTTTCTCCAACAGCAAATCCATATTTACGACGGCTACCGTCACTTCGCCGCTTTGCAAATACTTCTCCATCCGATCGATCCACGTCCGTCGCACGAGAGAGATGAGATCGCTCGCGCCTGCGCCCTGATCCAGCGCCGCGCGGCAGGCGTCCACCTCCGGCGGTTCGTGCAGATTCTCGATACGCTCCACGTTGCCGGTAGCCCATGCCTGCGCCCGTTCGACCAGGCGCGGCAAGTCCTTCTCGATGGTGACGAGCGAGGCCTCGACGCAGGAGTTTTCGGTTGCCGGCGGCATGGTCTTCAACGCGTCCAGCACATCGTGTACGCCGGCAATCTTGAGTTCCTCGATGCGCACATGGTGCTTGCTCGCAAGAGTCCGGACCGCGGCGCCAAGATCCAGCCGCGTGGATAAACCGACCTGGCGAAACGCAGCTTGCTGTAAGAACGCCGCGGCGATTATAGGACGATACCGCTCCCACTTGTCGGAATCGTCCGTGAATTTGGCGCGCTGTATTGCAAAACGCGCGTGCAGATTCGGCGGCATGACATCTTTGAGCCGCTTGCCGCCCCTGACCATCAAGAGGTCGCGCTGCGTGACCAGCAGCCACAACACCCGGACGATGCCGATTTCGAACGGCTTGGGGACCAGCACCTGATGCGTGCTGCCGAGCAGTTGTTCCAATTGCTTCGAGCGCCAGGTAATCCCCTTGGGTAATGGCGACATGCTGCCCAAAATCCATAAATTCGACGTCCCGCGGTGCACGTGCCACATCCCGGGGCCGGTGTGTTCGCCGGTAACGATGAGTTCGTCCAGCACCGGCGGCGGCGCGTCCGCCGCCCGAGCGGCCGCCAGAGAACCTCCGGCGAGCAGCCCCGCCGCGATGAACATCGCTGCGCGCGAGCGCATCCGCGTGCTCACGGCGGCAATGGAATGAATTCCGACTCGTTGGGCACGGCGGGAAATTGCTGCCGCTGCCAGCGCTCCTTGGCGTGTTCGATGCGCTCGCGAGACGAGGCGACGAAATTCCAAAACAGGTAGCGCGGTGTCGGGAACCGTTCGCCGCCCAGCAGCATGACCCGAGAGGGGGCCAGCGCTCTCAACGTGACTTCGACCGGTTCGAGCACAGCCATCTGCCCTTCCGCGAGCGTGGTATCGCCCACGGCGATGGCACCGTGCGCCACATAGATCGCCCGTTCGGCGTGCTCCACCGGTAGATCGAGCGTCGCGCCGGCCGGCAATTGGGCATGCACGTAAAACGTTGGCCACAGGGTAGCCACGGGAGAGGTGAGCCCGAAGCCATGTCCCGCGATGACCGTCAGATCGACGTCTCCGACTTTGACGCGCGGCAGAGACGAGGCGGGATGGTGAGCAAAATCAGGGTCCACATCCTCGTGTCCGTCCGGCAGCGCCACCCAACTCTGGATGCCGTGAATCTGCGCTGCCGCGACGCGCGCCGCTTGCGGTGTCCGCTCGGAATGCACGATGCCGCGGCCGGCCGTCATCCAGTTGACGTCGCCGGGCCGAATTTCGCGCACGTTGCCCAAACTGTCGCGATGCTCGAGCGCGCCCGAAAACAGAAACGTCACCGTGGCAAGCGCGATATGCGGATGGGGCCGCACGTCGATCCCTTCACCGGCCGCGAATTCCGCCGGACCCAAGTGATCGAAGAAAATAAACGGGCCCACCATTTGCCGCCCCTTGAACGGCAACACCCGGCGCACCGTAAAGCCGCCTAGGTCGCGTTCACGCCCGTCGATCACCTGTTGGATTGTCATATTTCCGCCCGCAAGAGTCCTCGATGGCGAACATTATGGCATCGGCTCAATTGTAATTCCTACAGAAGCCGCTTCGCCGCGGCATGCCGCAATGTCATTCGAACCCATGCCGCGCGAAATCCGGACTGGCACACACATTGCAGATCTCCATGACGTAGCCCAGATTCCCATACGAGGAGGACGAACTGATGAAATATAAATTCTTGAGCGTCGCGGGTCTCGCGCTATGCGCGATGTGCGCCGCGGCAGGCCCCGCTGGGAATGCCGGCGCCGCCGTCGACGACAGCGTCATTACCGCGAAAATCAAGGCCGCGCTGGTCGAGGACTCAACCACCAAGGCGCGACAGATCAAGGTGAAAACGCAGCACGGCGTCGTTCAACTCAGCGGTTTCGTGAATACATCCGAATCCAAACAACGCGCCGCAGCGATCGCCACCGACACGGAGGGCGTGAAGGAGGTGCACAACGACTTGGAGGTGCGCGATACCGGAAAGACAGCGGGCGAGAGGCTGGATGACTCTGTGTTGACGACCAAGGTGAAAGCCGCATTGGTCGGCAACAAGAGCACGAAGGCGCACGAAATCAAAGTGACCACGCTGCGCGGCGTCGTTCAACTCAGCGGGTTCGTCGACTCGGACGACGCGAAAGCCGAAGCCGCGAAGGTGGCCGCGAACGTCAACGGCGTGAAAGACGTCGAAAACAATTTGCGGGTAAAATCACTGTAGCGAAATGCGGGCTTGCGCTCGGCCGGTGCCGCCGCGCAAGCCCGCCCTCTACAAGCCCGCCTCTAGGAGCCTGTGCGCCAACCGTCAGGTCTTTCGCGTGGTCAGCTTCTTCAAGAATTCGTAGTAGAACTCGACGCCCGTGTAATAGGACTCGATCGGTACACGTTCGTCCCGGCCGTGCATGCGCACGTCGTCGCGATCGATGGCGACGCCGCAGATGCCGTAGCTCGGAATCCCCGCCAGCATCGTGTACATGCTGTCCGAGGCTCCCGTCATCATCACCGGCACGACCACGGCTCCCGGCCACAGTTTTGCCGCAACACCGCGCAGCGACTCCATCACGTCGGAGCGCAGCGGCGGCGGCGCCATGGCCTTGCGATCGGACCCATGATCCGACACGTCGCCGGCATCGTTCCTGTAGCGAACGGTAAGTTTCGGGTCGTTGAACAACTTCACCAATTCCAATCGTATTTCTTCTTGCGAGTGGCCGGGAAAGATGCGGCAATTGACATTGGCCTCCGCTCTCTGCGGTAGCGCATTCGGCGCATGCCCGGCGCTCATCATGGTGGCGACGCAGGTCGTGCGCATGGTGGAGTTGTAGCGCGCGTCCTGCGCCAACCGGTCGATCGCCGATTTGTCGGGCGACGCAGCGAGAATGGCTCGAAGATCTGCGGCCGTCTGTCCCTTTTCGATAGCGGCCATTTGCGTGAAGTATTCACGTGTGACGTTGTTCAACTCGAAGGGAAACGGCGATTTTTCCAGCACTCCGAGGGCATCGGCTACATGATAGATCGCGTTGTCAGGCTTCGGCAGCGAACTGTGGCCGCCCGGATTGGTCGCCGACACCTGGTAATCGCCGTACAGTTTCTCGGTGGCCTCGAATTCCACGGTCAACGCTTTGCCCTGGTCGGTGACCACTCCGCCCGAGTCCGGATTCAGTGCGAACTCGGCGTCGATCAGATCTCGGTGATTTTTCAGCAGCCAGTCCACGCCGTTCGACTTGCCCCCCTCCTCATCGGCGGTGAGCGCCAGGATGATGTCGCGGTCCGGAACGAATCCCTCCCGTTTCATACGGATGAAATCGGTGACCACGATGGCATCGCTGACCTTCATGTCTTGGGTCCCGCGCCCATAGTAGTAACCGTCCCGCTCGACGAATTCGAACGGATCGGTGGTCCAGTCCTCGCGCCGCGCTTCGACGACGTCGATATGCCCGATGATGAGGATCGGCCGCAGTTTCGATCCCGCCTTTCCCCGATAGCGGGCGACCATATTGCCTTTGCGGTCATTCGGTCCCATCACCGATACATCCGCCGCCGGAAATCCGGCCTCCAGCAAGCGTTGCGCCATGGCCTGCGCCGCTACCGTGGTACTCCCGACAGAATCCGTGGTGTTGATTTCGATGAGCTGTTTGAAGATGTCATGCGCCATCTTGCGCGTGGCTTGTTCGCTCTGCGCGGCGGGCCACGCAGAGTGCAGGCACAACGTACCGAGAACGACGCCGATCGAATTCAAGCAAGCACGGTATTTCAAGAAAAGAATCTCCCCGGGTTCAAAAAAATCAGGATGTAGCTTATGCCCGCCCGAGCCAACCAAACCGCAGCTCCCGCGCCGCGCAGCATAAATGTTATTGTACGCGGCATTGAGTTGCAGCAGCGTGTGGCGGAGCCGGTGAATGCCTAAAAAAAAGCAGCGCGTAGTGACGCGGGATGCGGCGGAAATGGCCGTGAAAACTTTGCTACAGTGGGCGGGCGATGACCCGAATCGCGAAGGGCTGCGCGATACGCCCAAACGCGTGGTGGCTGCCTACGGCGACTGGTTCTCGGGATACTCCACGGATCCCGGCGAATACCTGCGGCGAACTTTCGAAGAAGTCGAAGGCTACGACGAAATGGTGGTCCTGCGCGATATCGCTTTCGAATCCTTCTGCGAACACCACATGGCGCCCATCATCGGACGCGCGCACGTGGGCTATTTACCGACCGACAGGATCGTCGGCGTCAGCAAATTGGCGCGGGTGGTCGACGGCTTCGCGCGGCGCTTTCAAGTACAGGAAAAGCTGACCGCACAGATCGCCGGCTGCATCAACGATATTCTGAAGCCGCGCGGCGTGGGAGTCGTGATCGACGCCGTCCACCAATGCATGACCACGCGCGGCGTGCACAAGCTGGGCGTGTCGATGGTGACGAGTAAAATGCTCGGCACGTTCCGCGCGGATCCAAGCACCCGCGCGGAGTTTTTGCGTTTCATCGACATCGAGGGAAACCCGCAGGGTCGTTAGTTGCGCCTGCGGTCTACGGTGCTGCGCGTCGGTATCAAGTCGACCGAAAAGCTGTACTTGTGGCGTTCGCCGGGCTGAAGGGCACCCACTCCGACGACCTGCCGCGCGACCTTCTCGCCCCGCTCATTGGTGATCGAAACGACGACGCAATATTCGCACTGCTCGTCGCGAACCGGGTGCTGGATGGTACCTTCGATCCGCAGCGCCGGGATGCCCTTGCTCTCGGGCTCCGCATTGCCGGAACTGAACCGCAAATGATGCTGACACCCGGGGCAGATACTGGCGCTTTGCAGAACGGTCGCCTTGCAATGCGGGCATATGCGCGTGGCGCCCAGCGTACCCGGACGAACGGCGCTCATCAGACAGGCTCCTAGGTTTTGCCGGCCGCCACGCCCGCTGTGGCGACGCCCGTGGCTGTACCCGTGGCGGCGGTTAGCCCCGTGGTCGCCTTTTTCTCCTCGGTCCAGCCGAATTCGACGTGGCCGCGCATGCGCGATCCGGCCGCGACGGTGATCGACCCGGCCTTCACGTCGCCGACGATGACTCCGCCTTCCAACACATCCACTCGCTTGGCGGACTCGATATTGCCCTGCAGTTCGCCGCCGACGACCACGATGCCGGCCAGCACCTGTCCGGTGAGATGCGCCCCGGGCTCGATGCTGAAATTGCCGTCGATGCGCACATCGCCTTTGAAGCGACCCGCCATTTTGACGTTGCCGGTTCCCTCGATCTTGCCCTCGATCGAGAGGTTCGCGGCGATCACCGATTCGCCGCCCTCGACGCGCTCGCGCGGGGCCTGTGCGGGAGCCGGACGGCGCGGCGCTACCGCCAGCGACGGATCATTCGAGGTCCGCGGCTCCGCCCGCTCCGTCAGATTACGGTCCGGCGGCGATGAGGGGGCAGCAGCAGGTCCCGTCGCGGTGGGCGTGGGGGTTTCTTTCCAAAGTGCCATGACATGTGTCTCCCGCTTATGAGGGTCTTAAGCCTACACGCTAACGCCTAAGGATGTCATCGGACGAGTGTCCTTTATTGGAGACGGTAGGGGCCCCTGCGCGCGCCCTCTCCAGAGACGAACAGACCTCCTGCGCCCCCAATAGAATGCGCGGCGCCATTCTGCCGATCAGCGAGGGATCTAGTGTAAAAACACGATGGTTCCTCACCGCCCGCAAACTCGAAAATCGATTCCAGTCCGCCGCCTGCCGCGCGCCGTCCGGGCCGGATGCGCCGATCAGGATGACGTCCGGGTTGCGCGCGAGCACCGCCTCGCGGTCGACAGCCGGCGCCAGCGTCGAAAGCTCCGCAAAAATATTGTCGCCGCCGCACAGGGACATGACCTCGCTCACGACATGCCTGCCGGACAGGGTGTAAAGAGGTCGATCCCACACCTGATAGAACACCTTGAGGCGCGGCCGCCCCGCATAGCGAGCGCGCAATTCGGCGAGGTCGGCTCGGTACTGGCGCGCCGCATCGGCGGCGGCCGGTAAACTGCCGGCGAGGCGGCCGAACTCCAAGAGAACATTGCCGATGTCGTCGAGATTTCGTTGTTCGGTGACGACTAAATGCAGCTTCAAGCGCTCGAGTTCGGCCCGCAGCCGCGGAGGAGTTCCGCTTTCCCAGACGATGACCAGTGTCGGCTTCAATCTCAGCAGCCCCTCGATATCGACCGCAGCCGCGGCGCCAAGTCGCGGGATGTGCAGGGCCGCAGGCGGGTAGTCGCTCGAGTCATCGACACCGACGACCCGTGCCCCGGCACCGGCCGCGAACAAAAGCTCGGTAATGTGCGGGCTCAAACTGACGATGCGCGGCGCGCCAGTCGGAGCATCGGCCTCCACACCGGTGGCGGCACACGCGGGTGCGCACGCCGCGACGCATGTTGCGACGGCCGCAGCCAACCACCTGCCAAAAAGATGTCCGCGGCTTATCGCCGCCATGGCATGGACTATGCTTATCGCCACCATGGCATGGACTATAATGGGACCCGAACCAAAACGGGGCGTTAACACTTGTTCCAACAACTCAGCCGCTTGAATCCCGACGCGATCCTTGGCTTGATGGCAAAATTTCGCGCTGATTCATTTGCCCGGAAAGTCGACCTTGGCGTCGGTGTATTCCGCGATCTCACCGGCGTTACACCGATTCTCGACTGCGTGCGCCGCGCCGAGCAGCGGGTTCTGGCATCGCAGTCGACGAAGTCCTATGTAGGCGCCGCCGGACGCGAGGAGTTCAACAGCGCCGTCGAAGATTTGGTCCTTGGGACCTCGCACGTGGCTCGCCGTGATCGGCGCGCGCGAACCGTGCAGGCACCGGGCGGCTGCGGCGCTTTGCGGGTGGGTGCCGAGCTCATTCATGCCGCGACACCCTCGGCGACGGTGCATATCAGCGACCCCACCTGGGGCAACCACCCACCTTTGCTCGGAAGTTCGGGTTTGCGCTTGGAGCGCTATCCCTACTACGACGCCGCCGCGCATGAACTGCGTTTCGAAGCCATGCTGGAGCGCTTGGATCGGGCCGCCGCCGGCGACGTGGTCTTGGTGCATGCCTGCTGCCACAATCCCACGGGCGCCGATCTCGGGCCCGGCCAATGGCGGTCGCTTATCGAGCTGCTGCAACGCCGGCGCCTGATCCCGTTGTTGGACCTTGCCTATCAGGGATTCGGCGACGACTTGACCGCGGACGTAGCCGGCGTGCGCGAGGTGGCGGCGCAGCTGCCCGAAGTGCTGATCGCGACGTCCTATTCGAAGAATTTAGGGCTGTATCGGGAGCGCGTCGGCGCCTTGACCGTCGTCAGCGAAAATGAATCGAACGCCGACGCCGCGCTGAGCCACGTATTGCAGATTGCGCGCAGCATTTATTCGATGCCGCCCGACCACGGCGCCGCCATTGCGGCCTGCGTCTTCGCGGATCCGGTCTTGCGCCAATCCTGGATCACGGAACTGGCGAGCATGCGAAACCGCATCAACGATATGCGCGTGTTGTTGGCGAAACATTTACGCGCGGTCACTGGGAATGACTCGTTCGACTTTATTCAAGCGCAGCGCGGGATGTTTTCGCTATTGGGAGTTTCCCGCGCCGTCGTCGATCGCTTGCGCGACCAGCATCACATATACATGACCGCCGACAGCCGCATGAATCTCGCGGGAATCATGCCGGACAATGCCGCTTACGTGGCGCAGTCGATCGTGGCGGCTCAAACCGCTGAAATGCAACTGGCGTAGCCGGAGGAGAAGCGCCGAATTAACTGCCGAGGGCGTCGCTGAGAGCGGTCACTTCCGCGGCGCACTGTTGCGTCACCACGCGCGTCTTCTCTTGGTCCAGGCCGAGGCGTCGCGCCCCCGGTAGGCCGCGCAGGGCCTCCTCGAGACCGCTCGAATCGGCGGCATACGATGCCATTACGATGGCGATGGCGATGACGTCGCGCAAATCCGCAGCCGCCGGTTCGTCCCTGCCGTGATTTTCCTGCTCGCCGACCGCCTCCGCCATTTCCTCGGAAAAATCCCAGTTCTCCAGAATGGCCTTGCCGATGGAAGCGTGCCAGTCGTTGATGATGCCATCCAACATCGCGGGGTCGGCGAACAGCTCCGGATGGCTGATGGCGCGCGTCAGTACGTAGAGTTTTCCGATGCCATGCATCATACCGCCCAACATCGCCTCGTCGGCATTGACTCGTGAGCAGGTGCGGGCCAACACGTAGGCGAACGCGGCAACGACCGTACTTCGCTGCCAGAGATCGTTCAAATAGTGCTCGAGTCCCGCGAGCTTGTTGGCGTTGCGGATCTGCGCCATGGCAAACGAGATCGAGGCGCTGCGCACCATGTTGTATCCAATTCGATTGATCGCAGTGCGCAGTTCGACGACGGCGCGCCCGCTGCGATTGAGCGAAACGGAGTTCGACATACGCATCAGTCGGGCCGCCAGCGCCGGTTCCGAGCCCACCACCCTGACCACCTGATCGATGGAGGAATTCGGATCCGACAGCACACGCCGTACGCGAACGGCGATTTCGGGAAATGACGGCAGATCTACTTTGCCGGCGGACAGCTCGCCGGCCAGCGATCGGACGAATTCGAATGCGATGCTCGGCGGGGGTTGTTGTGGCTGCGTACTCGTCACATTCGCGCTCGTGGTTAGGGCGGCAGCCGACCCTTGCATCCGGTGCGGCGGCCTCAGCCTCATGAGTCGACCAAGCGGTGCCAGACTTGAGTCCGGCCTATTGAATTCGCTTTGCGCCGACGGATCGGCCGCTTCCGGCCATCGAAACCTGATAACCGCCCAAAGGCATGCGTGAAATAGTGACGCTGTCGCTGGACTGAAACTGCAAAGCCCAATCAGCCTCACGCGTCTGCCAGACCTGTCCGTTGTCCAAGCTCAGGCGATACAACCCCTGCGCCAACGGCAGCGCCGACCGTACCGTCGCAACGATGCTCTTCGGCAGATTTTCCTTATCGGCGGACTTCGGCTGCAATTGCCCCGTGTCGCCAAACTGCACCTCGGGTTTTGGAGCACCGACGCCGAACGCTTTGTCATAACACTCGAGCCGCGCAGGGTTCTGTGCAATCCCGACGCACGCGCGGGCGGCGACGATGTCCTCCGCACGCGGCGTGCTCGAGATCCCCGCGGCCACGCATGCGATCACTATCGAAAATCTGCGCACGGAGACCTGGCGGCCCATCAACGGCCCGGCCGCACACGGCTGGTAAAGCGCTGGTGCACCTCGCCGTTGCGCGAACGTTCGGTAAATAGGCCTTTACTATAGGCGGTCAGCACGCGCCTCCAAAACAGGACGGCACCGGGGTTGCGTTGGTACTCTACGATTTCCCAGTCGCCGGCGAAGCGGTCGAAAATGAGCGTCGCCGCGTCGCGGCCTATACCCATCCGGCGGTGCGCTTTGCGGACGAAAAATTCCGACATGTTGTAATTGGCGGCCGTCTCGCCGGCGGCCGGAATTCGCGGACGGGTCACCAGAGCGAAACCCACGGCATCCGATCCCCTGAGGATCACGAGGGGATGGGATTGATCGTTCGCGAACCAATTCGCGAAAATTTCGTGTTCGCGAGGATTGTCAGCGCCCAACACGGAGAACAGGCCCGTGTTGAGGTCGGACAGGGCATCCAGGTACTCACCGTAGACGTCCTGGATCCATTGGCGATCCTTCTTCGACTGCCTGCAGTCGCGAATGCTGACGAGCAACGACGACACTTTCTAGAGCCTCAGAAAGACACAGCCCGAGAGGACGAACCACTGGCCGTCCGCTCGGGCATGTGAGATCAGCTGTCGAAGCGAATTACGGCTTCGGAGCTGCCGCAGCGGAAGCTGCGGACGATGCTGCATCGGCAGCAGCGCTGGCAGCAGCGGCGGAATCAGCAGCAGCGGAACCAGCAGCATCCGGTGCAGGAGCGGCGGCAGGCGGAGGAGCGGTGTCGGTCGTGGGAGCAGGAGCCTCGGTCTTGCTGCCGCAGGCACTCAGCACCAGTGCAGCGACAAAAGCGCTTAAAGCAAGTTTGGTCTTCATCTATCGATACCCCAAGAATATTTAATTGATAAAACAAAAAGGCCGAGCGTGTTTCTGGGCTTCCACCCAGACGTCGCGACCGATTTTAGAGGGTTTTACCTGACTTTCATATCACTTTCGGGTTTATGGAGCGCCTGTAACGTCAAGAACCGTCATGACGGTCGACTCCCACCCCCTATAGCGTACGTGATGTCTGGTGCATACTTTGAGCCAGCTTCGAGGCAAATTTGAGGGGTCAGCGTGAGTTCAACCGGTTTGGATCAGCTCTATTTGTATCATTTACATACTCTGATGCAGCGAACGGATCGGTCGCTTGCCGCCACGGGTTTCGATGCATTGGTGGTACGGGCTGGGAGCCCGCCCACTCAGTTCCTCGATGATCAAGATTACTCCTACAAGGTGAATCCCCACTTCAAAGCCTGGGTACCCATCGTCGACAATCCGCACAGTTTGTTGGTTTACCAACCAGGCATACCGCCGCAGGTACTGTTCTACCAGCCGGACGATTACTGGCACAAACCGGCGGCGTTGCCTCAGGAACCATGGACGACCGCTGTCAACGTGATCGCCATGCCTGATCGGTCGAAAGCCCCCGCCCATTGGGCCAAGCTCGGCCGGGTGGCGTTCATAGGACCCCGCGACGGCTTTGATGCAGCCGAGGCGGACTCCGTCAATAACTCCGAATTACTGACGCGCTTGCACTACGACCGGGCGGTAAAAACTCCATACGAACTCGAATGCATGCGCCGGGCTAGCGCCTTGGGCGCTCTCGGCCATCGCGCCGCGGTTGCCGCATTTCGCAGCGGCGCCTCCGAATATACGGCGCACATGCGCTACTTGGAGGCTTGCGCGCAGCGCGAGGAGGAAATGCCGTACAACAATATCGTGGCTTATAACGAACATGCCGCCGTACTGCATTACCAACATCTTGATCGCCAAGCGCCGACGCCGCTGCGCTCGTTCTTGATCGACGCGGGTGCCCAATTTCGAGGCTATGCATCCGATATCACGCGCACCTACGCGGCCTTTCCCGGACGGTTCGCCGACCTCATCGAGGCCATGAACCGCGCGCAATTGCGTCTCTGCGACGAGATCGTAGCGGGACGAGATTACCGGGAGGTGCACCTTTCAGCGCATCGAATCCTGGGCGATGTGATGCTCGAGATCGGTCTGACGAACGTGACCGGCGATGCTGCGCTGGAGCAAGGCGTCACCGGCGTTTTTTTCCCCCATGGCATCGGGCATCTTCTGGGATTGCAGGTCCACGATGTCGGCGGCGTGATGGGCGATCTCAACGGCGGTGAGCGCAAGCGGCCTGAAGGTCATCCGTATCTGCGCCTGACCCGGATGCTCGAACCGGGCGTGGTCGTTACGGTCGAACCTGGAATCTACTTCATCGACTCGCTGTTGAACGCGGCGCAAAAGGACGCAGCAAAGCGCCCGCTGATAGATTGGGACGTCGTCGATGAATTGCGGCCCTTTGGCGGCATTCGCATCGAAGACAATGTGGTCACGACCGCATCGACGCCGGAAAACATGACCCGGGATGCTTTTCATGCGCTTCGCGCAACTGCCGACGAGGTCGGCTAACTAGGCAGCCGCCTTCTTGCGGCGCTTGGGCGCCGCCTCCGCCGCGGCGGCATCGGCATCCCCTGCAGCCTTCTTCTTGGATTTCCTCGGCGCTTTGCCGCTCTTGGCCGGATCTTCGGCCTTCTCGGCTGTCGTCGCAGCGGCGTCGACCAATTGCATCAAGGCCATATCGGCGGAGTCGCCGGGACGAGGTTCCATCTTCAGAATCCGCGTGTAGCCGCCGGCGCGCGCCTTGAAGCGCGGACCCAGATCGGCGAACAACTTTTCCACCACCGCAATATCACGCAGCCGTGAAAATGCCAGGCGGCGCTTGCCCAAAGAGTCGATCTTCGCCAGCGTGATCAAAGGCTCGACCACGCGGCGCAATTCCTTGGCCTTCGGCACCGTGGTGCGAATGGTCTCGTGGCGCAGCAGCGACGTCGCCATGTTGCGCATCAGGGCATGGCGGTGAGAAGCGTTGCGCGATAGCTGACGACCGCTGTTTCTGTGACGCATTTTCTAAAACCTTACTGTCAATGATTCGCGATTCAGATGCCGTCGCGCTCGTCGTCGCGCTTCAGGCCCGGGGGCGGCCAGTTGTCGATCCGCATGCCGAGAGTCAGACCGTGGCTCTCCAGCACTTCCTTGATCTCGGTGAGCGACTTCTTGCCGAGGTTTGGCGTCCGGAGCAGTTCCACTTCGGTGCGCTGTACCAGATCGCCGATGTAGTGAATGTTCTCTGCCTTGAGGCAGTTCGCGCTGCGGACCGTGAGCTCCAACTCGTCGACCGGACGCAGCAGGATCGGATCGAACTGGGTCTCCGTCGCCTTCGCAGTCGATTCGTCCTGGCCTTGCAGATCCACGAATACCGACAGCTGATCCTTGAGGATACCGCCGGCGCGGCGAATGGCCTCTTCCGGATCGATGGTGCCGTTGGTCTCGATGTCCAAAATCAGCTTGTCGAGGTCGGTGCGCTGTTCGACGCGTGCGCTCTCGACGTTGTACGTTACTTTGCGCACCGGGCTGAACGAGGCGTCGAGCTGCAGGCGGCCGATCGCCCGGGTCTGCTCCTCGAAAGCCATGCGCTGCGCCGCCGGACGATAGCCGCGGCCGCGCTCGACTTTGAGGGACATGGACAATTCACCGGCTTTCGTCAGGTTCGCGATCACGAGATCCGGATTCAGGATCTCGATGTCATGGTCGCCGGAAATGTCGCCGGCCGTGACGGGCCCCGGGCCCTTCTTGTGCAGGCGCACTTCAGCGACATCGCGGGTGTGCATGCGAATCGCAACCGACTTGAGATTCAAAAGAATGTCGACGACATCCTCTTGGACGCCTTCGATGGCGGTGTACTCGTGCAATACGCCGTCGATCTCGATTTCCGTGATCGCCGCCCCCGGCAAGGAAGACAGCAGCACTCGGCGCAGGGCATTGCCCAGCGTGTGACCAAAGCCGCGTTCGAACGGTTCGATCACGATACGCGCATGGCGCGGCGACACGGGTTGTACCTTGACGACCCGGGGCTTCAAAAACTCATTGATCGATCCCTGCATGGATATCACCTACGTTGACTAACCGCGGACACGTCGCAGCGGAAGCCGCGGCGTTACTTGCCAATTCCTATTTGCCGATTCCTATTTGCCGATTCCTATTTGCCGATTCCTATTTGGAATACAACTCGACGACCAGGCTCTCATTGATGTCGGGCAGAATTTCCTGCCGATCGGGAACCGACTTCAACACACCAGAGAATTTCTTGTCGTCCACTTCCACCCAGTCAGGAAAGCCGACTTGAGCGGCAATCGTGAGGGCCGCCTGAATCCGCGTCTGTTTCTTCGCCTTCTCGCGCAGACTCACCACATCGCCCGCCTTGCACTGGTAAGAGGCTATGTTTACCAGCTTGTCGTTGACCGAAATTGCCTTGTGGCTCACCAGCTGACGCGCCTCCGCGCGCGTGGACGCGAAGCCCATGCGGTAGACCACGTTGTCGAGCCGGCATTCCAAAAATTGCAGCAAAGTCTCGCCGGTCGCGCCGGGGCGACCCGCAGCTTTCTGGTAGTAGTTGCGAAACTGGCGCTCGAGTACCCCGTACATGCGGCGCAGCTTTTGCTTCTCGCGCAACTGCAGGCCGTATTCCGACAGCCGCTGCTTGCGCTCGCTCTTGACCCCGCCGGGCGGTACTTCGAGTTTGCACTTCGACTCGAGCGGCTTCACACCGCTCTTCAGGAACAGGTCGGTCCCCTCGCGACGGGAAAGCTTACATTTCGGACCGGTGTACTTTGCCATTACAAACCCTTGAGCAATCTTTCGGAACTACGGGCGGAACTGCTGGTGCGGACTTCGGGCGCGGGGCGCACTCAGACTCGCCGCTTTTTCGGCGGACGACACCCGTTGTGAGGGATCGGCGTCACGTCTTCAATGTTCGTGATCTTCAAGCCGCAGCCGTTCAGTGCACGAACCGCGGACTCGCGTCCCGGGCCGGGACCCATGACGCGCACTTCGACGTTCTTGACACCATGTTCCTGCGCCGCGTTGCCCGCGCG